>OCRP01001689.1_pt1 | contig 10484 bp, 10 predicted proteins | sample 1538871 | NCBI WGS metagenome assembly OCRP01 (sample SAMN04571731, study PRJEB22368) | human gut metagenome | biome: human gut; material: stool | host: Homo sapiens | place: Luxembourg | collected 2012-09-20 | reverse complement strand
GGCTCGAACCTGTGACCCTCTGCTTGTAAGGCAGATGCTCTCCCAGCTGAGCTAAACTTCCACAAGGTGTCGCCATCAGCGACGGGTTATATAATACAATAACTTTTCCGAAAAGTCAACACCTTTTTTCAATTTTATTTGGATTTTTTTAGCAGGTCGTTTAACTGCTCCGGTGTGAAGCTGTAAGTCTTGTCGCAGAAGTGGCATTCCACCTGAATGTCCTCTCCTGCGTCGATCATCTGGCGCAGTTCTTCTTCCCCTGCGGTGAGCAGCGCCGTCTCCACCCGCTCCCGGTTGCAGTTGCAGCGATAGTCAATGGGATATTCGTCCAGTTTGTCGATTTTCAAGGTGCCCATAGCCTTGGCGGCAATCTCGTCTACCGTCAGCCCCTGTGCCAGCATGGTGGTCACCGGCGGGATAGAGTCAATGGCCGTCTCAATCGCAGAGATGGTCTCCTCCAGGCAGCCGGGCAACAACTGGATCAAAAAGCCGCCGGCGCACTGCACGGTCAGGTCCGGGTTCACCAGCACACCCAAGGCGCACACAGAAGGGGTCTGCTCGGACACGGCAAAATAATTGGTAATATCCTCGGCGATCTCGCCGCTGACAATGGCGGTCTGACCCACATACGGCTCCTTTAGCCCCACATCTTTCATTACATACAGATAGCCGTCCGTACCTACGGCGCCCCGCACATCCAGCTTACCCTTATCATTCAGCGGCAGCTCCACCACCGGGTTTTGCACATAGCCCCGGGGATTGCCCTTGCTGTCCGACACAGCGATCAGCGAACCTGCCGGTCCACCGCCATTCAGACGCAGGGTCACGCTGTCGTCCGCGCCCTTGAGCATATCGCCCATCATAGACGCCGCCGTCAGCAGGCGGCCCAAAGCCGCTGTGGTCACGGCAGAGGTGTGGTGAATCTGCTCCGCCCGAGCGGCAATATCCGTGGTATCCGCCGCCAAAATAAAGGCGCTGCCGTCCTCTGTGATATATCTTACGATCTTGCCCATGGCATTATTCCTTTCTCTTGCAAATATAAAACACCCGCTGGGTCTCCGGCCCGGGGGCGTCTGTGGTCAGCTCCGCGTAGCGACCCAAAATTTCAAATTCCGAGAGTGCCGCCGTTAGCTGCCGATGGGTATAGGCCCGCTCGATAAAGCTGTCGCTTAAGCGGTCATAACTCTCGCCGTTATAGCAAAACAGGTCAATGAGCACCCGCACTGCCGTATCGTCCAGTGCCTCATTGTCCCACACCAAATAATAATCTTCTTCATCAAACACAAAGGTCTGCCCTGCCAGCACCTGCCGGTGCTTATAAACCGTATTTACATCAAACAGAAACAGCCCGCCGGGGCGTAAATTCTCCGCCACACGGCAAAAGCAATCTTCCACATCGGACAAAGCCGTTAAGTGATTGATACTGTCCAGCAAACACACGCAGGCATCAAACTGCGCCGGGGCAGAATATTCCGTCATGGACGCCCGATAGAATGCGCCTTCCGGGCACTTGCTTTGGGCGATGGTGAGCATATCCGCAGACAGATCCACCCCGGTAACCCGGTAGCCCCGCTCCAAAAGGCAGCGGCTGATACTGCCGGTGCCGCAGGCCAGATCCAGCACCTGTGCCCCCGGTTCTACCCCATATTGCAAAAAGAAGCCGGAAATGTACGCACTTCTGGCTTCATACTCCACATTTTCCGTCAGGTGGTCATAGACCTGCGCCCAGGCATCATACGGATTCATCATTGCCCTGCTCTTGCCGGTCGATCCGCTCAAAGATCTTGTCATACCCATCGCAGCCGTACTGCAAAGAGCGGTTCACCCGGCTGATGGTGGCGGTAGACGCACCGGTCTCGTTGACAATATCCGTATATACGCATTTTTCGGACAGCATCTTTGCCACCACAATGCGCTGGCTGATGGCGTTGAGCTCCTGTACGGTGCACAGATCCTCAAAGAAATCGTAACACTCCTCTACATTCTCCAGCGCCAGCACAGCCTTAAACAAAAAGTCCAAATTCTTATTATGCAAATTCAGTCCCATAATGGCCTCCAAATTGAAATCTGCAATTATTTTAGCACACTAATGCGTGATAGTAAAGACTAAAAATGCAAATTCTCCGATTTTGCGTCCACTTTATGCAACGTTAAAACGCCACATGCGCGATCAGTGCCACCCCGCACAGCAGCGCTGCCAGGGGAACATAGACAAAACGGCCCACATTATACCAAAGCGCACCATGGTGCTTACCGCTGCCGGTATTCACCGCCGCCAGCAGATCGTCCTTCTTCATAATAAAGAACCAGGACACAGCGCCCAGGGTGGCGCCGATGGGGATAATGTAAATCGACACCAGATCCATCCACGGTCCCCACTTAGAGATGGTCTCCATCCCGATCCCGGCACCCAGGCATACCACCGCCAGCAGCACCAGCACCACCTTGCGGCTCAGCTTGGGGAAACGATGGAGCAAGGACTCTGCCACCGCCTCAAACATATTTTGCAGGGAGCTGACCCCGGCAAAAATCATTGCCACATAAAGAATCACCGCAAACAGACGGCCCATGGGAATGTCCTGCAGGATCTCCGGCAGGGTCACAAACAGCAGACCGGGGCCTGCTCCCACATCCAGTCCATAAGAGAAGCACGCGGGAATAATCACCAAGGACGCCACCAGCGCCGCAATGGTATCAAACAGTGCCGTATGGCGAGCAACACCTACCACATCCTCCTCTTTGGACAAATAGGCGCCGTAAGCAATCATACCGCTGCCGGTGACGGACAAGGAAAAGAAAGCCTGTCCCATGGCACTGATCCAAACCTTAGGATCCTTTAAAGCGTCCCAATGGGGTGTGAGCATAAACCGATAGCCGACCGCCGCGCCGGGCAGCAGCGCCACACGCACCGCCAGCACCAAGAAAATGATAAAAAACAGCGGCATCATCACTTTATTGGTCTTTTCAATACTATCGGCACCCAGCAGCAGGGTCAGCAGCGTGCCCACCACCACGATTATATGATACGGTACCACAGAAAAATCCTTTGTAGAGAAAGCCTGAAACCAGCTGGCGGTATCCACCGTCATTAGCGTGCCGGTGACCGAATCCACCAGCGCCTTGAGCACGTAGCTGACGATAACCGCATAGCCGATGGCAATGCACATAGACCCGGCCAGCGGCAGCCACCCAAGGGCGCCCCCGGCCTTCTCCGCCTTGGGACTGCGGGAGCGCCAGGCGCGGGCATAAGAGCCCAGGGTGCCGGTGCCGGCCCAGCGGCCCACAGCAAATTCCGCCGGCAGCGCAATGCAGCCGAACAGCACGACAAACAATAAATAGATCAGCAAAAACGCCCCGCCGCCGTTCTGGCCCATTTTGTTGGGAAAGCCCCACACATTGGCCATACCCACGGCCGAGCCCACGGACGCTAAGATAAAGCCCCAACGGGTGCCGAAGCGCTTTGCATTCTTTGACTTAGGCATATAAAAAAGTCCCCCATTCTTACAGTCGGACTATCATTATACGGGATAGCCCTATCGAAAGTCAAGCAGCAAAATGCCCCACCCGGCAGAACACCACCCCGGGCAGGGCACTTTGTCTATTAAAAGTTATAAAGCGAGGGGAGAACAAAAAAGAAAAGGCCCTGCGGACATACATCCGTCAAGGTCTTTTCTTGGTGCGAGAGACGGGACTTGAACCCGTACGAGTCACCCCACACGCCCCTCAAACGTGCGCGTCTGCCGATTCCGCCACTCTCGCTCAACGCATAGAATTATAGCAAATACGGCAGATATTGTCAAGGGCTTTGCCTACATTTTCAAAAAAGGCTGGGGATATGGCTGGGGTCGTCAATAATGGCCGCCGGGTGCTGGGCAAACAGTTCCCCAAAGGAGCGAAAGCCCCAGGACACACCGATGGTCTCTATCCCCGCATTGCGCCCGGTAATCATATCCACATCGCTGTCGCCAAAGTACATAGCCTCCTTGGCGCTGCAGCCCAGCGCCTCCAGCGCCATACGCACAGTGGTGGGGTCCGGTTTCTTGGGCAGGTCGTCTGTGGCGCCGATTACCACATCAAAATAGTCTTTGCCAAAGATCTGCTCCACCATACCCTGGGCAGCTTCCACCGGTTTGTTGGTGACAACGCCCAGGCGAATGCCCCTGGTCTTTAAGTCATCCAGCGCCGCCTGAATCCCGGGATAGGCATGGGCGTGATCCATTTTAACAGCGTTATACCTCACCTTAAACATAGCGTAAGCTTCTTCCAGCTGTTCCGGTGAGAGCTGGTGCTCAAAAGCGCGCTCTACCAGCTTTTTGGCGCCGTTGCCTACCAATTTCTTATAATCTGCCTGGGTCCACTTGGGCGTGCGGCCGTACTGCTCCAGCACATAATCCGTAGCCAGTCCCAGGTCATCAATCGTATTCACCAGCGTGCCGTCCAAATCAAAGATGGCGCACTTAAACTGCGTATTCAATACAGATCCCTCAAATCCTGTTCTTTATTTTTGCGTGCCTTATGGATCAGCCGAGCCGCCACCGCCACCACTGCCGCAGCGCCCACCGCACCGGACGCCCAGTAAATGCGCCGGTCCTGGGCCTTGCCGTCTGCTGACAGCTGGCCGCTTTTAACCCGGGCCCACAAGTCGTTTTGCAGCTCCAGAATATTCTGGGGCAAATTGTAAAAATACTGTCCCTTAGGCCATACCTTGGGGTACACCACCGGATTGCCGTACAGGGAATTGTTCTCATCCTGCCGCACCGCCAAATTGGGTGAAGCGTAGTAGATATACTCCTGATTGGCAAGAGCTACTTGTGGCTCTTGCATAAAGTTGATAAACGCCTCGGCGCCCTTTTTGTTTTGTGTGCATTTGGGCACGCACATGGCGTCATAAAACAGATTGACACCTTCCTCCGGAAAACAGTAACCCAGATCCGGATTGTTGTCTTGCATCAGGATATAATCGCCGGCATAATAGGTGGCAAAGGCATACTCCCCGCTTTCCATCAGGTTGAACACCTCATCCATCACATACACCGGGTGCACCGCATCCTTTTGCTTGGCGAGCAGCTCCGCCGCCGCGTTCCAATCCTCCTCTGAGGTGGTGTTCAAATCCTGTCCCAGCATGAACTGCGCCAGGGCAAAAGCATCTCTGGAATTGTTAAACATCAGCACCTTGTCCCGGTACTGTTCGTCCCACAACACAGACCAGCTTTTAGGCGCTTCTTTCACCAGCTTTTTGTTATAGATCAGCACCGTGGTGCCAATGTTGTAGCACACGGTGTACTTCTGCTGGGGGTCAAAATACAGCCCCTTGCAGTCCGGGGCAATATACTTGTCATAATTGGGAATATTGCCGTAGTCCAAAGGCAGCAGCATATCCTCCTCCAGCAGGCGCTGGATCATATAGTCCGAAGGAATGATTACATCATAGGACACACCGCCGCCGGACAGCTTGGAATACATATTTTCGTTTGATTCAAAATTGGTATAATTCACCTTGGCGCCGGTGAGCCGCTCAAATTCCTTAACGGTATTCATAGCGCCCTCCTGCCCCTCGGAGATATACTCGCCCCAGTTATACACATTCACCGTAGTGCCTTGCAGCCCCAGGTTCTTGTAATAGGCCTTTTGCGCCGGCGTGAAAACATCATCCGCCGCAAAGGCGCTGACGGGCATTGCCAGCAGAACCAGCAGGGTCAGCAGAAAAGAAAAACACTTTTTCATTGGCGCTCTCCCTTCTCCCGCTTCTCCGCTCTGGCCTGCATCCAGTTGGACAGGATCAGCAAAGCCAAAATGGTCAAGAACATCAGAAATGACAAGGCGTACATATCCGGCTTCACCCGTTTTTTGGTCATAGAGAAAATGTAGATGGGCAGGGTCTGGAAGCTGGGTCCGTTGGTAAAGTAGCTGATGATAAAATCATCCAGCGACAGCGTAAAGCTCATCACACAGCCGGTGATGATACCACTGAGAATCTCCGGAAATACGGTCTTAAAAAACGCCCGCACCGGCTTGCAGCCCAGGTCCACCGCCGCCTCGTAAATATTCATATCGAACTGGTGCAGCTTGGGAATCACATTCAAAATCACATAGGGCAGACTAAAGGTCACATGGGCAATCAGCAACGTCCAAAAGCCCAGCACATTGCTGCGGTGCACCAGTCCCCCGGCAAAGACGAACAGCAGCATCATAGAGATGCCGGTAACGATCTCCGGGTTCATCATGGGCACATTGGTCAGCAGCATCAGCGAGCGCTTATAGAGCTTGTGCCGACTGTTAAAAATACCCACCGCCGCCATTACGCCTAAGAGCGTGGACACCGCAGCGGTGCACAGTGCCAGCACCACGGTATTTTGCAGGGCGTGCATAGCCGCTGCGTTGCTGAACAGCTCCTTGTACCAATGCGTCGAGAAGCCTTGCAGCATATAGGTGTTGGCGCTGCCATTAAAGGAGAACAGCCCGATCACCAAAATCGGCGCATACAAAAACACATAGATCAGTGCCTGATAAATCTTGCCGATGGCAGAGGTTTTCTTGCTCATACGATCACACCTCCGTCACTGCTGTCGTCCGCGCCAAAGTGGTTCATCACGCCCAGACAGATCAAAATCAGCACCATCAGCACCAGGGACAGCGCAGCCCCCAGGTTGTAGTTATTGGCGCTTTGGAACTGGGTCTCAATCACATCGCCAATCAGTACCACCTGGCCGCCGCCCAGCTTTTGGGTAATATAAAAGGTAGATACGCAGGGCACAAACACCATGGTAATGCCGGAGAGTACACCGGGCAGGGACATCGGCAACACCACCCGCCGAAACACCTGAGGCCGACTGCTGCCCAAATCCTCCGCCGCCTCAATCAGCGAGCCGTCCAGCTTGGACAGTACGGAATAAATAGGCAGAATCATATAGGGTAGGAAATTATAAACCATACCCAATATTACAGCACCGCCGGTGTTGATCAGCTTGGCCGGCTCCAGCCCCACGGCGGTCAAAAAACTGTTGATCACGCCGGAGTCACCTAAAATCGTCATCCAGCTGTAAGTACGAATGAGGAAGTTCATCCACATGGGCAGCATCACCAAGAGCACCACCGTTCGCTGGCGGCGCGCCGCGTGCTTGGAGATCAAATAGGCAAAGGGGTAGCCCAAAAGCAGACAGATCGCCGTGGCAGCCAAGCCATAGAGCACCGACAGCAAAATGGTAGACAGATAGGACGGGATTTGGCTCACCGAGTGGAGAGAAAAGGCGCCGCCGGTGTCCGTAAACGCATAGTAGACCACCATGCAAAGGGGCGCCAGTACAAACAGCACCGCCCAAAGGGCATAGGGCTTGTCCAGCAGTTTACGACCCAGATTGCTCATTGCTCTCCTCCTCCCAGTTATAATCGGCGTCCGAGATATGGTCCATCTCGTCCGAGAAGGTGGAATAGTCGCCAAATTCGCCGCTGTACTCGCTGCGCTTCATAATATGGATGGCGTCCGGCTCAATATACATACCCACGGTATTGCCCGCCGCGTGGTAATGCGTGGTCTGCACCATCCAGATAAAGCCGCCCACATCCACAAAAATCTCAAAGAACACACCCTTGAACACCACATCTGTAATGGTGCCGGTCAGGGCTGCCTTATGCCCCGGGTCGCACAGTTGAATATCCTCCGGGCGCACCACGGCCTCTACAAATTCATTGGGGGCAAAGCCGCTGTCCAGGCAGTCAAAGGTCACGCCGCCAAAGCGCACCACATAATCCCGCACCATCACAGCGTCCACTATATTGGACTCTCCGATAAAATCCGCTACAAAGGCGTTTACCGGCTCGTTATAAATATCCTCCGGTGTGCCGATCTGCTGAATTTTGCCCTTATCCATCACCACCACCGTGTCGCTCATAGACAGCGCTTCCTCCTGGTCGTGGGTCACATAGATAAAGGTAATGCCCAGCCGCTTTTGAATGGCTTTCAGCTCCTTTTGCATATCCTTTCGCAGCTTTAAATCCAGCGCGCCCAGCGGCTCGTCCAGCAACAGCACATGGGGGTGATTGGCCAAAGCGCGGGCAATGGCCACTCGCTGCTGCTGCCCGCCGGACAGAGAGGAGATACTCCGCTTTTCAAACCCTTTCAGGTTTACCAGCTCCAGCATTTCCGCCACCGTTTGGCGCACCTCGCTGCGGCTCTTCTTTTGCAGTTCCGGGCCAAAGGCGATGTTCTCATACACATTTAAATGCGGAAAAAGAGCATAACGCTGAAAAATGGTGTTCACCCGGCGTTTGTGCGGGGGCACATCATTGATGACTTTGCCTTCAAAGACCACTTCCCCACTGTCCGGCTGCACAAAGCCGGCAATACAGCGCAGCGTTGTGGTCTTGCCGCAGCCGGAGGGTCCCAGCAGCGTTATAAACTCTTTTTCATTTATATACAGATTCAGTTTGTCTAAAATCACATTGTCGCCGTAGCTGACTGTGATGTTCCGCAGGTCAATGATCTTTTCCAATTATGCACTTCCTCTTTTGTCAGAAAGCCGCCGCTCTCCGCCCGATTTTTTAGCTTTCGCCTATACTTAAATTTCGTTTTAAGCAATAAGACTAATATATGCATTTTTGCACCGATTGTCAATACGAAACAAAAAAATCAGAAAATTTTTTCCGCGATTTGCTGTCCCTGCGCCGCCAGTTCAATGGCCTGGGGCACCCGGGCAAAATCGCACACCATGGACTTGGGCTTCATATAGCAGTTATCCATGCCAAAGGGCACAAAATAAAAGTGCTTGTAGTTGAGCAGCTGGCCGATATTCTTGGCAGCGCCGCCCAAAGCGTCATTGGTGGACACGCCAATGACCACCGGGGCGTCATTGCGCAGGTGGCTCTTGGCAGCCATCGTAACCGCCGTGTCCGTAATGCCCGCTGCCAGCTTTGCCAGCGTGTTGCCGGTGCAGGGCACAATGGCCAGCACATCAAACATCTTCTTTGGTCCCACCGGCTCCGCCTGGGCAATCGTGTGGATAATACTGTTGCCGGTAATGGCGATCAACCGATTTTGAATATCCACCGCGTCCCCGAAGCGGGTGTCCGTGGTGTAAGCCGTCTGGCTCATAATGGGCGTTATGGTATGACCGGCCCGCACCAGCGCCTCCAGTGCCTCCAAGGACTTTGCAAAGGTGCAAAAGGAGCCGGTCAGGCAATACCCGATCTTCATTCCAGTCCCTCCTCAATCATTTCGGCCACAGTCTCGCCGATCAGCGCACCGGCAGTCTCCGGGGCGGTGCGGCCGGGCAGATTGCGCCCGTCCACCACCGTGATTCCCAGGGTGTGGGCCATCAGCGTATCCACCCCGCCGGGGAAGGACGCCAGGTCCACCAGTACCGTGTCTCGCCGCAGCGCCTGCAGCTCTCGCTTGGTAAAAATCATGTGGGGCACCGTATTATAGACCAAATCATAATCCCCCGGCTGCACCAGGCCGGAAAAGTCCGTATGCCGGGCACCGGCAAACAGCGCCTGGGTCTTGCTCAGGGCACTGCGGGAGCACACGGTCACATCGGCGCCGTGGGCCAGCAGCAGCCCGGAGAGTACCCGACCGATTCGCCCATAGCCACACACCAACACCCGGCTGCGGTAGAGTGCCCGCTCCAGATGATTTTGCGCCAACCACAGGGCGCCCTCGGCGGTGAGTATGCCGTTTTTCTCCGCAAAATTCTCATTTTTGCAGTAGTCCATCGTGCCGGGATAGCTGCCGCCCCCTAAGAAAACGGTCTTGCCGTCCAGTCCCTCCAGCATATAATCCTTTGCCGGCACCGGCAGCAGCACAAAGTCCGCCGCCTGCACCTCCTCCACCTGCCGATAGGAGCACTGCTCCAGGTAAGCCGCCGCATACGCCATACGCCGATCGGCGGTAAACGGCACGGCAAATGTATCCAGTTTCATCTCTACACCCCACAAAGGCATTTTGTGCCTATTCCTTTCTACTCCATATTCTATGACAGAAAATTTTTTCAGTTCCTGCGGAATATGTATTTATTTTTCCGCCTTTTGGTAGTATAATATGAAAAAAGAATTGGGAGGTTCTCTCATGAAAGATATAGATACTTTACTAAAGGAAGTCAAGCGTATCCACTTTATCGGCATCGGCGGCTCCGGCATGTGTCCCCTAGCCGAAATTCTGCTGTCCCTGGGCTATCAGCTGTCCGGCTCGGACAATAACGACACCGAGACTTTTCGCCGGATTGAGAAAGAGGGCGCCAAAGTCTATTTAGGCCAGGCCAACCTGACCCCGGATATTCAGCTGGTGATTTACACCAACGCCATCTTAGAGGGCAATGAGGAACTGGAATGGGCTAAGGCGCATTACCCCTGCTTTGAGCGGGCGGAGTTGCTGGGCGCCATGAGCCGCATTTTCTCCAACTGCATCGGCATCAGCGGCACCCACGGCAAGACCACTACCTCCTCTATGACCACCCAGGTGCTGCTGGAGGCAGGGCTGGACCCCAGCGCCG
>OCRP01001684.1_pt1 | contig 10513 bp, 16 predicted proteins | sample 1538871 | NCBI WGS metagenome assembly OCRP01 (sample SAMN04571731, study PRJEB22368) | human gut metagenome | biome: human gut; material: stool | host: Homo sapiens | place: Luxembourg | collected 2012-09-20 | reverse complement strand
AAAATTTTTATTCGGTTAATAATACCGGGTTAAAATGCTTTTTAAAGTACAAAAACAAGACTGAAATGTGGTAATTCTATAGAGTCAATTTTTATTATAATCTAAGTAGGTCAGTTTCGGTTATAAAGGTGGGTCAGAAGACTTTTATAATAATGGGTCAATCGACTTTATATTTTCCAGCAGCTACCGGATGGGGATGAACACCATCCCGGCCTGCATCTCCGAGAGCCAGACCCTCGAGCAGGGAGGACGGGTGAAGCTGCGCCTGCTCGAGCCCCTGCAGGCCGGAAGTGTCACCATACCGGCCAACAGCCCGGTGACCGGCACGGCCGACATCCGGGGGGAACGCCTGGACATCCTGGTAAGCAGCATCGAATATGCCGGAAATATCATCCCGGTGGAACTGGCCACATATGACATTGACGGGCAGCGGGGCATCTTCGTGCCGGGATCGGAAAGCCGGACGGCCGCCAAGGAGGTATTGGGGGACGTGAGCCAGAGCATGGGAGGCAGCATCTCCTTCGCCGGTTCCGCCGGGCAGCAGGTGGCGATGGACCTCACGCGGGGTGTCCTGCAAGGCGGGACACGGTTCATCTCGCAGCGGGTCAAGGCGGTCAAGGTAAAGCTGAAGGCCGGATACAGGGTGTTGCTGGTCACAAAAAAACAATAACAAGGTTTAACTGTAATTTTTAAACAATCATTCAAGATGAGAACATTCATTCTTTTAATCATGGCTGCGCTGGCGGGAATGACCTGCCGGGCACAGGAGCGCAAGCCGGAGGGCGGGGTCAGAACCCTGACCGCCGGCCAGCATATCACGCCCTACAGGATCGGCGTGCCGTTCAGCAAGACGGTCCATGTCCTTTTCCCTGCGGAAGTCCGCTATGTCGACCTGGGCAGCACGGACATCATCGCGGGCAAGGCGGACGGCGTGGAGAACGTGGTGCGCGTAAAGGCGGCCGTCCGGGATTTCCCGGGCGAGACGAACTTCTCGGTCATCACGGGCGACGGCTCGTTCTATTCATTCCTCGTCTCCTACGAGGAGGAGCCGGAAGCGTTGAACATCAACATGGACAGCCGGTTTCCGACGGGACCCTCCACAGGTGGGAGTGCCGTCCGTGTGACCGAGCTCGGCGAGGAGTACCCTTCGGTCATCGCCAGCCTGATGTACACCGTCCACCGCCTGGACCGCAGGGACGTGAAGCATATCGGCTGCCGCCAGTTCGGGATGCAGGCCCTGCTCAAGGGGATCTATGTGCATAAGGACCTGCTGTTCCTCCATATCTCGCTGGCCAATTCCTCACATGTGCCCTTCGACATCGACTTCGTGCGTTTCAAGGTGGTGGACAAGAAAGTGGCCAAACGTACGGCACAGCAGGAAACCTACATCGAGCCGGTGCGTGCGCTCAACGAACTGAGGCGTATAGGGGGCAAAGGGGAAGGACGCATCGTCTATGCTTTCCACAAGGTGGTCATCCCCGATGACAAGCTCATCGAGGTGGAGATTTACGAAAAAGGCGGCGGACGCCACCAGCGGTTCCATATCGAGAACAGCGACCTGGTGGATGCCGGACTGGTGGACGAACTGGTAAAGGAGTAATGCCATGAGAAAGTATCTGTTTATAACAATGTGCGCCTTCCTGTCCCTTTGGGCGGGCAAGGTTTCCGCCCAACGCTACCTGCCCGGGCAGACGGGGCTTGAACTGAGGCTGGGCGGCGTGGATGACTTCGGAAAGAACGTAAGGCACCTGAGAGGGAATTTCCAGGTCGGGATGGCCCTGAGCCGCTACAACCGTAACCGCTCGCGCTGGGTGGTCGGTGCGGACTACGTGAAGAAACACTATGCCTACAAGGAGGTGGCCGTTCCCAAGGAGCAGTTCACCGCGGAGGCGGGCTGTCTCTTTCCGTTCCTCTCGGACAGGGGCAGGAACGTGTTCCTCTCTGCCGGACTGTTCGCGCTGGCAGGCTATGAGAGGGTAAACCGGAACGGCAGGCTCCTTTATGACGGGGCGACCCTGCTGCACAAGGGTGCCTTCATCTACGGCTTCGCCCCGGCATTCGAGATGGAGGCGTTCCTTACGGACCGCTGGGCTTTTCTTTTCAATGTACGGCAGCGTGTCTTCTTCGGCTCGTCCGTAGGGCATTTCCATACGGTAGTGGCCGTCGGACTGAAATATATCATCAATTAATCTTTTAAGAACAGGAAACAATGAAATTAGGAACATTCATCATGGGATGCGCGCTGGCTCTGCTGGCGTGCACCTTTGCCGGCTGCGATGACCGTCTGGAAGTGCGGCAGGCATACGACTTCTCGCTCTCTTCCTGGTACCTGCAGGAAGGCATCGCACCCGACGAGACGGTGGAGATCCGCCTGACGCTTGACCGCGAGGGGGATTACCGGGAGGCTCGTTACCGCATCGGATACATACAACTGGAGGGTGACGGCGAGGTGTTCGCCGCGGACGGAACCAGGCTGGTGAACCGCGAGCTGACGGAACTCTCCGGCATCGCGGGGCTGGACACGACGGACATCCGCCGCCAGGTGTTCACCCTTTTTTACCGGAACACGGGAGAGGACAATCCCGGGATCCGCTTCGTGGCGGTGGACAACTTCGGCGTGGAACGGACGCTGGACATCCCGTTCTCCATCGAGGACAGGGCAAATACGGATACAATCGACTAACAGGAGACGGGAGCTATGACGGAGCAGGATAAATACGGCATGGAGCAGCTTGCCGAATATCTGGACATGCGAATACGGTACGAGGAAAAAACAATAAAGGAGATCCGGAATAAACTGGACCGGGATTACCTTTATCATTTTGCGTGGACCGGGGAGGAATTGTTCAAGTCCCATTTCATGGTAAAACAATACGGGGAACTCCGCCAGGTAATCCGGCAGGTGGGAGTTCCCGGGGAGGTGCATGGATATATACGGCATAAACGGGAGGAATGCCTGAAGGAGCTGGTCAGCGGGAGTATCCGCAGGCGTAGCACGGACGATATTTCCAACCTGGCACATACCTACCGGCTGGAATGCATGCAGAGACTGGTCAAGGATTATACGGGCTTCGAACGGCTTCTCTCGATGAAGGCTCCCCGCGAGGAAGTGAAAGCAAAAACGGAGCTGGAAACGATGAAAAAGAAGTCGAACGGATTAAAAATGTAAAGCATGAGACAGGACAATTGGAATATTGAACAGCTCCGGCAGTCGCTGGACAGGAAAATTGCCGGTACGGAAGAACGGATACGCAAGGGGCTGGAAGAGGCGGAAAAGAACTATTCCCGTTTCTTTGAATGGCAGGCGGACGATGTGTACAAGGCAGGCCGCCTGCGTGATTACTACGGCGTGTTCCGCAACAAGGTGAACGGGACGGATGATGTGGAGGAACTGCAAAGGTACTTCAAGGATATCGTAAGATACCAGCAGGAAAGGCTGCTTGCCAATCCGCCCGCAAGGAACAGCACCAGCCCGATGGCGAACATGGCGCATACCCTGTCATTGGAATGCATGCAAAGGCTGATTCAGGACTGTCAGGGATTCTTGCATACTCTTTCCCTCAAGGAACCGAAAAGGGAAATGAAAGAGGCAAACGGGCAGCCTGTGAAGAAAAAGTCGAACGGATTAAAAAGATAATAAGATGGTACGACAGAATCCCAACGTTACAAGATTGATGGAACGTCTGGACGCTACAATGGAAGTGTTGGACGGGAAGATCCAGGAAGGTACGGCAAGGTCCAATGCGAACTACCTTTCTTTCTTTGAAGACAAATCAGAAGAGTTATACAGGCTGCATTATATGTATAAATGCTTAAATGACCTGCGTTCCAATATAAGAAAACTTGAGACACCGCAGCAGATTCAGGAATACATACAGCGAAGAAGGAATGTCTGTCTGGATAAACTGCTGGAACAGGACATCTCCGCCAGGAGTACAAGCCCGATGAGCAATCTGGCCCATACACTCCGGCTCGAGTGTTCGCAGCAGCTTATCCGTGAATATGACCTGTTTATCCGTTTCCTTACTGCAACCCCACGACAGAGGCAGGAAGAAGAACGCGCTTCAAAAGTCAACCGGGATAAGGTGCAGAAAAAAGGATTAAGATTATAGTAAAAACAATGAAAAAGGTAAAGAAAATATCAGTTTGAAGCGGAAAGGCAATACTATGCCTGCTTATGATGGTACTGTTGCCGTCAGGACTGACTGTCGGCCTGTCGGCACAGCCTGTAAAAATGCGACAGAAACCGGATCCGGCAAAATTTGAGCTTGCAGTCAGTCTTATAAAAAAATTCGAAGGACTTCATGAAAGGGACAATTTTCCCTACTACGGATTTGGACACAGGTTATTACCAGGCGAAAATCTGTCCTACGACATGACGGAGGCTGAAGCGGAGGCACTGCTGCGTAGGGATCTCATGAAACGCTATGCATTGTTTCGCAGCTACGGCAAGGATGCACTTCTTTTAATGGTCTTGAGCTACAATGTCGGGACATCCGCATTGCTCGGCTATGGGAAACGCCCCAAAAGCCGCCTGCTCCGAAAGCTGGAGGCCGGAGACCGTGACATATACAGGGAATACGTTTCCTATTGCCACTACCGGGGACGGAAGGTCAAATCAATAGAAAGACGCAGAAAAATGGAATTTTTACTGCTTTATGAGAAATAAAAGGAACGAGGGAGAGCATACGCCGTTTCGTAGTGCCCTCCCTTCATTCATATAGGATTTTCAATACTTCCCACATTATAAATCCGGTTGTTTATAATGTGGGAATATGTCATGCCTAATACCCAATATTGAAATTCAGCAGCTGATGGATAAAAAGCCTGCCGCGTTCCGTCCATACGGTATGCATGGCCGTTCCGGTTTCTCCGTTCCGGTTTTGCCATACATGCGTATGTGTCCGGGTATATCCTTCCTTGTGGTATCGGGCGGTAAGCATCCATGTTCCTGACTGGCGGAACTGGACTCCAAGCAATTTCAACCTGTAATTCAGTTCCTTCCCGCTCATTCCAAGTTCTTTGGCGATCTGCGTGGTCGTATATGTGCTTGCCGAATGCAGGACCTCTTCAAAATACCTTACCTTAGGAGCCTGCCGGCTTAACTTGATGGCGTTCTGCGCATTTTTCTCTTCCAGTACGGATATATGCCTGTCACGTTCCTTTATCCTGTTTTCTGCGAGCAACAAGGCCCGTGAAAGCAGTTCGGAGTCGGTTTCTCCCTTTAAGTCAAGCAGGTATCCGCCTTCTTTTAATGTTCGTGGGACGAGGTCGTCAAAGATCCAGCTTTCAAACCTTTCAGCCGAAGGCAGACGGCTTCCGGCTATAAGCCTGTACACGTTCCCTTCATCTATGAACTTGACTTTCTGACGTCCGCCTGTGATAGGGATGTCGTGAATGCAGACTCCCTTCTGTTTACAGTGCCGGTCTATGGCATCCCTTGTATTGGCGTATCCCAATGATGCGGCGATATCCCTTGCGCAAAACCATATTTTGCCGTCCTTCTCGACTGTCCGGATTTTACCGAACTCAGGATGTTCTGCTGTAACATTACCTCTCCTTTTTCGAGTCACACGCGGAAGATACGATGATCTTTTCTCCTGATCCATGACAAGAAGAATATTCATCAGTTGTTCGCTGTTGTCCGGTCTTTCGTCCATAAACTTAAATTTTAATGGTCGTGAATACTACTGGTTCCGGGGGAAACCGGACGTAAATATATATGGGAATCATTAATAATTAGCAAATTTTGGGTGTGGTGTCGCTACTTGTCGTCCGGTTCGCAGGTTTGTCATGGCGGATGGCGGGAGAACGGGGGAAGTTTGGAGGCAAAGTGATATAAGACAAAGGGGAAGTCTTTTATCAGGCATCAGAAGAATAAAATACGGTAATCACTGTATTTTCGGGATTTTGTTTTATATTTGGGCAAAAGGACAAATGAAGCCGTCAAATATCCTTTTACGGACGATTGTCGAAAAAGAACAGACGGGAAACGAAAAGGGAATTGAAAGGCGGCGGGGTATCTTTGGTGGAGAATGGAAACGGAATTGTTCAACTTGAAATATTGAGGAATGAAAACAGTAATAACCCTATTAATATGTATAGCTATGGCGACTTGTTCCAATAGCAAACGAGGGACTTCTTCCGGTGGAGAAACGGGAGATATTCCTATTGCAGAAAATTACGGTGATAGTTTGGTCGGAAAGTTTGTGACGAACTTGTACGAGTTCAAGCTATACGATCAGCCGGAAGGGAAAGTAACGGAAGAACTTTATCCTGCCCGGCATTATGGCGGACACGTGAAAGAGAAGAAAGGCGACTGGATAAGGTTTGAGGATTTACGTGCGATAAATAAACTTGCTGTTTCCTTCTCCGGCTGGACGAAATGGCGTGAAAACGATACGATAGTATTTGAGACTTTTAAGTAATAATTAAAATATGGATAGCGATGAAAAGGGAATTGAAGGACGGCGGGGTATCTTTGGCGGAAAATGCATCATTAAATAGTAAACGTTTGAATAACGAAAAAGTGAAAAATTCTATTTGTAAAGCAATAAAATAAACCTGTAATGAAAACGATGTTAATATTTATAGCCATAGTTCTGGCGGGAATACTCGCTAAACCATTATTCGATGCAATTGTATCGCTACCATTTCCTACATCCGGCAAGTATGACCCGCAGGGGGGTGGGGATGGTTATGGTATTGCGATAATCGGATTCATTGTAACTCGGATGGGTACTTACCGGGGTATGGGCAGCAATCATTCTCTTATTTGCAATATATCCGACAATTCATTTTATTAAAGAGTATCCAGATAATCAATTTGAGAAAAATCAATCTAAATTGTATGAAATGCTTGCAGACGGAGCGCCTGATGAAAAAATAAAACCACTTGCAGAAAAAGTCGCCAAAAAGTGTAGCGGGTGTGGCTTTGATAAATTGGTTGAATACTTCAAGTTTGATATGGCTCGTGAAATGATTGAGAATGGATATGATATATCGAAGTCAAGCTATTTATTGAGTGATATGGTAGAAGATGACCGTCATTACACCGACACTGAATTTACGAGGGCTGTTTTCCTGATTGAAAACGGGGCTGATGTCAATGGAAAGGCTCTTCGTGGTACTCCGATTTTTCATGCTATTATATGGGGGAACCTAAAATCTGTAAAACTATTATTAGACAATGGAGCAGACATAAATATTAGAAATCAAGAGGGAGAAACGCCATTGTCTTGTGCTAAAAGGTTAGGAGAAAACGAAATAGTAGCGTTGTTACTCAAATATGGGGCAACCGAAGACAATAAATGATATACTTGGAAGGTTGTACTATGGTCGTGGGCTGGCACGTAAGCAGTCGGGCGATAAGAACGGGGCTTGTGAGGACTGGCACAGAAGTAGTGAATTGGGATGTTTGCAGGCTAATGCGTTGTTACCGTTGTGTGATAAATAAATAGAAACAAATTTATGGATAAATGGGTAGTTTACATATTACTGGCTGTATGTTTGTCGAGTTGCGGACAGGCGAGCGGAAATAAGCAGGTAAAGCAAGGAACAGATTCTTTGCAAAATGATACTGTTGTGTCCCATTCGGTGGATTCATTGGCATACGCTTATTTGAAAAGCGGGCGTATAATGTACGAAAATGGTGACAAATTGGGGGCAATTGCAAAATATAACAAAGCTATTGAAATTGATCCTCTTTATATGTTAGCCTATTATAACAGAGGACTAAGTAAATCAAAAATAGGTGATAATCAGGGAGCCATTGATGATTATTCTAAAGCAATTCAAATTAATCCTCAATATATAAAAGCATATTTTAATAGAGGGCTAATTAAATCAAACATAGGTGATAATCAGGGGGCTATTGACGATTATAATAAAGCAATTCAAATTAATCCTCAATATATAAAAGCATATTTTAGTAGAGGGCTAATTAAATCAAAATTAGGTGATAATAAAGAAGCTATTGTAGACTATTCCAAAGCAATACAAATCAATCCTCAATATATAAAAGCATATTTTAATAGAGGAAATTGCAAATCCAAACTTGGAGATAAGGAAGGTGCCATTAGTGATTATAATAAAGCAATTGAACTTGATGCTCAAAACATCAATGCATATATTAACCTTGGTGTAGAAAAATATGAATTAGGAGATTATGAGGGAGAAATCGCAACTTATCGGCTGGCAATAAAGAACTGTTCTCCCGATGCGGATTTGTATAACAATCTGGGGCGTGCGCTGTATGACCTGAAACGGTTTAAGGAAGCTGCGGAAGCATATGGCGAAGGAATAAAGGCTTTTCCGAATGACGGAAAGTTGTACTATGGTCGTGGGCTGGCACGTAACCGGTTGGGCGATAAGAACGGGGCTTGTGAGGACTGGCACAGAAGTAGTGAATTGGGATGCTTGCAGGCTAATGCGTTGTTACTGTTGTGTGGTGAGAAATAACAGAATTACAAACATGAAATTATGAAGTTATGGAAACTCTTTGGAAGATAGTCTTTTATATACTGAATTTTACAGCTTATCTGTTCTTGATTTGGTGGGTGGTCGATAAATACTTAGTAGCTACAATGGCGGCGGTAAGTCTGGGCTATTGGATATTTTTCTTTGTCATTATCCTCTTGGCTGTAAGCTCTGTCGGATATTGGGTGGCACACTATTTTTGGAATAGTGGCTATTTGGGAATGTTCTTTAAAAATATGGGGATATTCCTTTTGGCTCTGTTCGTCCTTGTCAATAAAGAAGTCATTGAAACCGGTTCTTCCGATTTCTGCAAACGAGGAAAAGTCTTTGAATGGTATATGGGTATCTCCTCCCCTAAATATTATAGCATAGTAAATATAAAAACGGAATTACTCTATCCCAATGGCTCCAAAACTGTATATGACGAATATATATATATGCAAACAGTGACTGGGGGAACGCACAAAGAAGTATAGGTAGTAGCGATAAACAAGAGATTCCTACAAAATTACATGCAAAATGGTTATCGTATAGAGAAGGAGAAAACGGACAACTTTACGAAGGCACATTTGATTTGCCATACGATATGATCTTAAATTTGTTCCGAAACGGATATATCTATCAATATACCGATAGTGAAATAGTAAAAGATGAATATACAGGAATTAGTGTTGGGCTTGCTCCGGGTGGAGTGGTTGCCCTGTGGGTAAGCGGAAGTCACCGTAGGGTTCAGGTTGGTTGTTGGGTAGCTGACAAGTTATCTGCCGATGATGAACTATTCGCCTCGTGGGGTGGGCAAAAAAAACGGGTTGAACGATTGCGATCAACAGATTCATACGATAATATACCCGATCATATAAAGAACAAGCCTATTGGACAATGGGAAAAGTATAACCAAACTTATCCTTATCGCTACAACGTGAGTTTTGTTGATAGTGAACCGGAAAGTCTGCTTATTGAAACGCATTACTATAATGGGGAGCGTTTTCAATCCGGAATAGATGATACGGTCATTCGTTCCAAAGCATGCCCTAAAAAGATTGCACTTATATGGAAAAAAGGTGATGATGAATACTTTGCTTGTATTCAATTTGAGGAAACATATTTGTTCCGTTCATTTGAGCAAATGGTTGTTGCTCCTTCATTCGAGCTATGTTTTGCTGTAAATAAGGGAAATAACTTTATAGATTGTTTCCTACAAGGTGACGGCAAGCGGATAGAATTACCGGATGAATACAGAAAAATCAAAATATTCAGGAATCACAAAATGGTTTATGGCAATTATTCGCAAGAAGGTATTGAGTTTTGGGGAGAGGGATATTTATATTGAATGTAATTACAAGATTTTACAAAACGGATATTCCGCCAGCAATCTGTCTGGTCGGAACATCCGTTTTTCATTTATCACACGTTCTTAATCAGGTGCGAGAGTTCGGGATCAGCCTTGATGCGCCAGCGGCGAAAGGTTAAAAGAGAGGCAGGCTGCTGAAGAGGCAGTGGATGAACAGGCGGCCCTTCTCGGTCCACACCGTATGCATGGCCGTGCCGGTTTCCCCGCAGCGGCTCTGCCAGCTGTGCGTATGGGTCCGTGTATATCCTTCCTTCTGATAGCGTGCAGTGAGCAGCCAGGTTCCGCTCTGGCGGAACTGGATGCCCAGAGTCTTCAGCCTCAGATTCAGCTCCCTGCCGCTCATGCCCAGTTCCTTGGCGATCTGCGTGGCCGTGTAGGTGCTTGAAGAGCGGAGCACCTGGTCAAAGTAATGTACTTTCGGGGCCTGCAGGTTCAATTTAAGGTTGTTCAACGCGTTTTCCTTTTCCAGTCCGGATATGTATCGGTCACGCTCTTTCAGTTTGTCCTCAGCCAGCTGCAGGGCCCGTGAAAGCAGTTCGGAGTCGGTTTCTCCCTTTATGTCAAGCAGGTATCCGCCTTCTTTTAATGTGCGTGGGACGAGGTCGTCAAAGATCCAGCTTTCAAACCTTTCAGCCGAGGGCAGACGGCTTCCGGCTATAAGCCTGTACACGTTCCCTTCATCTA
>OCRP01001677.1_pt1 | contig 10557 bp, 7 predicted proteins | sample 1538871 | NCBI WGS metagenome assembly OCRP01 (sample SAMN04571731, study PRJEB22368) | human gut metagenome | biome: human gut; material: stool | host: Homo sapiens | place: Luxembourg | collected 2012-09-20 | reverse complement strand
CGCACCGACCGAAGTACACACGCACACCGACCGAAGTACACACGCACACCGACCGAAGTACACACGCACACCGACCGAAGTACACACGCACGCCGACCGAAGTACACACGCACGCCGACCGAAACGCGCCGACAACAAGCTCATTTGAGAGAACTTCATTACTTGTTTAGCTGAAGTTTCTCTCTCTTACAGAACTTATAGAAGCCCACCTCATGCTTCTCTTCCACAGCACGGCGTATCTGCCACACGCGCTGTAGACAGTAGCCGCGTCCAACGGTCTTCTTAAATTCTTCCACATCGTCCTCGGGAATCATGAGCACGCCATCTTCAGGTTTGACCTTCTCAAACTGCTGTATGCGGTCGCCGAGATAGAAGTTGAGACTAAAGAAATGGAGCATCGGACTGCTCATGTAGCTATACATCTTTGTCATGTCAAAGCGTTGCTCTATCTGTGGCGCCAACGGCTTGTCTGCCTTGGTGTTAAGCACAGCAGGCTGGAACGTGCTGTCAAGGGCGAGAAACAGAGTTACCACAACCGACAGCGACAACCACACGACACGGTTCCGAAGGTTATCGTCCTTCTTCAGAAGTGTCATTATCGTGGCCACGCCCACAGCGGCAGGCAACAAGGCAAAGAGCAGATGCGACGGCGAGACACTGATGCTCTCAAGGGCGTGAAGCATGGCTATGTTGTCGGCAGCATGCTTGCCATGGAACAAGGTGTCGGGCACCACGCCTGTCTTGAGCACCACAAAGGCCACAGACAGCACCACACCGAGCACGCCCATCAGCCACGCATAAGCCTTGACAGCAGACAGGCGGTTAGCCACAAGCCACACGACATATTGGGCCATGAGCCAAGCCATGAACGGGTAGCAGGGCAACAGGTAGACGCTGCGCTTGCTCTTCGGAATGCAATAGAAGAAGAGAATGAGGCCGAACGCCAGCCACACAAACACCTGCATGGGCTCTGCACGACGCACGCTCTGCATGAAACCGCTCTTGCTGAACCGCTTCCACGGCAACACGAAGAGCGAGAAAACAAAGAGCAGCGTGTAAGGAAGCCATCCTGTTATGAGCGTCACGAAATTGTACCAGAACGGATTCTCATGCGACTCATACGCCATCTTGCCCAACAAGCGGTCAATGTTTTCTTCCTTGACAAGACGCAGAAACTCGTCGCCGCCTTGCAGATAGGCGGCATAATACCAGCACAGAGGCAAGACAAGCGACAGCAGAGCTGTCAAGCCTAACCGCCACACAGTGCTCCACAGGCTCTCACGCTGTGTGAGCATGAACACGCCCATCACAGCACAGGGCAGAAGCATGCCCACAGGCCCTTTGGTCAGCGTGGCACCGCTCATGCAGAGAATGGCAAGCCATGGCATGGTGTGCTTGCCCCTCTCCCACCATCTGAACATCAAAAAGAGAGCACCCACCATAAACGCTGTGTTCACCATGTCCACACGACAGTTTATGCCGGCACGGTGCACCTCAAAGGCGGTGAGCGACAGCAATGTGGCAAGCAACGCCATGTTGGCGTTCTTGCGCTTGGCGAAGAACACGAAACCGCCAACGCTCATGGCCACAAGCGCCAAGGCCGACGGCAGACGCGACGTGAACTCGCTCACATGGCCTTGAAGAAGGGAGAAGAGAGCTATGCACCAATGGAAGAACGGTGGCTTGTAAGGGATGTCACCGCCATTGTTGATTGGCAGAATCCAGTTGCCGTGCTCCACCATGGTATACGCCACTACCGCTTCACGCGGCTCGCCTTTGCTATAGAAATCGGTGAGTCCGAGAAACGGCACCGTGAGCATCACAGCGATAACGCACACTATCGTAAACGCCTTGTTGTAGTTGTTGTTCATAATGGTTGATTTATCCTTTTTGAAGCTTTTTCAGTTTTACAGCGTCAAAATTACTAATAAAAAAACGGTTAACCTAAGCTATTGTTGCACAATTGTTCATAATTTTATAATTTTGTCGTGAAAACATTATCTACATCAATTTTTTTGATGTCAGAAGAACATTATCCTAACAAGAATGAGCAGATTTTTCAAAACCGTGGCCTATGTGCTGACGGTACATGTGCTGGCCCTCGCGGCTTTTACAATTTTCCGGTTAATAGAGTTCATCACCCTTGGCGGCATGATTGCCGACAAAGAAGCGAGCGTGCTGACAGCCTTCGTCAAAGGTCTGTGGTTTGACAACGTGATAGCCTGCTATGTCGGCGTGTTGCCTGTCACCGTGCTGCTCGTCACTGCCGCCTTCGGCTTTTGCCGCCGTTGGCTGCTGCGTGGCGCAAACGTGTGGTATGGCGTGCTGTTTGGTGTGGCCTTCATGCCATCGGCTGCCAACACCCCCTATTTCCAGTATTTCTTCAAGAACATCAACTCGAGCATCTTCGAGTGGTTCGGCTATGCAGGCACCACGTCGGGCATGCTGCTGCAAGAGAAGTCGTGGTGGCTACACATCGCGCTCTATTTTGTTGTGACAGCCGCGTTCGTCTATCTGCTCGTCATGCTGCGCCGACGCTTCACGCCTCAGCTCTGCAACAAGCAAGTCGAGAAGCTCAAGCCCATAGCTACAGCGTCACGTCTGCTCATAGCCGTGGCCATGACAGGTCTCTGCCTCTTCGGCATACGCGGCCGCATGGGCTACAACCCCATAAAGGTGAGCCAGGCCTACTATTGCGATGACGCTTTCCTCAACCAGCTCGGCATCAACCCGGCGTTCAACCTCCTCACCAGTGTGCTTGACGACATGCGTAAGGAGAACCGCGAGCTGCATCTCATGCCCTATTCCGAGGCCATAACCAACACACGCCGATGGTTAGGAATAACAGGAACGGTTGATAGCAGCAACGTGCTCAGACGTGCGGTTATAAACCCTCTGCCCGCACACACCGAAGCAGCGACGGCAACAAAGCAACGGCCTAACGTGGTGGTGATTCTCATGGAGAGCATGTCGGCAAACCTCATGGGAACCTTCGGCAACAACAGCCACCTCACCCCCACCCTCGACTCGCTCTACAACCACTCGCTCGCCTTCGACCACTTCTACAGCGCAGGCATACACACCAACCACGGCATGACAGCCACGCTCTACTCGTTTCCTGCCATCATGTTCCGCAACCTCATGAAAGGCACCGTCACGCCTCATCGCCACGGCATAGCCACCGTGTTAAAGGAGCACAATTACAACAACATGTTCTTCATGACCCACGAGGCACAATATGACAACATGAAGGCGTTCTTCGCAACCAACGGCTACGACGACATCTACTCGCAGGAGAGCTACCCCAAGAGCGAGGTTGTCAACTCGTTCGGTGTGAGCGACCATTTCCTCTTCAGCTACGCTCTCAACACCATCAACCGCAAAGCGGCAACCGGAAAGCCTTTCTTCGCAACAATACTGACCATCAGCAACCACCCGCCCTACATCGTGCCGTCATGGTTCAAGGCAAAGAGCAAGGACAAGGAACAGCAGATTGTGGAGTATGCCGACTGGTGCGTGGGCGATTTTCTCAAGAAAGCAAAGCGTGAGCCGTGGTACAAGAACACAATCTTCATAATACAGGCCGACCACGGCAAGATCGTGGCTGGGTCGGGAGGCGAACTGCCACAGTCGCTCAACCACATACCGCTCATCATGTTTGGTCCTGGCGTTCCGCAGATGCGCTACGATGGGTTGGGCATGCAGGTTGATGTCATGCCAACGCTCTTCGGACTTATGGGAATGAGTTACACCTCTTATGGTTTTGGCCAAGACCTGCTCAAGAACCCTCGCCACATGGTGTTCTATTCGGCCGACAACCAGCTTGTGGCCCGCGACCATAAGCGTTGCTTCATCTACAGTCCGTCTCTGCAAAAAAGCTTCTGCTACGATGTGTTGCCCGACGGGGTGCTGAAAGAAAACCCCAACACTGCCAGCTTTGCAGACCTCAAAAACTATGTGTTCTCAAACATACAGACAGCCGAGTTTATTGAAAGACACAAGAAAGGTCTTAGATAAAAACTTTCGGTAAAAAAAGGAAAAAAAATAAAACCCAAGCGTGCTGATTGAAACTGCACACTTGGGTTTATTTTTATATCGTTAAAACAGAAAAAGCTGTTGGGCTTTCTATCATAGCAAACCAAGCAAGGCAAATATTCTTGTCAACTCGTCCGCTCGGCTTTGCCGCTTGCCTAAGCAAGAACTTGTCAACTGACAAATCAAACATTCTGATAGAGATAGCGCTTGATGCTCTTCTTGGGAGTCTTCTCAAACTCTTCTTCCTGAATCTTTATTGTAGAGAGCTTGCTGTAAGCAGGCAGCTCGGCGTTGAGCTCCTGACGGTTCTGCTCCATCACGGCAACAATGTCGTCGTTGGTCAGACGCATGCCCTTGGCCTCATCATAGTCGGGATGTACCAAGCCAACGAGCTTGTCGCCCTGCTGAATGACGATGCTCTCGTTAACGAGCGCCATCGAGTTGAGCTTGTCCTCAATCTCCTCGGGATAGATGTTCTGACCGTTGGCGCTGAGCAGCATGTTCTTTGAGCGGCCCTTTATGAACACGTTGCCGTTGGCATCCATCGTACCAAGGTCGCCGGTGTGGTACCAGCCGTCCTTGTCGAGGGCCTGGCGTGTGGCCTCCTCGTTCTTATAGTAGCCAAGCATCACGTTCAAGCCGCGAGCAAGAATCTCTCCCGGCACGTTCTCAGGGTCTTCACTGTCGATGCGCACCTCCATGTGGACCACGGGCTTGCCGCATGAGCCGGGCACGAAATCGTGGTAGTCGGCATAGCAGATAATCGGCGCACACTCGGTAGCGCCATAACCCACGGTATAAGGGAAGTCGATACGTTTGAGGAACTGCTCCACCTCTTGGTTGAATGCAGCACCACCGATAATGATCTCATAGAAGCGTCCGCCAAACGCGTTCTTGACCTGCTCACAAATCTTCTGGTTTACCTTACGGTTGAGCACAGGCATGTTAAGGAGCAGACGCATGCGACTGTTCTGTATCTTCGGGAACACCTTCTTACGGATGATCTTCTCGATGACGAGCGGCACGGCAATGATGATGGCAGGCTTAACCTCAGAGAACGCCTGGGCTATGATTGCCGGACTGGGCACGCGTGTGAGATAATAGATGTGGCAGCCATGCAGGAACTCGAAGAAGAACTCGAACGACATGCCATACATGTGGGCCATTGGCAGAATGCTGATCACGCTGTCGCCGGCCTTAACGGTTGAGCCGAGCACGCTCTTGGCAAAGTCGCAGTTGCTCCACATGGCGCGATAAGGAATCATTACGCCCTTAGAGAAACCCGTGGTTCCACTGGTGTAGTTGATGAGCGCCATCTCCTCACCGCTTGTCTCGCGGCGGTAGTGGACATGCTCCTGACGGAAATATTTAGGAAATTTCTTTCCAAACATCTCGTTGAGGTGCTCGCGTGCATAGGTGAGCTTCTCCGTTCTCGACACCACAAGCGAGTAGTCGGGAATGTAGATAATGCCTTCAAGGTCGGGCATTTTCGTGGCATCAATGACCGTTGCCACCACATCGCCCACGAAGAGCAGCTTGGCGCCGCTGTGGTTAACGATGTTGTGAATCTGCTCGGCCGTGAACTCATGCAAGATTGGCACAGCCACGGCTCCATAGGTTAGTGTAGCAAGGAACGCTACAGCCCAACAAGCACTGTTACGTCCACAGAGCGCTATTTTATCGCCCTGCTGCACACCGCTGTTCTCGAACATGATGTGCAGCTTTTCAATTTTACGAGCCACATCATGATATTGCAGTGTGGCACCCTTAAAATCGGTCAGAGCATCGCGATTCCAGTTGTCGATAATGCTCTTCTCGATAAGAGAATTTAAACTTACGATCTCCATATCGTGTATTTGAGTATGTGTGTGTTGGCACATTAGACTCAACTTATTAGCAAACAAAAGACCTGTCTGCAAAGAAAAGGCCTGTATTGACAGACCATTTCTTTCAAGAAGGTTTCTTTATAATAATAAGGTGTGCCGTGCCTGGTTGTTTTCTGTTTTAGAGAGTTTGTTCAGACATCTTTGTAGAGATAGCGTTTGATGCTTTTCTTTGGGGTCTTTACAAATTCATCTTCATGTAGTCTGAGTTCCGAAATCTTACAGAACGGCGGCAGCTGCTCGTTGAGCTTCAAGCGGTTTTGCTCCATTATGCTCATGAGGTCGTCATCGTTGAAATCCATGGCCTTGGCCTCATCATAGTCGGGATGCACCAGACCGATGAGCTTGTCGCCCTTCTGCACGATCAGGCTCTCGTTGACATAAGCCATCGAGTTGAGCTTGTCCTCAATCTCCTCTGGATAGACGTTCTGTCCGTTGCTTCCGAGCAGCATGTTCTTTATGCGGCCTCTGATGAAGACATGTCCATCTGCCGACATGGTGCCGAGGTCGCCCGTGTGGTACCAGCCGTCGGCATCGAGAACGGCGCGTGTGGCCTCTTCGTTCTTATAGTAGCCGAGCATGGTGTTCATGCCTCGTGCCAGCACCTCACCCGGCGTGTTCTGCGGGTCATCGCTGTCTATGCGCACCTCCATGTGCTTCACGGGCAGTCCGCATGAGCCTGGCACAAAGTCTTTATAGTCGGAGAAGGTAATGAGCGGTGCCGTCTCTGTGGTGCCGTAGCCCACAGTTATGGGGAACTCTATATCTCTTAAGAACGCTTCTATCTCTTGGTTCAGGGCTGCTCCACCGGTAATTACCTCATAGGCGTTGCCTCCAAACACATCGGCCACCATGTCGCGAATGTTTGCTTTCACTCGTTTGTTCACCACGGGCATGTTAAGCAACAAGCGCACGCGGTTGCTCTGCACAACAGGCATGATCATCTTGCGCACAATCTTCTCCACGATCATAGGCACAGCCACGATAAGCGACGGCTTGACCTGCGCAAACGCCTCGGCGATGAGCGACGGCGACGGCAGACGTGTGAGGTAGAACAGATGGTTGCCGTTGACGAAACCGAAGATAAACTCGACCATCATGCCATACATGTGGGCCATGGGCAGAATGCTCACGATGTTGGAGCCGCTCTTTATGTGTGGACCAAGAACATCAAGCACAAAGTCGAGGTTACCCCACAACGCACGATAAGGCAGCATCACACCCTTGGAGAAACCTGTTGTGCCGCTGGTATAGTTGATGAGTGCCAACTCGTCGGGCGACTGCTCCTTGTAATAGTTAACATGCTCCTTGCGGAAATATTTGGGATATTTATGTCCAAACATCTCGTTTAGATGCTCGCGTGCATAGGTTAGTTTTTCGCTACGCGACACCACAAGCGAGAAATCAGGCAAATAGACGACACCCTCCAATGAGGGCATCTGATCAGCATCTATCGTCGTGGCCACCACATCGCCCACAAACAGCAATTTGGAATCGCTATGGTTGACAATGTTATAAATCTGGTCGGGAGTAAACTCATGCTGTATAGGCACCGCCACGGCGCCGTAGGTCAACACAGCGAGAAAGGCCACTGCCCAATGGCTGCTGTTGCGACCGCACAGCGCCACCTTGTCACCTGGCATGAGCCCGCTATTTTCGAACACAATGTGCAGCTTTTCTATCTTTCGAGCCACATCATGAAACTGTAGAGTGGCTTCCTTATAGTCGGTAAGGGCATCCTGATCCCAGTTCTTTATTATACTTTGTTCAATTAAGAAGTTGAAACTTGGATTTCTTTCCATTGCACATTTTTGTAAATTTAGTGCAAAGATACTACCTAATTTGCACATTGCAAAAAGTTTTGTGCAATATTTTTCTTTCAATATACAATTAGCCCCCATTTGTGGTAGTTTTACATAGTGAAAGTACGTATTTTTTATAAGTGATTGAGAATGAGATAAGTTTTTATCTCATAAAAAGAAGAGGTTACGAATTAGAAATAAACAGAATGTAGCATCCTGCTGTGATTTGCATAACCATCCAAAGAACTCTTTCGGTTGCAAAGGTACGATATTTAATCGGGGATAAAGAATGTTTTAAGATTTTTTATCCTCGATTTTTTGCTTGGGTAAATCTGTTTTTATTAAACCTTATTCTTCTCTATTCTTTGCTATTTCCATTTCAATCCATTCAAACTTATGTGGCAAGGGTTCCTGTTTTTTGAATGGTCTATTTCGTTTGCATATTCTCATCCTTTCGTGTGTTTTGTATAAAAGTCAGCCGTCGTCGCAGAAAGACAGTCCTCGTACCTCAGACTAACTTCCTCCGACTATGGCACGGCAAGAAAAATCCTTGGCGGTATGCCTTGAAATACTTCAAGACTATACTGCCAAGGACTTTTCTTTGTTTGCCGTGCTGACAACGGCTGACTTTTATAGCCACAACTCGCAGTTCCATTTTTATCGCACAATCCAAACGGCATGAAAGTAGTGTACCTCCAATATGTTTCTCTATAAAATTTCTCATCCCCGTTATTATCGTAGTCATAATAATATCGCTCATCACATATTAGTGAACAACATTATTATGACTATACGAATAAGTGGCAACACCCTTACTTTATCAATATTTTTTCCTTCCATTCTCCCAAATCTGCAGGCCGCAATATTTTTTTGTGCAAAACACCATTTTGTGAAGTTTCTAATATATACACCATTTTGCCATTATCAACCTTCTCCTTCAAAGTTGAAATAGCTCGAAACTCCCCATTTTGAAATTTATATTTCACATTAACGTAAGAAGAAGCATTTTCTCTGGAGAAAGAATATATACATTTCTGTCTCTTATCTATTGAGGGATTCAATATATAAGAAAACGAAGGGGCAATTTTAAATTGATGTTTGTTGTCATTCCATAGGAAACAATCATAAATATCGGCCCCTTGATTTCCAAAACCTCCTTTGTAGATTAAAAGGTCTTTGTTTCCATCAAAATCAACATCCACAAAATCAATTTTGCCTATTGAATCTCGTCCTATGGTAGGAGAGCCATATTCTTCCCAATTATATTTATATATGATAGTCTGAATTTTTTTTCCATCTCTAAAAACGAAGATTTTATTGGTGTCAGGCAAATGAGTTATACTGTCTATTGCCACAGTATTATCTATATGGAATATTTTTCCCTCCAATGATGTATCGCTATGAATCAATGATGTATCGTTAGGAATCTTGGCATGAATACTGTCATTATGCTTACTTATTGGTACAACACGCTTATTTTGTTGGCATGATATACACGATATTGGTATAACCAATATTATAATGAATAGTAACAAGAGGTGTGCCAAGTTTGGCACACCTCCATTTTGTCTATTTAAATATCGTCTTTGAATTTGCATATGCATCCTTTCTTGCTTGCAAGCCATTTGTCCCACCATTAATCTCTTGCGTAACCTTTGTAACAGTTGCGTCTGCTGATAAAGAAGCCCATTGAGATATTTTGGTATTAATATCTTTGAACACATCCCAATACCAACCTGCACTCTCAAAGGTATAATTCTTAGCAACATGCTGAGTGGCATATTCCGCTGGAGATTTTATCTCCTCATCAGTAACCTTCAGCGTATCTTTCATGTAATTGTAGAATGCAGTGTAATTGTCCTTCCAAGTCAATTGCATAAAGCCTCCACCACAGTATGGTGCATATCGTTGGTACTTCTTATCATATTCACTTTTGGTCTTTCCTGGCACATAAATGTACTCAGTAAAGGTTCTTCCTTTGTCCGTTTCAACAAAACCTTGGGCCAGAAAGTGTCTGACTTTGGTCTTAGAAGTAATGTGGTAACGGTTACATACCTCATTCAGAGCCGTAACATTGGCTGGTTTTAAAACTTCCTTACCGAAACCCATACGAGCCAATTTTCCTGCTGTAATATTCACAACACCGTCAACTAGCCATTCTGTATCACTCACATTGTCCTGTAAGACAGCTAAACTTGACTGTCCCAACAATCCGTCGCTGGTCAATCCGAAATCTTTTTGGAATTTTGCGACAACACTCTTCAGAACTGAATCATAAGTTTCGCTTGTCAAATTGCAGGAATAGCCTTTTTGATTGAGCAAACCTCTACATGTTAGAACAGAATCACCTACGTCACCAACTTTCAAATATGCCGAACCTTGCTGGATTGCATAGATTGATGGCGCCTCGCGCGATACAGATTTAACACTTGTTTCAGTACTCATATATATTGTTTTAAGTCCCTTTTAATCCTCTCCGGCTTAGCCGAGACTGTTGGCTGAGTCGTATCATTCAAAAATCATATATATACATTACAAAAATCATGCCTATTTTATTTTGAGGATTTTATGATGTCAAAGTGTCAATCCAAACAACTTTAAGCTATAAATACGGTATGCAACTTCTATATAAAACTCAGCCGTCGTCGCAGAAAGACAGTCCTCGTACCTCAGACTAACTTTCCCCGACTATGGCACGGCAAGAAAAATCCTTGGCGGTATGCCTTGAAATACTTCAAGACTATACTGCCAAGGACTTTTCTTTGTTTGCCGTGCTGACAACGGCTGACTTTTATAGCCACAACTCGCAGTTCCATTTTTATCGCACAATCCAAACG
>OCRP01001676.1_pt1 | contig 10569 bp, 10 predicted proteins | sample 1538871 | NCBI WGS metagenome assembly OCRP01 (sample SAMN04571731, study PRJEB22368) | human gut metagenome | biome: human gut; material: stool | host: Homo sapiens | place: Luxembourg | collected 2012-09-20 | reverse complement strand
AACCCTTGATATACGGGGCTTTTCCGGTTTGTCGTAATTATACCGTAAGGGCACAGTTTCGCAACCTTATCCCTTGAACAAGGAATGGACATTAAAACAGTATCGCACATGTTAGGTCATACCGATGCTGGATTTACAATGAACACCTATATGCATGTGACGGATTCCATGCAAGAAAATGTTGCAAACACAATGGATAATCTACTCTGCGAAAATATGGCAAATTCATAAATGGTCAAAGAATCATTAAATGCAAACCATACTTTACATATTTATCATTTTCATAAATACTACGACTTAAAATATGTTCTATATCAATATCCCATTTTTCTCTATAAAATAAATCTTCTTATACTTGTTTTATAGATATGTTATAAGAGGCTTTTATTGAATTGTCGATATAACGCAATGCCAATAACAAATGTGGCTTTTACAAAGTTTTTGAATTTCTCATTATTTTTATATTTACCAATATTTTCTTCTATATATTTATAAATTTTTGTAAAGATCATATTTCCTTGTTTATCTCATTATACGCCTTTAAGTATTCATTTGGATAATTCAACTTGTACCAAAGCAACTTAAATGAAACAATCATATATTCGACAGAATGTGCTTTAGGGAACAAATAACTGATTTCCTTAGCAGAATCAATATACCAATCAGGAACGCCTATTTCGCAAAGCGCATTCTTGTATTTTGATAATTCTCTTTTTGCTCTGCCTTTCCTTATTATCTCACTTATTTTATAGCAATCAAGATGACTTATCGGTGCGTCACTACCATTTCTTTCGATATATTCTTTTCTTTTTTTGTCAAGATAAAGCAATACATCATCCCTAAAAGCTATTACGCTTTCAAAATCACAAGCATTATTTTCAAACATTTTTCCGTATTATAAACATAAGCGCCTGTTGAATGAAGCAAACCGTTTAATACAACCACATCTGAAAATTTTTGCGGTTGATTTCTTTCAATCTGCTTTTTGACATACTCTATACCCATTTCAGGAATAAAGTCAGTATTTACTTCCTTAATCGATTTTAACAATTTCGTATTATCTGCCAAATCGTTTTCGGACGGTTCGACTCCCGTCTTTTCTTTCAGAATTTTCAGCATTTGAACAGCATCGTTACCGAGAATATCCAGCCAAAACAAAGTTCCATAAAGAGTATCTTTGTATTCTTCGCATAAATTCAATTCAATGCTTGGTTCTTTATCGCCGCAGAAACCGAACAGTGTTTCATACGGCACATTATGCCCGTCACGAATCAAATCATTTCCGCAGTTTGGGCATTTCTTTGCAGGCAAATCAAAGCCGGAATTATAATCATCAACAAATTTTATATAGTGACAATCATTGCAACGATAATGGGCGCCAAGCGGATTAACATGTGTCAGCCCCAATAGATAAGCCACTAATGACGAGCCTGTAGCTCCCCTTGACATAACAGGACAGCCTTTTGATTTACTATCGTCCGCTATTTTCATCGGAAGCCAAAAGCATAGCGAAAAATCATTTTCACTAATAAATCCAAACTCTTTTTCAAGTCTCACTTTAACAAACTCATGTAAATCTTCACCATATAATTCTCTTGCTTTAAGATAGGCTCTTTCTTTAATTTCATCATATTTTTTCTCACTGTCAGCAAGATGCGTATCGCTTGGAATGGATGATATGTTATCTACAATCATCTGAGCACGATGCCGATACTCATTAATAATATCACTTGAGAAGTTTACATCATTCATTTTGGAAAAATACGAGTGAACATTAAACCCAATTTTAGTTTTCATAATTATGCCTCCTTTGCTAATACACTAAACTTTTATATGGCATAAAAAAATCCCACGAAGGTCGTGGGACATTAGTATTTTAATAGCATTTCATTGTTTCAGGAGTCAAATCATAAATCACCGCATTTTCTAAAAACTTATCTTCAATTACGAAATAATTACGGTCGATGAATTGCTTAACAAATCCGCAACTTTCTGCCATATGCTGTGAAGAAATATTTGTTTCACGAATTTCTGCTCAAATGAAATCAAGATTCACGCTGCGCTTTCTGAATTTATTAGTCCAGGAGCTTTCAACAAGTTCTGATATTTTTCCGTTAAAGATACGCTTTGCAAGCGCAGTAAACGCTTCTTTTGCATAGCCATGATTTCTATAAGGCTTGAAAACATACCATTGTGCCGATGCCTTTTTCTGCGACGGTCATAGTTATGAAATCCGATAACACCAACAATTTCATAATTAAATAATTCTATTAATCAATTTCTAAACTCTTTCATATCGTCAAGGCGGAGGAGGACAGGCTCGGTTTTGCCGTCTGCTGCGCCCATATCAATATCAATCCAAGTTCTTGTTTTGATTATTTTGTTGCGATATTGTTCGCCGTAATTCATTGTCGGTGTGTGACCGAAAACGGTTATAATATCGTCAAAATATTCATCGCCAATTTCAGGCCAAGCCCAAATAAACGCGTCGGCAGGATAGTCGCTGATTTTTTTGCCCTTTTCAAATTTATCAATGCCGCTGTGACAAAGAAAATAATCCTTTCCGCCTGCTGTAACAGCTTCATACAGTGGGCAGTCACGCAAATAATCGAGAATATCTGCAACCGTTTCGGGTGATTCTTTGTTCAGTTTTGCAAGCGATTTCAGCGTAACATCACCGCCGTTGAGCTGATAATTTGATAGAATTTCTATTTTTTCGCTGTCAAAATCAGCAATGCTGTCGTCCGTGATTTCATCAAACAAAAACGCACAAGCAAGAAGCATTGCCTCGTGATTACCGAGAACAAGCTGAACATTAGACTGGGAGAGCAACCACCGCAAAATTCCAACACCGCCATCACCATTTCGGTCAATCACATCACCGAGTATGTAAAGAAAATCATCTTCGCCAAAGTTTGCTTTTTCAAGCAACATTTTCAGTTTTTCAATTGGATAACCGTGCAAGTCGGATATTGCATAGGTCATATTTTAATTTCCTTTATTGTGTCAACTTTGTCTATTAATTCTTTCGTAAACGATTTAATGAATTCGCATACCTTTTCAGGTGTGTTGTCGTCCTTAATAAACACCATCAACAGAACATTTGAGTCTTGAACCTTTTTTTCGTTTATTTCTAATACTTCTACATTGACCTTTGTACGCATATCATTGATAATTTCAGTACATATTTTTTGAATAGATTTTGCATTTGCGATTTTATCAATTGCTACTAAATTAGCATCATTAATTGTTTCTTTTTCATATCTGTATTGTTGGAGTAAAAAAGCATATGCGTACTTGCCTTTAGCATATGCTCTTTGCTCAAATCGATAGACATAATAAATATCATTCTTGTCAAATTCGTCACCAATAGTAAAAATATCTTTTGAAGCCCAGCCTTGATATAAATGATTATTAAAAACAGTTCCTTTTCCAAAACATTTTTCAAAAAGCACGCTACATCCGCCTGCATTTGAAAAACGCCTATTATACATATCAATTGTGTCCTCTTTAAGAGCATTTCTATGTGATTCGTCAAACAAATCAAACTTTGTCTTTAAATAGGAATAATAATCATTTAATAATTTATCATCAATGTTTTGAGATTCAATAAAACTTATCATATCACAAGTGTATATTTCTCTTACTAAAAAGCCTGTTCCGTCTGCTGTTACTTTTTTTATGATGTCATCTTTTAAATTATTAAATTTTGTTTTTTCATAATTTGGAACAAAGCCGGACTTGAAATAGAGATAAATCAATTTGCCCCAATTCAATTCTTGGTTGTTAAAACGTAATCTTAATTCTTTTAGATAATTTTTTCCTTTCATCCAATTTGATACTTTTTCACAATATGATTCAAATTGATTTCCGTGAATAAAAGTATCTGTTTTATCTTCAACTATTATCGGATAAATCAAGTTATTAATTCGTATCACTGCATAAATATCCATTTTATAATATTGCATATTAACGCCTAACGGATCAAGTTCAATTTCACATTGTTCCAATTTATTGTCAAAGATTAACTTTATAAAATTTTCACCAACAGTTTTATATTTCTCTTCAGAATTTAGGCATTCAAAAAGCCAAGCAATTATTGCATCTTGTGTTAATTCTTTTTTTGCAAAATTAAAAATATTTGGTCTTTTCATAATTAAAGCTCCTTTTAGTCTTCATATAATTTTAATGCATTCGCCATATCCTGCTTGCACATATCGACAAGCTCTTTCGGTTCGGTAATTTTGATTTGGCTTGCGTACAGTCTTGCCCAATAGCGTATGTCATTTTCATTAACCTTAACGCTTGTTAGCACATTGCCGTCGCCGATATCAGCGAAATTAACATTCGCTCCGAACGAATCAAGTACATCTGAAATTAAATATTTAGGCATTTCAAATTTTGCCCTGATTGATTTGCCGCCGAACATAAAAATATGCTCCTGCATATACTTTGCAACATCAAGGCCCACAAGCCCCTCAACTTGATTTTTCGGTTTTCTCGGCGTTTCCAAAATCTCGATATTACTGATTCTGTCAATACGATAATGGGAAAGATTATCATACTTATCGTAATTGCAAATAAGATAATATTTACCGCCGTTTGCCACCATAGTATATGGATTGATTATGTATTCTCTGACATCACCGTTCTTGTTTATACGGTGATGAAGTTTTTTATCGACACCGTATTCGTTATAGAGAAACTTAACCTGTAAGCCATTTGAAATCGCCTCGTCAAGCACCTCTATAGTGTAAAATAATTCTTTGTTAATTTCTCTGTCGGCTGCTTCATAGAACCGAATATTTGCCGTACTGAATTTAAAATATTTATTTGATAAATCCTTGAGTTTAACAAGCAGTTCCTTTTTATTTGCCATCGGAATGCTTTTTGAGAACAAAACCGAATCCATAAGCAAACGAAGTTCGGAATCGGTAAATACATTGTTGTAATAAAAACCTGTAAGCACCTCGTTTTTCTCAGTCTCACCCGTCAAGCGGTTCGGCGTCAATCGGATTTTCGTTGCATACTCGATATTATATGAGCCGTCATTGATTAAATCTTCAAGATTAGCTTTGACCGCTTTCCTATCAACCGTCATATCGTATTCGCTTTCAAGCCGCTTTTGGATTTCTCTCTGCGTCATAGGATGCTCGGCATCGGTGTTTCGCCTGAGTATATCGTAAATATACATATTCATCATTTTCTTTGGTCTTGCACCTAACATAATGTTCACCTCAAATTTATTTTATATCTTATGCTCACATTATGCAATAGGCTATGCGACTTTTTCAGTACATAAGCTCCGCCGCATTTCATTCTAATAACACTTTGATAAATCATTTGTACCGTTTTTCGTTCATCACGATCGTTATAATTATAAGAAGGTGTGGGCGATCGAGTGTTAGCTATTATTCATTTAAGAATTGCAAATCACTTTGAAGTATCATACTTAAATTAGTTTTATAACGGAGTGTCAAAAAATGATTTATTTAAAAAATTTTTCTTTTCCGTCACTGTCTCAAGAACTTGGCTTTTTACATCCCGGTGACAGCCTTCTTGTAGATTGGCGGCCTAAACTTCATACAGGTTCTTTTTATCCGTTCAATGTTCTTCCTAAAGTTAAACTCAAATTAATAGCATTTGAAAATATTACTGTTTTATATGGCGAAAACGGTAGTGGAAAAACCACGGCACTGAATATCATTGCAGAAAAACTACGGTTAAAACGTGACTCACTTTTTAATTCCGGCCGTTTTCTTAATGACTACTTGGATATGTGCAAGTATAACGAGGAAGATTTTCGAGAATATGCACAGTTTTTCAATCATAACAGCAGAATTATAACAAGTGATGATGTTTTTAACCTTTCAATGAAAAAGCGGGAATTTAATAAGCAATTGTTCAGCAAATCGAAGGATGTAATCGAAGAATATTGTGAAATACGACTAAGCAGTCCCAATCTAAAATCTTTAGAGGATTATGATAGGTGGCACAAACGATATGAGGCGATAAAAGGCCAATCCAGCTTTTTGAAAAAAAGATTGGAGCGTGAGGAAGAAGAAAACTCCAACGGAGAAACGGCGATACAGTATTTCATAAATCAAATGGAAAGCGAAGGGCTTTATTTGCTGGATGAACCGGAAAACAGTCTATCTGTTGAAAACCAGATGAAACTTGCAGACTATATCAATTCCTCTGCTCGATTCTTCAATTGCCAATTTGTCATTGCAACGCATTCGCCGATTTTTTTATCTATACCACATGCAAAAATCTACAATCTTGATGATAACTCAAAGGTTGTTGATTCCTGGACCAAGCTGAAGAGCGTTCGTTTGATGTTTGATTTATTTATGAAACATAAAGAAGAATTTGAGTAAGAACGATTTATCGTATTATTTACATGTACAATGAAGCAAAATAAAAATGAAATATTCAGGATGACTTAGAAAACAAAGGGGTGTGTATAATGAAAATTTGGCTGGACGATATAAGACCTGCTCCAAACGGTTATGTTCATTGTCACAGCGTCAATGAAGCAATTGAATTGATTAAAACCGCAAAAGAACCGATTGAACAACTTGACTTAGATCATGATTTAGGTGACTATGCTTTTGACGGCGGTGACGGAATTAAATTGCTTGACTATCTTGCAGAAACCGAGCAATATTATCCTGTCAAGTTGCACACAATGAATCCGGTCGGCAGAGAAAATATGCAACGACTTATTAATAGATATTGGAAATAAATGAATCACTAACGATAAAAGAGGTTTGCCCTTCAATCGGAGCAAACCTCTTTTTATATTTGACTTGATTTAATCTTCCCAACTGATACAGTTAAGTCAACCGGCATTTTCGGTAATTTCTTTACCGTTTACCGTTACAATTGTTTTATTTTTTTACGAATGTGATGCCATAGAACTACCCGACCGATAAATATACACAACTATTCGTTTTCTTGCACATAAGAAACAGGAATATAGTTTTCTTTTGCGTATTTTTCCGCCGCAGAGCCCTTGTGACAATATATTGTCAGCTTATCGCAATCCGTAAAAATCTCACTATCAAATTCTGTCACACTATTCGGAATATAGATTCTTTCCAAATTTTCACATCCAAAGAAGGTATTTTTTTCAATCTTAGCTACACGGTTTGAAATATTTATTTCTCTTAGCTTTTTGCAACCATAAAAAACCCATCTTCCCATTTCTTTTATACTATTCGGAATTGATATTTTTTCTATGTTTTCACAACACTGAAAAGCGAAGTGACATATTCTGGTTACACTCTGCGGAACACAATAAGATGTGGCTTGATGATTTCTGGGAAATCGCACAAGTCGTTTTTTATCTTTATCAAACAACACACCGTCTAAAGAAGAATATTCCTCATTGCCCTCTGATACTTCAATTGATTCTAAAAGCAGACAGTCGTAAAAATCGGGCAACCAATCTATGGAGTTTGGTACAATCAACTTCCTCAGGCTCGGGCAGTAACTAAATGCGCCACCATCAATCTCCTGAATATCCTCCGGAATCCTGAACACACCGTTTTCCAAATCCTCATCATAAAGTGCGGTTAAAACTTTTGCAACTTCCATTATTTTCTTCCTTTCTTCAATTCTTATTTATATGATAGTAAAAGTAATGCACAAAAATAAGTACATATTTTGCTATTCAAATTCCCAACTGATACAATTGAGCAGACCACCGTATTTGGCAATTTCATTTATATTAACCGGAATAATTGTTTTATCAAAAATGTTTTTTGCCAGTTCTATAGCCTCGTTATCCGTGTCAACGCCGAACACCGGCAGGAATATAGATTTCTCCGTTGCTAAATAATTAAGATAACAACCGACGGCACTGTCACCCTTTGAGTAAAAATACGGAAAATCAATAACATTAAATCCGTAATTTTGCAAAGACTTTTTAACTTTCGTTTCAAATCCATATGGCGACAGCGGAGCATTTGTTACAACCGTATTTTCATCAACAAAACGCACCATACCGTCGGCATGCCCTGTCATATCGCTTTTGAGTGACGGAATTATAAGTACGCTTGCTTCGAGCAATTTTTCAAGTTTGGCTGTGAGTTCTGCTTCACTTATGCCGTGATTTTCCAAAAAAGCTCTGTCGCTTATGATGACTTTTTCTTTAGATGGAGAAAAGACCACATTCCCACCGTCTAAATTTATATCTGTATAAGCAAGGTTATCGACCTTAAAGCTCGGTGCAATATCGGTTTTGAAATTCGTTCTTAATTGCGGATCGTCTGCAAGATAGCTCGGCTCGTATCGAAATGATACATATTTGCCCAACTTTGTTTTCACCGGCATAAAATCCCGCAGCCATATATCTTTTGTATTATTTAATAATTTATATTTTATATTAAATAAATCAAGTGCGGCGAACATTCTGTCCGCCGCAGGCTTGTATTTTTGTGTGTTCAGTTGAAATGAAAAATAGAGCATTATGTAGTTCCTTTACAATGATCCTCTTCCGTATAATAATTAAATGCACTTATGAAAAATCTATACTTCGCATTTGCGTCTAGATTGTCTTGATCTCCTAACCCTATTCGTTTGCTTTCTGTGATTTCATTAACCGATAACAACCTGTCACACAGCAAAAAGAGATTCTCGTCATTATCATCATGGATGCCTAAAGCTTTGACTAAGGTTGTCGGTCTGCCCTGACCAAAATTCATGTTTACATTATTCTCGTCAATAATTAGCTTATTATCTTCTATTTTGATAGCACCTCTTATAAGCACATTATCAAGTTCAATTCGCGCATTTTCATCTTTCTCCTTATTCACTTTTCCTGCCAAATGAAGCATTCCGCCGTAAAGAAAAAATTTACCGACCATGTTCTTATCGGTCAAAATTTTATACGCTTTACTATCTTTTTTTATCTCTTTTTCACTTTTTTTAGTACCATCCTCGTTATGAGTTGCTCTGTAAATATAACTGTAAGAATCCTTTGCAGGATATGCTTCAGTTACCGTTATTAAGTAATGTTTTCCATCATAGCTTAATATTCTTCCAAGCAAATCCCGGGCAAGGGCTTTTGCATCTTTATCTCCAACCAAATTTCTTCCTAAATTTTCCATAATAAAACTCCTTTTCAATTCAATCCCAAATTTTTAATACTACTACCCGCCCGCTGCTACTGATTTTTCCTTCACTAACGGTAACGGAATATAGATACAAAAGGATTATTTTCTGGTTGAAGCTAATCAAATTCGCCTCAATTCCATTATATCGAATATATTTCGATTATACAATAAACTGTGTGATATTTTTCTTCCATAATGAAAACGCGCTAAACTTCATCTTGTTTACTGTGCGCTTTTCCGTACATGCTGTGCGTTACACTTTTTATGCTAAGCCCATTGGAATTCGGCGCAAAGGTCCGCACAACAGGAGAACACTATGCAATGTGAACGAGAAATTTATATTCGTAACGGCTATATTATTCAAGAAAAAAAGCAACAAATCCCACGCACGCAAATTGAGCAAGTGCTAACGCCGCATTTACAGGAACAAAGCACCGATGCACAGCTCACAAATGACGCTGTGATTCTTACCCGACACGTGGTCGTGTGTCCTTTTTGCGATAAGGAAACACCGGCATACACCCAAAAAGAAAATTCCACATTTTGCATACGCACCCCGCAAGAATTATTAACATGGGCATCCACGCAAATCTCTTGGTTTGAAGAAAAAGAGCCTGTATTGCATTTTAATACGCCTATATCTGCAACAAAAGCCTTGCGATGCGCCCATTGCAAAACAGAAATCCGACCCAATCAGGATACTGTACGAGCCATTCTTTCCGTCCGGCGCAAAACCGTTCGATTGGCGGTGCAGTTGAGCATGAAAGAACTGCTGTCTATTTCGTGGCTATCAAAAGAGCTTTCTTTACAATCTCCGAAAGTATATGAAGTTCTTACATTTAATTTTAAAAACGGGCATAGTTTTATGTCCCTTGAGAACGCCAATGGCGACCGATACGCCATAAGGGATGTTTCCAATCGAAATTTAGAAGCGGACCCAATGGATCCCTTGTATCGATTTTTTCAAGCAAGCAAGGTTGTGCATAGAGAGTTACAAAGGCAGTTTGCTGCTATGTGGCCGACGCCGCTACCCTTTCAAAATCAACAATTCACTTTAAACACCTGCGTTTTAATGACGCGATTTATTGGATACGATGGAGCATTTTTTAATGCGTTGCCTTATACAAATAGCAATACCGCTTATTTGGCAAAAAGCCTAAACGGCAGGATGAGGCGAATGCACCATATTCGATTGATTCCGTCCCTGGTTAAAGCGTCTGCTTTTCCATTAACCAAATGTATTCGAAAAGCTCTATATACCATGCCGGCGTTGCTGATTTATCAAAAAGAATTGGATACGGTTTGGCAACTGATTAACAATATAGACCACTTTCAGAAGTTTTTGCAATCCCCTCACAGATTCTCCACACTTCTTTTTTTGTACAAGCACCCGTGTATTTCTTCATTTTATGAAGACCTAAAGGCCATTCGCGGCACAAGCTACCTG
>OCRP01001673.1_pt1 | contig 10589 bp, 10 predicted proteins | sample 1538871 | NCBI WGS metagenome assembly OCRP01 (sample SAMN04571731, study PRJEB22368) | human gut metagenome | biome: human gut; material: stool | host: Homo sapiens | place: Luxembourg | collected 2012-09-20 | reverse complement strand
AGGGGCGGTATAATATAGTACAAGCTACAAAATGATAGAATTAGCAAATACAAAAACATGTACGGGATGTAGTGCCTGCATGAATGCTTGTTCAAAAAGTGCTATCGTGATGGCAGAGGACTCAGAAGGCTTTTTGCAACCTCGGATAGATGTTGACAAGTGTGTGGAATGTGGGCTTTGTCAGAGAGTGTGCCCAGTCTTGCATCCTATTCAAAACGAAGGATCTAAACGTAAAGTCTACGCTTTTATTAATTATACGGACCGGAAGGTAAGCTCAAGTGGAGGGGCATTTTCGTTTTTTGCCCGGAAGATACTGGATGAGGGAGGTGTTGTATTTGGTGCTACCATGGATGATAATTTGCAAGTGTACCATATTGGCGTTGAAAGTATAGATGAACTTCATCGTTTAAGAGGGTCAAAATATGTCCAAAGCAAGATAGGTTCGTCGTACAAAGAAGTTCGATTCCTGTTACAGTCAGGAAGAAGGGTATTGTTTGTGGGTACGCCGTGTCAAATAGCAGGGTTGTATAAATTCTTGGGTAGGCGTTATGAGGAGTTGCTTCTTACTCTGGATTTGATATGTCACGGGGTACCTAATCAGAAGGTTTTCAATACCTATTTGGATAAACTATCGAAACTTGAAAATTTTTCGTCGGCTAATGCCGGGAATATCGTGAGTTTTAGATTTCGTAACCTTGACAGCTGGGCGATAGTCCCAGCTGTCAAGGTTACGAAATCTAAAACTTGGCGCATATTGTCGCAGGAAACGAATGTGTATATGACTGCTTTTTTTAGAGGAATCATCTATAGGGAAAGTTGTTTCAGATGTCAATATGCTAATACGGAGCGTATAGGGACATTTACGATAGCTGATTTTTGGGGAGTTGGTACAATGGGCAAGAGGTTCAAAAAAGATGTTTCTGCCGGTGTGTCTATGATAATTGACAATTACAGCCAGATCGACCGATACTTGGTGTCAGACGGAAATGTTTATGTGGAAGAAAGGACTTTAGAGGAAGCCAGGCAGAAAAATGAAAACTTGAACCATCCTGTTCAAAGGTTAGAAGAACGGAATACTGCTGTTTTGGATTTACTTGCTCCTGAAATGTTGTTGCGTGAATATGCAAAAAAATATGGGATGTTGGATGCTTTTCCCAAGCATCTTGTTAAGATGGTTTTCAAAAACGTGATATATGGGTTGGGGTTATATAATATGTATAAGACCATAAGTTATAAATTAGGACGTACATCATGAAAATTGGTATAGTAACTTTTGTAAAGTGTGATAATTATGGGGCAGAATTACAGGCCTATGCCTTGCAGAAAAAGTTGAATTTGCTTGGATATGACGCAGAGGTCATAAATATAGAAAAAGAGAAAGGAGTTCTTGAAAGTTCATTCCGTTCTTATAGGGATGCCATCATCAATCGATATAAACGATATGGACTGATAAAAGGAACTATGAAAGTGGCCGAGTTGGTAAAAGGCAAGTATGATACACGTAAAGCCTTCGTGGCTAATAGCGAGAAAGTGGAGGAACGGCATAAGATATTTGAAGCGTTTTTTGATACTTACATCAAGCATTCAGACCAGTTTTATACCTTAGAAGATATGAGGCAAATACAAAAACTACCATATGATGTGATGATAGCCGGGAGCGACCAAATATGGAATTTCATGCAGACAAGGTATTTGGATGTGTTTTTCCTAATGATGGCCAACCGTTGGAATGCAAGGAAAATATCATATGCGGCAAGTTTTAGCGTGAGTCGTATTCCAAATGGTAAGAAAGCGATGTACAAACAATATTTGGAGAACATGGATGCTATTTCTGTGCGTGAAATAATGGGTAAGGATATTGTTGAAAGTTGTTCGGATTGTAAGGCTACTGTTGTATTGGATCCTACTTTGCTGATTAATAGGACAGAATGGGTTAGCTTTATTGGAAGGAAAGATTACTTGCTTGAAAATAAGAGATATGTGGTCGTTTATACGCTTTCTGGTTCACATTATATATATACTTTGGCTAAAAAAATAGCAAGAAAATTGGACGCAGAGGTGATAAACATTAAGCTTGGATTTTCGAAAGTGGATGGAGATGACGGCATAATTCACATTTGTGATGCCGGTCCACAAGAGTTTATTTCCATTTTCAACAGTGCCGTTTATGTCATTACGGACAGTTTCCATGGAACCGCATTTTCCATCAACTTTAATATCCCATTTACAACCTTGTTGAATCCAGCGAGCAATATTAATAGCAGGGCTTTATCTATTTTGAAGCAAACTGGAATGGAGGAGAGGCTTATTTATGATGATGGTTCCAATAAGGAACCGAGTTCTTTGGCGGTAGATTTTGAACCTGTCAATAAGGTTATCGAGGCTAGCAGGACGGCAAGCCTTGAGTTCTTAAGGGAAAACTTGGCCTGAATACAAATCACGGTCGTAAAACGTATTGTATGAATATCATTTTCTTAATGAAAGTTTTCGAAATAGGGGGACAAGAGGTTGTAACAGCCACTTTGGCAAGATGCTTTTCCGACCGTGGACATCATATATCCATCGTCAGTTTCACGCCTCCCAATCCTATGATGGTTGCACGTTTGGACAAAAGGGTTACAGTGCGTACTCTTGAAGGATTCCGTTATTCTAAAGGTAACGTGAGAATGCTGCGAAATATTCTTTGTAGTGAAAATACCGATATTGTAATTAATCAGTGGGGACTTCCGTTCCTTCCGGCTCTTACGTTGAAAAAAGCGGTTAAAGGACTTGGAATAAAGGTTATAGCTGTTTACCATAATGATCCTTCTACTAACGGAAAACTAAAGGCAGTGGAAAACATTCTGGAGAAAACACGAAATCCGTTAAAAAAGATGCTTTTCCGGATAGTATACGGATTTCTTAAACAGGTAACTTCTGCAAGTATGCGCTATGTGTACCATAGCAGCGACCGTTATGTAGTGTTATCGAAAAGTTTTATTGGTGGATTTCGGAGCTTTACTGGATTGAACGAAGTAGAAAAGTTGTCGGTCATTACGAATCCAGTAACGGTTGATGAAGTGAATTATGAGTTTGACTTTTCTTCGAAACGAAAGGAAATCCTATTTGTGGGGCGGATTGACTGCAACCAAAAGAAAGTGAATCGTGTCATAGATACATGGGCTTTGTTGGAACAACGTTATCCGGATTGGCGATTGACTATAGTGGGCGACGGGCCGGACAGGGAGAATTTGGAAAAGCAAGTCCGTGAATTGAAACTGCGGAATGTTTCTTTTGAGGGTTTCCAAAATCCAAGGGAGTATTATGAGCGGGCTTCCATTTTATTGCTGACTTCGGAGTTTGAAGGTTTTCCGTTGGTGCTGCCGGAGTGTATGAGTTTTGGGGTGATACCGGCCGTTTACGGGAGCTATTCTGCTGTATATGATATTGTGGAAGACGGTAAAAATGGTTTGATTTTGCCGTATGATAAAAAGGGATATAATGCTGCGCTTATGGCAGAAAAGTTGTCTGTCCTGATGCAGTCGTCTGATGAGCGTCAGCGTATAGCGGAAAATGCCATTGTAACGAGCTGTAAATATGCACTGGAAACCATATATCAATCTTGGGAGCAACTTTTTAGGGTAAAAATGAATGTAGATGAAAAGCAATTAAAAAAATAGTGTATCTTTGTGGAGTATTGTAGAAATATGATTGGATGTCCACACTAACATTACCCATAAAACAGCCTTTTGACCCTTCAGCCATAGAAGTGGAGGTGAAAAATGTGACGATAGGTGTCTTGATAGACATGTTGAAAAATGATGCCATAGATTTGACCCCAGCTTTTCAGCGTAAACAGGATTTGTGGAATGACGAGAAGAAAAGCCGTTTGGTGGAATCTATCTTATTAGGACTGCCTCTTCCCAGTTTTTATTTCAGTATAGAAAAAGATAGCAAAAGATGGGTGGTTATCGACGGATTGCAGCGTTTGTGTACTTTGAAGAAATTTGCTATAGACCAGGCACTGGAGTTGAAAGGACTTGACTTTCTTGGAAAGCAATATGGTAAGAAGACATATAATGATTTTGAATATTTCGAAAAATTGTCATTTTCCATGTTGTCGGTGACGGTCAATATATTGAAAGGAAAAACACCTCCGGATGTGAAGTATCTGATTTTCCAACGCATTAATTCTGCGGGAACCCCGCTTACCCCGCAAGAAATAAGGAATGCCTTGAATCAGGGAGTGGCTACACGCCTGTTGGAAGATATGGCTGATATTCCTTTGTTCCGTCAAATGACGAAGGGGGTGTCTACCCAAAGAATGGCAGATAAAGAATTCGTCCTTCGCTTTTTGGCATTCTATTTAATCGGATATGAGTCCTATGAGGGTGACATGGATGCATTCTTAAATGTAGCAATGCATGCATTGAACCAGTTAAGTCAAGACGATTTGGATGGAGCCAAAGTCGCATTTTGTCGTGGGCTTTTTGTTTGTCGTGAATTACTGGGGGATGATGCATTCAGGAAACCAATATCGGATAGTGGGAGGCGAAATCCTGTTTCAAAAGCTTTGTTCGATGCCTTGGCTGTGTCTGTTTCTAAATTGACACAGGCTGAACAAGATGATTTGATTCTTAAAAAGACTTTGTTTAGTACATTTTATATTGAGTTGTTTCAGGATAAGAGATTACAAAAGACTTTGTCTGAAGGAACAGGAAAATCTAAGTCGGTAGGTTATAGGTTCCAAAAAATAGAGGAGGTTATACGTAAAACACTAGGCTGATATGATAGAAAGATATAAAATTCATAATTTCAAGATACATGGCGATACGGATTTGAGCTTGTCTAACCTTTCAATTCTGACGGGGATGAACGGTATGGGGAAGTCTTCAGTGATACAGTCTATGTTGATGTTGAGGGAATCATTTTTGAAAGGTGAATTTCCACAGACCGTGAATTTGAGGGGAGAATCTTTTCAAATAGGGCAATCTTCACAGTTGGTGAACTGGAATACTGCCGTTGAGCCGCACTTGTTGCGGATAAGCATTATGCAGGATTGTGGATGTAATTTTGATTTTGCTTACCAGTATCCGTTAGGTGATGTGACACGTTTAAACCAATTACCGTCTGCCGTATTTTACAGCAGGGAGGAATTGGAAAAATGCTCATTGTTTAGTGGATATTTCCAGTACCTGAGTGCATTCCGAGATGGTCCCCAGTCTGTATATCAGACAGACACCGCCGTTGTGGACGACCACAAACAACTTTCTTTTAAAATGGGACGTGGGGAATTTGCGGTCTATTTTCTGAGTAGGTTTGGAGATGAGAATATACCGATTCAGGAACTGAATTTTAACTGTGATGAAATAGAGGATTTGTCATTGCGCACTCAGACAGAGGCTTGGCTGACGGCGATTTCACCTGATATAAGAATCAATATAGAGCAGCGTTCCACGGAGTATTTTTTGAAGTTTGGCTATAGGAAGGAAGGAACCCCCATGAAGTGGATTGATGCTTTGAATACAGGTTTCGGAATTACTTATGTCCTTTCTGTGTTGGTTGCTGTGCTTTTTGCTCCAAAAGGTTCCCTGGTCTTGATTGAAAACCCTGAGGCGCATATACATCCGGCTGCTCAGGCGGCTTTGATGAAACTAATATCCCGGGCTGCGGAGCATGGTGTGCAAATTATTTTAGAAACGCACAGTGACCATGTGATCAACGGGGCATTGGTAGCATTGAAAAAAGGAGAGTTAAAGGAAACTCATCTTGCAGTTTATTATTTTGATAGGAATCGTGATACAATGAATGCCGAGGCAATTCCGTTAGCGATAGGAAAGAACTGCCGTATTAAGGATGCGCCGCAGGGATTCTTTGACCAAATGAAAATGGATCTGGAAACATTATTTGGATTTTAATGGTAAGTATGAACAGGGTATTCTTGTTATTTCCTATTGTTAAGGATGGAGAGGAGTGCTTTCATCCTTATTTGCAAGCTTATAATTATAAGAATAGTGAAGAACTTAGTTCGTTCATGGAACAACTATTTCGTGCTTTGTCCATTATTGACCATGAGAAATATTCCGGTTATTTCGATAATAAAGTACTGGTACCTTTTTATAGGTCTATCGAAAAGGGGATGGGAAAAGAGGCGGCTATACTGTTGATGGAATACCTGAACGACTGGGCAGATTATCAGCAGATGGAAAATTATGTCCCTACGGACATAAATGTAAATGGGGTGGATTTGAAAGGCGGCGATATATTGGATGCGTTTATGCAATGTGGCATGGAAAAAGGGGTTATTGTAGATTTGGATGCGTTGTGTGTTCATCCAAAATCATTAAAAACATCAAGGGAAAATGGTGGAATCTCAGAAAAATCATTTCTTCCATGTGACGAGAAAGCCTTGTATGATTGGTTTGTTGTAAACAGGGAACCACAGCGAGTATTGGATTTGAATTATAGGAAACATGGACTTTTTGCAAAAGAGGGCCATCGGGGTGTTATATCCCCTTTGACATATAATTATGCCGAGGCTTCCGTTTTCTTACAAAAAGCCGTGTGTGGGAAAGGGGAAGATAAGCGTTTGGTGTTTTGGTTGAAGAAAGAACATAAGATTTTGATATTTTTCAATGAAAACTTGTCAAGCAATCCAACGTACCATGCTTATGAGATTGCTGATGACCAACAAAAGGAGTTGGCTAAATTGAGTACAGGTACAAAAAAGAAAATGGAGAGGATTTCTACGTGGTAAGCATGTGATAATAATGTGATATGTTCTTTAAGTTTGACGTTTTTCTCATGCTTTAACTATGTGTGGCAGTATTCCCGTCCGGCACTATTTGTTGACACGTTTTAACCTTCCGTTGTGGAACAAGGATAAGCGTGGATTGGCGACTCGGGATGAAGTGTGGCTGGAAGACAGGTGCCGCCTTTTTGAACAATATACTTTGCCCAGTGTTTTGCAGCAAAGTTGCAAGGATTTTACGTGGGTTATACTTTTCGATGGGGATACTCCGCCCGTTTATCGTGAGCGTGTAAAAGGATGGGCGGAAAGATGTGAAAATTTTAAGTATGTGCCCGTAAAAGCCGAATATGCCCGGTTCTATCCGCAAGTCTTCGCACGTTGGATAGAGAATGATTTGCGAGGGCATGTTCAGTCGACAAAAGTGATTACTTCTTGGTTGGATAACGATGACGTATTGGGGCGCGACTATATTGCCACGGTACGGAATGATGCACAAAAGGTCTGCGACGGAACTTTTTTCTTTTATAAAAGAGGTTTGCAGTATTTCCTAAAGGAAAACTATGCGCTGTGGATAAGCTTCCCAAACAATCATTTTGTTTCAAGGGTAGAAGACTTTACGGTTGGCTCTCATTTGAAAACGGTGTATGAGTTTGGTACTCATTATTATCTTTCTCGGATGGAGAATGTACGTTCCGTTATGTTGGATACTAAGGATGACGGGCCGTTATGGGGCGAAGTCGTACATGAGCGAAATGTGGATAATGATGTTAAAATGAGTCTTGATTTCCGTTTCGTACGGGATTCAGGGTTATTATCCTGTTTTGCGTTGAATCGAACCTTGAATGTGGGGCGTTTGTATTGTTGGAGCCGATTTTTACCACATGCTATAAAGGTGTTTTTAAAGCATGTGCAATGGAAACTTACAGGACATAAGATGGGACTGTAGGCATAGATTATAATCGATAACGTTAATTTTTTATTTCATGTTTGTTCGTATTTTGAATGCGAACCTCTTGTCCATTACCCGGATTGAACTGCTGCAAAGCTTGAAACGCGGGGTATTGGTCACTCCGAATCTCGATCATTTGGTCAAACTCCAGCATGACCGTGAGTTTTATGACCTTTATCAAAAGGCGGAGTGGGTGGTTTGCGACAGTAAAATCTTGTATTTGTGCTCTCGTTTGCTGAAGAAAGGAATACCGGAAGCCATTCCGGGTAGCAGTTTCTTTACGGCTTTCTATCAATATCATAAGGATAATCCGGATTGCCGGATATTCCTTTTGGGGGCGATGGAAGGTGTGGCGCAAAAGGCCATGGAGCGTATCAATGCCTCGGTGGGGCGCGAAATCGTGGTGGGGGCAATGTCTCCTTCGTACGGTTTTGAAAACAAACCGGAGGAAAACGAATTGATTTACCGTACCATCAATGCTTCCGGTGCCAATGTGGTATTGGTCGGTGTGGGGGCGCCCAAACAGGAAAAATGGATTTTCCGTCATAAAAGCCGCATGCCGGGAGTCGATATTTGGATGGCTTTGGGGGCTACGGTCGACTTTGAGGCCGGCAATGTGAAACGGGCACCGAAATGGATGCAGATGTTGGCGATGGAATGGTTTTACAGATTCCTGATGGAGCCCAAGCGAATGTTCAGAAGATACTTTGTGGATGATGTGAAATTCTTTTGGTATTTCGGTCGGCAACTGCTTGGGATTTATCGTAACCCGTTTAAAAGTTGAAATATCATAATAGCTATTGCATATAGCAGGATATGGAGCAAGTAGATGTTGGTTATACGGAATTGCGCAGCTATCAGCGGGAGATGAAGCACCGCCTGTATGAAAAATGGTGGGGCGGGAGCAGGAGCGTGATGGTGCAGATGCCTACGGGGACGGGAAAGACGTTCCTGATGGCCGCCGTGGTTCGCGAGAATGCTGCGGACGGGGTGTTGGTCGTGACGCACCGGATAGAATTGGTAGAGCAGATTTCGGAAACCTTGTCTCGTTTCGGAGTACGTCACGGGGTGATTGCCGGTGGCCAGAAGGCGTTGTTGGCGGAGAACGTCCGGGTGGCGAGCATACAGACGTTGAGCCGATGTATAGATAGTCTTTCTTTTTGCCCTTCTGTTGTGGTTGTGGACGAGGCTCATCATGCCTTGGCGAAGACCTACCGCATATTGTGGGAAAAGTGGCCGGAGGCTCTTTTCTTGGGACTGACGGCTACGCCTTGCCGGTTGAGCGGCGAACCTTTCACGGACTTGTTTGAGGTGTTGCTCCAAGCGTGGAGTATGGAACGCTTTATCGACGAGGGATGGCTGGCTGATTTTGAATATATAAGTGCCGACCCGAACAGTAAGGCGGTATGCCGGGTGGGGTTGTTGTCCAAGCGCGGTGCGGATGGCGATTATCAGTTGAAAGAGATGGCCACGGTGATGGATTGCCCTGAAAGCATCCGGCATTTGTATGATACTTACCAAACGTTTGCTTCGGGGAAAAAAGGCATAGTATATGCCATTAATCGGGAGCATGCGCGTCATATCGTGGAGTATTATCGGAAGGGCGGGGTAAGCTGTTGCATGATTGACGCCGCCGGAGGAACGCCGGAGTTTGGTGGAAGGCTATCGGAACGGCCGTATTACGTTGATGGTCAACGTCGACATATTCTCAGAAGGATGGGACGTGCCGGAGGTAGAGGTCATCCAACTTGCCCGACCCACGCTTTCATTGGCCAAATATTTGCAGCAGGTGGGGCGGGGGATGCGTGTATCCTGCAAGAAAAGCCACGTGATGGTATTGGACCAGGTGGGACTGTATTTGGCTTTCGGTATGCCTATACAAAGATGGGACTGGCAGCGGATGTTTGATGGAAGGGAGGTTGGCCGACCCACAACGGGCAATACTTTTCCTATATATATAGGAGAAGAGGCCATGGAAAAACAGTTGGTGAATCTGGAGATGGTCCGTATCAAACGGAAAGAGGAGAAGCGCGAGGGAATGGAAGTTTTTATGCAGGGCGGAAAATACGGCATAGCGTTGGATGGAAAAGAGGTGTGTGCCCCTCAGTTCGTGCGGGTAGAGCGGATACCTGAACCTTATTTTGCCTTGTGTTTTTACCCATACGATGCCGTCTTCCGGGGGAAGGTGACGGTGGTGGACGGGAAGGGGCGTGATTTGAGGCCGGAACTTTATGGAAAGGTGGAATGCAAAGGGGACTTTTTTAAGGGGTGTGACTTTACGGGAAAGCAGGTTTATTGGGACGGCAAGACCCGGAGGCACTACGAAAGGATGCCGGAACTCGGACGTCTCGGGCGGTTTGAACTGGTCAAGCAGGATGCCGCGTACATGTTCCGCTTCAGGGAACGCGGGCTAGACTTCTCGTTCCGGAAGGAAGATGTGCGGGTCAGTGCCACCGGAAAGGTCTTTATTATTGGCAAGCATCTGATTGTGAATGATAAAAAAGAACAGTTCATATATGAATTTCTTGGATTCAGCAAAGGAATGATTCTGGTAAAGTTGCCCGGGCAAAATGTGTATCGCCTGATATTGGACTCGGGGAACCGTTATTGTGATTTTAAGCCTCCTTATCCGGGAACAGTAACACGGAACCCAGACCGGATGTATATCAGGTTCCATAATTGGTCCGGTTTTTGATTGGAATGAATACAAAAGTAGTATAAGGATAGTTTTAAATTTGAAATACCTACAAGTCGGTATAGGGGAATCCGTTATTTCTCCGTATCTTTGCAGCCGGTTAGCACATAAATAACTAAAACGGATAAATTATGGAACGTAACAACGAAAGCTGGGCCGGCTTCAAAGGCGAATTGTGGAAGAAGGAAATCAACGTGCGTGATTTCATTCAGAAC
>OCRP01001668.1_pt1 | contig 10599 bp, 10 predicted proteins | sample 1538871 | NCBI WGS metagenome assembly OCRP01 (sample SAMN04571731, study PRJEB22368) | human gut metagenome | biome: human gut; material: stool | host: Homo sapiens | place: Luxembourg | collected 2012-09-20 | reverse complement strand
GACGAAACGCACGGCATCGTCTTCCGCCTCGACCGTACGAAGCACGCAATTCCCGAAATAGTAATCCACATCCTTGTTCTCGTCTTCCAGATTTCCTGTCACTACATCATCGGCATACCCCGTCACCAGACAGTTCAGGAAATGAGCATGCTGGAGGGGATAATCCAAAGCCAACCATTTGTTGGCCAAATACAAGGCATCGCCCCGCGCAGCATCCCAAGGATAGAATTGTGCCAACGTGCAATGCACGAACTCGGCCACACAATGCCCCAACGTATTGCTGATTTGGGTGTTGCCCACCGACGCACGGCAATGGTACAGCCCCAATCCTTCGCCACCTACGTTATGAATCACGCTGTTCTCCAACGTCAGTTTCATCACGTCCGTGGAAGAGCTGTCGCACGCAATACCGTAGGAAGCACTATGGATGTCCACATGGTTCAGCCGGTTGTCCGTACTCGTGGCCTTCAACCGTATGCCCCCCCAACGGGAAGGCGTATTGTCGTATGGCAGGTAATCGAACATCCGGTCTGTACGGTCGCCACGGAACACCACCGGACGATCGACCGTCCCTTCGGCCACGATACGACCGTGCACCCAAAGGTTGGCTCCGTCGTGGAAATACAACTGTACGCCTGCGGCCATGGACAATGTCACTCCCTCTCTCACGGAAAGACTATCGTACACCACAATCGGACGTCCGGCCTCCAACAAAGTATCGGCTTCTATCACCTTGCCACGCCACATATAGGCATCCTGCCCCACGGCTGTAAGAATGACATGCTGCTCCACCCCGCTCTCCAAAGCAAAAATCAGGGTGTCGTTCAGGGCTACGGGGGCATCCTGCCCGTTTTCGGGCATCGTCACCTCTGCAAAAACCCGGATACTGTCTCCCGTGCGTACCTCGAAATCGTATGCCCGCGCCCCGCTTTCCGGCTCCAGATAGGAACCGTCCACATTCACCCGAAAGGGAGTGGCATACGCTTGTTTCAGACGTACGGACGCAATACGCAGGCCATCTGCGTTACGGTTGTAAACCATCAGTTGGCGCGTGCTCGACCCTACGGTGGAAATCACAGTGTCGAACCTCACCGTATCGGTGGAAAAGGATAACAGCGCACCGCGGTCGGTCGTGAACGACATGGAGTCGTCACAAGACGTAAAACCGGATACGACCACGACGCCCCACGCAAGGACTGAGCCACAAAAGACGGATATTTTTCGCATATTCATAAATTCAAAAAAGGCATATCTGCTTTGTTATAACGCAGATATGCCCCGCTTATTTTAGGCTTTCGCCGGAATATTCTTCAAAATGGCTTTGATATGGTCCCAAACCATGGCAACCGTCGGTATCAACAAACGTTCGTCGGGCGAATGTACTCCACGCAACGTCGGGCCGAACGACACCATGTCCAGACCGGGATACTTCTCGCTGAACAATCCGCATTCCAATCCGGCGTGTATCCCCAACACTTTCGGTTCTTTGCCAAACAAGGCTTTGTAAGTTTCCACTGCAATTTTCAGAATGTCCGATTCCGGATTCATTTTCCAACCCGGATAGCCTTCGCCCACTTCCACACGGGCACCGGCCAACTCAAAAGCGGCTTTCACCATATTGCTCATGTGGTGACGCGCACTCAGTATGCTGCTGCGCTGACTGGTTTTCACCTGAATCTTATTGCCGTCCGTCAGACGGATACTGGCCAGATTGGAACTGGTCTCCACCAAATCTATATCCTGCGACATGGAAAGAATGCCGTTGTGCACGGCCTGTAAAGCCCAAATGAGCTTGCGGGCCACTTCGCGCTCCACAGCTTCCGACCTCGCGCCTTCGCTCTGCAACTCGAAGACCATAGTCTTTTCGGTCACACTGTATTCTTCTTCCACATCGGCACTGAACAGGTTCCAATCCACACGGATGCTCTCCTTGTCCTTCATCGGGATGGCACAAACCGCCATCGCTTCACGAGGTATGGCATTGTGCAGACCTCCGGCCTGAATGTCGCATAAATATAAATCGTATTTAGCCCAGGCATTATATAGGAAACGCGCCAGAATCTTGTTGGCATTCGCCCGCTTCTTGTTAATGTCGTCACCCGAATGTCCGCCCGTCAATCCTTTCACCTTCACTTCGAAGAAGAAATAATCCTGCGGAACATCCACCGGCGTAAAGTCGAATTCAGCCGTAGTTGCCGCTCCCCCGGCACAACTTACGAACAACTGCCCTTCGTCTTCCGAGTCCAAGTTCAACAAAATATCACCGGACATGAAACCGGGCTTCATCCCGAAAGCACCGCTCAAACCTGTTTCTTCGTCACGGGTAAACACACATTCTATCGGGCCGTGGGCAATATCCGAAGCGTCCAACAAGGCCAGCTCCATCGCCACGCCTATCCCGTCGTCGGCACCCAACGTCGTCCCGTCCGCACGCAACCAATCTCCATCAATCAACGTACGAATCGCGTCTTTTTCAAAATCGAACTCCACCTCACGGTTCTTCTCGCAAACCATATCCATGTGGCTCTGTAAAATCACCGTCTTACGGTTTTCCATCCCCGGAGTCGCCCCCTTACGAATCAATACGTTTCCCGTCTCGTCCACCTTACATTCCAAACCTCTTTCACGGGCAAACTGCTCCAAATAAGCTATCATCCGCTCTTCTTTTTTGGAAGGACGGGGTATCCGGTTGATTTCTGCAAAAAACTTAAAAACCTCGGCAGGTTTCAATGAATTCATTTCCATATCCATAATTTTATATATTCATTCTACTAAATTTGGTTAAAAGCGAAAATACGGCTCAATTCCACGCTTTTAAAGTTTATCTTTGCAGCACAAATATACGCAAAAATGTTGAAGACACTATTGTTTACTCTGATAATTGTGGCCATAAGTATGGCATTCTTTGCCATAAAAATCCTTTTTAAGAAAAACGGCCGCTTCCCAAACACCCACGTAGGCCATAGTGCGGCTATGCGCAAACGGGGCATCACGTGCGTACAAACCATGGATGCCTTGGAACGGGTGGAAAATCCACATAGAATCAATGAACGCAGTACAAGAAAATCATAAATAAGGAAAAAATAATGAAGAAAAACAGTATCATTGGCGCAGGACTTATCACCTTGGCAGCCACATTCGCCCTGACGGGATGCAACAAGTCGGCACCGGAAGAAAAAACAAACACTCAAGCTACGGAAATCCCCGCAGGCGGATTGAAAATCGCATATGTGGAAATCGACACATTGATGTCGCAATACAATTTCTGTAAAGACTATACGCTCCTGATGAACAAAAAGGGAGAAAACATCCGGGCTACATTGGCCGGCAAAGAACGCGCTCTTCAGGCTAAAGCCGCAGAGCTGCAAAAGAAATATGAAACCAACCAGTTCACTACCAAAGAACAAGTGGAACAGGCTCAAATGACATTGGCCAAACAACAGCAGGACTTGCAAGCATTAAACGACCGATTGATGAATGATTTCGCCGCAGAACAAGCAAAATACAACACCGAAATGCGGGATTCCATTCAGGCATTCTTGAAAGAATACAATAAATCTAAGAAATTCGATTATATCATCAGCAAGGCCGGAGACAATATTTTGGCAGCCAATGCTAAGTACGACATTACAAAAGACGTAGTAAACGGCCTGAACAAACGGTATAAACAGAATCCGGAAATGGCCGAAAAAATCAGCGGTAAAAGTAAGGAATAAATATCTATTTAAATAAGGGAGGTTCAAGGGCCTCCTTTATTTTTGGAGAACCTTTTACCATTATTTTTCCAAAGCTTCTTTGTTACTTAATATATTTTTCATATCTTGCCGACACTAACGAATGAAATTATCCGGAAAACCATAGTCAAGTAAAATCACAACCACCAAAAAGCGAAAATATGAAAAGAATAAAATTATCAGTATGGAGTATTATGGTCTTGTGTTTAAGTTTAGCCCTGGTATCTTGTGGAGACGACGACCATAAAAATGATCACCACGGAATGAGGACGGGTATTCATAAAATCGTAGTAGAACAGTCTGGGAACACCGAAGATTTTGAGGTGAACCTCGTATTCGGAGCTACAAACGTAAACGGACCGGCAAGACTATATGACGAAAACGGGGATTACTTGGGTGATTCGTATTCGGTAGGCAAAATGAAAAGTAACAGAGTGAGTTGCCAAACGGGACAAGACGGTTTTTTCATGACTTGTTCAGGCTCGGCAACAAGTACTTCCGAGGAATCGGGAAAACGGTTAAAAGTAACTATTATCGCTTACGTAAATGGAGAAGAAACCAATCGGCTCGTAAAAGAATACACCACTCAAGGAGAGATTCTGATGGAAAACTTCAGTCTTTCGACCACGAGTGTGGAATGAACTTTATTCCATCCCTATCCATAAACGAAGCATCCTCTCATTTTCGAGTGAGAGGATGCTTCGTTTTAAAGGGGGATACGGATTCCCATCTTACGGATGTATCTCATAATCCCAATCCTTAAGGGCATATCCCCAATTTTCATTCACCAACTGAATGGTACGGGGCTTATACTCATATTTGTTCTTTTTGTAGCCTTTCTTCCGGTCTGTATACTGGCGTATGGCAGCCTCGGCACAATCAAACTCACGAATACCTAATTTTTCATACGCAAGCTTCGTGGTTCCGAATGCATCAGCCTCAAAATCCTCGAATTTCACTTCAAAAAGATTTCCTTCCGGCACATACTTCTTCTGCTCCTCATAAGCGCGGTAAAGCTTCGTATAGGTAAGAAGGATATTCTTCTCCATCTCCTCGTCGCTGATATGCTGCAATTCCAACGGCTTGATCGTGTTGGTGAAGAAACTGCGTGTGCTCTCGAACACCGTATAGGGGTTACGCATCAGATAAATGAACTTGGCATTGGGGAACATCTCGACCAAAGCTTTTACGCGTCCCGTATGGGGCGGGTTCTTGGATAAATACACATCTCCTCCCGTCGTACAGTATCTGGAAATCTTCATCAACTTCACAAATGTTTCCTTGAATACCTGAAGTTCCTCTTTCGTAATGTTCTCGAACGTCGCAATATTCCTGCCACTTCTGAGGAAAGAACCAAAAGTCATAGAAGGAATAAGGCATCATGTTCGACAATGCGAATTCTTCCTCCTGCGGCAGGTCGGGAGCCAACTCCATATTGTCCGTCGGACGTTTGTTCGGCATAAGCCAACCCATCGTCTTCTTGAAGAAAGGTTGCCCGAACATCATCAGATGGGGGAATACGGTCTGGTACGTGGTCGTATAACAGAAATTGTCATCCTGCGCAAAGATGTTGTGCACAAAGGTCGTCCCGCTTCTCCAATGTCCGAGAATGAAAACAGGATCGTGGTCGAATTCGTACGCCCCCAACTTCTCCTCAAACCTGCGGTCTTGGATAGGCGCCAACAAACTCAACAGCCTGCATACGCTCTTCGTCAGATAATACTTGGTACGCTTGTCCGGAGCTATCTCCTGACCACGCGTCATTTCTTTAAACGTTTTCCAATCGGCACCTACCAACGTATTGACCGGAAGTTTGCTGAACTCTAATAATCCCATGAAACTTTGATTTTTAATTAAGGTTATTCTTTAATGATTTCTATCGCGAGACCTTGGCGTCCCAAATCTTTGACGGCTTTCTCTATGGCTTCGTAATGCTCTTTTCCGATACCCAATTTGGGCAGGTTCAACTCCGGAAGGCGCTCAACGTCATTCTCCTTGGCATCCACCGGACCGATAATCATGCCCACTGCACTCGTGTTGTTCGTAATCGGATCTATCAATATGAAGGAACCGGTCGCACGGTTCTTCTGATAGGCATCGAAAAATATGGGTTTTGCCGTCGTGATATGCACTTTCCCGATTTCATTCAAACGAAAACCGTCTGCCGGACGCTGCTCCATCGTATTCACATCTACCTGATAACAAATCTCACCTACCGTGGCACGGGTCGTATTCGTATTATGCTTCAGATAAAAATGCTTGTTACGATCCATCGGTTCTTCGTCCATCCATACGAGCATCGTCTCGAAATAGCGCCCTACTTCCGGCACATTGTCGGGATGTACTAACATTTCACCACGTGAAATGTCTATCTCATCCTCCAACGTCAACGTCACACATTGCGGACAAAAAGCCTCTTTCAAATCTCCGTCATACGTCACAATACGTTTCACATGAGACTTCTTACGCGACGGAAGAGCCATGATTTCATCTCCTTCCCGTACCACACCGGAAGCTATCTTCCCGCAGAACCCACGGAAGTCGAGGTTAGGGCGCAACACGTACTGCACAGGATAACGGAAATCCGTCATGTTTCGGTCGGTATGAATAGGTACGGTCTCCAAAAAGTCCAACAGACTGGTGCCTTCATACCAAGGCGTACGCTCAGACTTTTCCACCACATTGTCGCCATCCAAAGCGGAAAGGGGAAAACAGGTCACATCCTCTATACCTAATTTATCCGTCAAAGCCTTGTATTCCGCTACAATGGCATCGAACACGTTTTCGTCGAAATCCACCAAGTCCATCTTGTTGACGGCCAACGCGATATGTTTGATTCCCAACAAAGAAACAAGAAATGTATGACGACGGGTCTGCGTGATGACTCCCGTACGGGCATCCACCAATATAATGGCTAAATTAGCCGTGGAACCGCCGGTAATCATGTTGCGGGTGTATTGTTCGTGTCCCGGAGTGTCGGCAATAATAAATTTGCGTTGGTTCGTCGAGAAATAACGATAAGCCACGTCTATGGTGATGCCTTCTTCGCGCTCCGCTTTCAAACCGTCGAGCAACAAAGCATAATCTATATGGTCGCCGGCATTCCCCACACGTTTGCTGTCACGCTCCAAAGCCTGCAACTGATCTTCATACAGTTTCTTGCTGTCGAACAAAAGCCGGCCTATCAATGTAGATTTTCCGTCGTCCACCGAACCGGCCGTCAACAGGCGCAACAAATCTTTTTTCTCGTCTTGGTCTAAAAACTCCTTTATATTTAATGTAGCCATATAATACCCTCCTGAATTAAAAATACCCTTCACGCTTTTTCTGTTCCATGGACGCCTCCTGGTCGAAGTCTATCACACGGGTCGTACGCTCGCTCTTGGTGGTAGTCATCATTTCCTCCACAATCTTCTCTATCGTGTCGGCTTCGCTTTCGATGGCACCGGTCAGCGGCCAACAACCCAACGTACGGAAACGAATCTTTTTCATCTCAATCTTGTCGCGGTATTTTTCCGGCAAACGGTCGTCGTCCGGCATAATCAGTTGCCCGTCGATGTTCACTACCGGACGTTCCTTGGCATAATACAGCGGAACGATAGGAATGTTTTCCAAACGGATGTACTGCCAGATGTCCAATTCGGTCCAATTACTCAATGGAAACACCCGAATACTCTCTCCTTTGTGGATACGGGCGTTATAAATGTCCCATAACTCCGGGCGCTGGTTCTTAGGATCCCACTGCTGGAACTGGTCACGAAACGAAAAGATACGTTCCTTTGCACGGCTTTTCTCTTCATCGCGACGCGCTCCACCAAAAGCCGCGTCAAACTTATACTTGGCCAGAGCATCCAACAAAGCCTTGGTCTTCATCAAATCCGTATGCACCTTACTGCCGTGCGTAAAGGGGCCTACCCCTGCCCGAAACGCTTCCATATTGGACTCCACTATCAGGTTCCAACCGTATTTCTTAGCGTACTCATCGCGAAATTGTATCATCTCCTTAAACTTCCACTTGGAGTCGATGTGCATCAAAGGGAAAGGAACCTTTCCCGGGGCAAAAGCCTTCTCAGCCAAACGAACCATCACGGACGAATCCTTTCCTATGGAGTAAAGCATTACAGGATTCTCAAACTCGGCCGCCACCTCACGGATAATGTGAATGGACTCTGCCTCCAACTCCTGCAAATGACTCAATTTATATTCAGACATAATATTGTGATTTATTTATTGTTCAATATAAGTTCCAACACTTTATTCACCGATTCTTCCAACGTCAGAACGGAAGTATCCAACGTCAGGGCCGGATGTTCCGGCACCTCGAAGGGGGCACTGACCCCTGTAAAATCCTTAATTTCTCCCCGACGTGCACGAGCATACAAACCCTTTACGTCGCGTTGCTCGCAAACTTCCAACGGTGTGGACACATAGACTTCTCTAAAATCGTCCGCCCCGATAATCTCAGAAGCCATGCGACGGGATTCGTTCGTGGGACTGATAAAGGCAGAAAGCGTCACCACTCCCGTATCTACGAATAATTTTCCGATTTCAGCAATACGACGGATATTCTCTTTCCGGTCGTCGGCCGAGAAACCTAAATTCTTATTGATACCGCTACGAATATTATCACCGTCCAAAATGCGGCACAAGATACCACGCTTATGCAACTCCCGTTCTACACCGAGTGCCACCGTACTTTTCCCGGAACCGGATAAGCCGGTGAACCAGACCATCACCCCACGTTGTCCAAGAAGTTGTTCCTTGTCCGAACGGGTCATCATTTTTTCGTATATCGGATAGATATTTGTCGCCTCTCCCATAAACTGCTTACTTCTCTTTTAAAAATTCCAGAACAAAGGTATTAAAAATACAGATAACACAAACACAATTATGTTCAAAGGCAAGCCTATTTTAACGAAATCGGTAAATTTATAGCCTCCGATACCTTGTACAATCAGATTGGTCTGATAACCGATAGGTGTAGAGAATGAAGCCGATGCAGCCATACAAATCACTACAAAAAACGGAGTCGGACTCACGCCCAAGTGATTGGCCACCTCCAAAGCTATAGGAAAGGACAGGGCCGCCGCCGCATTATTCGTTATCAACTCCGTAAACAAGTTCGTGATAATAAAAATCACGGCCAGCAAAGCATACGGTCCGAGAGCATCGGTCATACCTATTATATATTCGGCAATGAAAGCTGCAAAACCGGAATTACTCATCGCCTTACTGATAGCAAAAGCACAGGCGATGGTAATCAACACGTCCCATGAAATGAACTTCGTATATTTCTTAGGATTAAACATTCCCGTCCAAGCCATAATCACCGTCGTGACGCAAACAAAGAAAAACATATCCAACTTCAGTCCGGGAAGGGCCTGCTCCACGACCGGAAGCTCGCCTACCGTTGCCCCGATAATCATCACCAACAACAGAATCATGGCCAGATATTTCTTTTTCTTTCCCATTTCGGGTTCCGCATCCAACACCGACAACATCAAAAACACACGGCTGTCTCCCCATGTCGGAATAAAGGTGCCGTCTGCATCCAGAATCAACGTATCATTCTCCGACAGACGTACATTCATCCAATCCCCTTGGAGACGTTCACCATTGCGATGCAGGCTCTTTACCGTAGCTCCATAGTGACGGTGAAAATCAAATTCGCGCAACGTTTTTCCGTTTCCGGGGAAACGTGCTCCCAACACGGCCTCCACGCGCACAACATCGCCCGAGTCGCTACTTTCTTCTATGTCGTCATCTTTCAGGGTTCGGTCGGGCAATAAACGTTTGGCAAAACAAACCAAATAGATGATGCCCGCAATGGCTATAATCACCCCGACCTGCCCCAACTCGAAGATGGAAAAGCCTTTAAAACCTGCATCTTGTATCATTCCGTCCACCACCAGATTCGTAGAAGTTCCTATCAACGTACAAATACCGCCAAGGATAGTGGCATACGAAAGAGGAATCAGAAACTTTGCAGGTGGCAGTTTCATCCGTCTCGCCCAGTTCTTGATGATAGGCGCAAAAATAACCACCACCGGCGTGTTGTTCAGAAAAGCCGAAATGAAAGCAATGACCGGCAGAACGCGTAGATTAGCCCCTGCCACCGTAGACTTCTTTTGCGGCAACATGGCAAAAATCAAACGTTCCAACACTCCGCTCTTACGTATTCCCTCACTGACCAGAAACAAAAGAGCCACCGTAATCATGCCTTTGTTCGAGAAACCTTCCAACACTTCCTTGGGCGTAAGTATTCCCGCACAGAAAAACAGGATGACGACAGAAAAAAGTATCATGCCCGGACGCATACGGTCGTAGATAAGTGCTACGACCATAGCGGCCAGACAGATTAAGACATAAACAATTTCAAAATTCATGGTATGGTATGATTGTGTAGTGTTTACTTATATTCAGACCAACTCTTTATGGGCAAATCATCCATATCAATATGGCAGAAAGCCTGGATAAAGGCACTTGCCAAACGGGAGTTCGTAATCAAAGGAATGTTCAAATCCACCGCAGCACGGCGAATCTTGTAACCGTTACTCAATTCGCTTACCGTCAAATCTTTCGGGATATTGACCACCATGTCTATCTCCCGATTATGCAGCATGGTAAGCGCCTGAGGCGTCCCCTCTTCGCTCGGCCAATACACCAGGTTGTTCTCTACACCGTTCTCCGTCAGATAGCGGCTCGTCCCTCCCGTAGCGTAAAGCGTATAACCATGCTCTTTTAAAGTACGGGCTGCTTCCAGCATGTCGGCTTTCTGTTTAGCACCACCGGTAGACAAAAGAATGTTCTTCTTCGGAATACGATGCCCTACCGAAAGCATAGCCGTAAGCAAAGCGGTTCCCGA
>OCRP01001666.1_pt1 | contig 10606 bp, 10 predicted proteins | sample 1538871 | NCBI WGS metagenome assembly OCRP01 (sample SAMN04571731, study PRJEB22368) | human gut metagenome | biome: human gut; material: stool | host: Homo sapiens | place: Luxembourg | collected 2012-09-20 | reverse complement strand
AAAGTATATCTGAACGGTCTTCAGTTCCGGGATCTGAAGCTGGTATTTGACTGCGGCCAGGTTATTGATTACACCTGCTCGAATTTTAAAACCGAAGAAGAGAACCGGAAATATATTGAAGATAATATCCTCCACCACCATCCGAAGATCCCCATGGGAGAGTTTGCCATCGGTACAAATACCACAGCTTATGTGGCGGCGCTGAAATACGGAATTGCGGATAAGCTTCCGATCCTGATCGCAGAAAAAATGGGACCGCATTTTGCTGTGGGCGATACCTGTTACAGCTGGGCAGAGGATACACCGGTATATAATCCGGATGGAAAAGAGATCATCGCCAGGGATAATGAGATTTCCGAGATGCGAAAGGATGACGTAAGCCTTGCTTATTATGGCTGTCATACAGATATTACGATACCTTATGATGAGCTTGGAAGTATCCGGGTGATCGATGATGAGGGAGAAATGATCTCCATTATCGAAAACGGAAGGTTTGTTCTTCCCGGAACAGAGGAATTTAACCGTCCTTTTGAGAATCTTCCATTAAATAATAATATAAGTTAATTAGTAAATTTACAGTTTTTTCGATCGTATTGACAGAAAGTGAGAATATACGTAGAATAACCATAACAATAGTCAAAGGACACAGGCTAATATTCAGTTAGTGTACCATGAAAGGAGAACACAATGGCAAAAGTAGGAATTGTAATGGGTAGTGATTCAGATATGCCGGTTATGAGCAAAGCAGCAGATATCCTGGAGAAACTGGGGATTGATTATGAAATGAAGATCATTTCCGCACACAGAGAACCGGATGTATTTTTCGAGTATGCAAAGACAGCAGAAGAAAAAGGCTTCAAAGTTATCATCGCAGGCGCAGGAATGGCAGCTCATCTTCCGGGAATGTGTGCGGCGATCTTTCCGATGCCGGTGATCGGTATTCCGATGCATACAACATCTCTGGGAGGAAGAGATTCCCTTTACTCAATCGTACAGATGCCAAGCGGTATCCCGGTTGCTACAGTAGCGATCAATGGTGGCGCCAATGCGGGACTTCTTGCTGCCAAGATCCTTGCAACTTCCGACGCAGAGCTTCTTTCCAGACTGAAAGCCTACAGTCAGGATCTGAAGGAGCAGGTTGAGAAGAAAGACGCAAGGCTTCAGGAAGTTGGATACAAAAATTACTAAATAAATTTTTTACCATAAAAATAAAAAGGTGTTGTCATAAGGAGGACATTATGGATTACAAGACTTCAGGCGTAGATATTGAGGCAGGATACAAATCAGTAGAGCTGATGAAAAAGCACATTGCCAAGACAATGAGACCGGAGGTACTTGGAGGAATCGGTGGATTCTCAGGTGCATTTTCCATGGAGAAATTCAAAGATATGGAAGAGCCTACTCTGGTTTCCGGAACAGACGGATGTGGAACCAAGGTTAAGGTAGCCATGGTTATGGACAAGCATGATACCATCGGAATCGATGCTGTAGCCATGTGTGTAAATGATATTGCATGTGCAGGCGGCGAGCCATTGTTTTTCCTGGACTACATTGCCTGCGGCAAAAATTATCCGGAAAAGATCGCAGAGATCGTAAAAGGTGTTGCAGAGGGCTGTGTACAGTCTGAGGCAGCTCTGATCGGTGGTGAGACAGCAGAGCATCCTGGACTTATGCCGGAAGATGAGTACGACCTTGCCGGATTTGCAGTAGGAGTCGTTGACAAAAAAGATCTTCTTACAGGAGAGGCCCTGAAACCAGGAGATGTCCTGATTGGTATGGCTTCCACAGGAGTTCACAGCAATGGATTTTCTCTTGTACGTAAAGTATTTGACATGACAAAAGAGTCTCTGGATACTTATTATGAAGAGCTTGGAACAACTCTGGGAGAGGCACTGATCGCACCGACCAGAATCTATGTAAAAGCGCTGAAGAGCATCCGAGAGTCTGGCGTGAAAATCCATGCATGCAGCCATATCACAGGTGGTGGATTCTATGAGAATATCCCGCGTATGCTGAAAGAGGGAACCAGAGCTGTTGTCAAAAAAGACAGCTATCCGGTACTTCCGATCTTCAAGCTCCTTGCTGAAAAAGGAAATATTGATGAGCATATGATGTACAATACATATAATATGGGTCTTGGAATGATCCTGGCAGTAGATCCTGCAGATGTTGACAAAACAATGGAAGCTATCCGCAAAACCGGCGATAAGCCATATGTGGTAGGATCCATTGAAGAGGGAGAAAAGGGAGTGACCTTATGTTAAAGATCGGTGTTCTTGTTTCCGGTGGGGGAACGAATCTTCAGGCGATCCTGGATGCTATTGATGCAGGAGAGATCACAAATGCAAAAGTGGATATTGTGATCAGTAATAATGCCTCCGCTTATGCTCTGGAAAGAGCCAGAAAGCATGATATAGAGGCGGTATGCATCGCACCGAAAGACTATCCGGACCGAGAAGCTTTCCATAAAGCATTACTGGCGAAGCTTCAGGAAAAAGAGGTAGATCTGATTGTTCTTGCAGGATACTTGGTTGCGATCCCTCCGATGATGGTGGAAGCATATCCCAACAAAATCATCAATATCCATCCATCCCTGATCCCGTCTTTCTGTGGAAAAGGTTTTTATGGACTTAAGGTTCATGATGCAGTTCTCGCAAGAGGAGTGAAAGTAACAGGCGCTACGGTTCATTTCGTAGATGCCGGAACGGATACAGGTCCGATCATTCTTCAGAAAGCAGTAAAGGTAAAAGACGGAGATACATCCAAGGAGCTTCAGAGACGTGTAATGGAAAAAGCAGAGTGGAAGATCCTTCCGGAAGCAATCAATCTTATCGCCAATGACAAGATCACAGTGACAGATGGAATTGTTTCTTTAAAGTAATCAGCAGACAGATGAAACAAAGGAGTAAACAGATGAAAGTATTAATCGTAGGAAGCGGCGGAAGAGAACATGCAATTGCATGGAGTGTTGCAAAAAGCCCGAAAGTTGACAAGATCTACTGTGCACCTGGAAATGCAGGAATCGCAGAGTATGCGGAATGTGCAGATATCGGAGCAATGGAATTTGAAAAACTGGCAGCCTTTGCCAAAGAAAAAGAGATCGATCTTACTATTGTGGGAATGGATGATCCTCTTGTGGGCGGAATCGTAGATGTATTTGAGGCAGAGGGACTGCGTGTGTTCGGACCGCGCAAAAATGCTGCTATTCTGGAAGGCTCCAAGGCTTTTTCCAAGGATCTTATGAAAAAATACGACATTCCTACAGCTGCTTATGAGAATTTTGATGATCCGGAAAAAGCTCTGGAATATTTAAGGACCGAGGCAAAATTCCCGATCGTTTTGAAGGCAGATGGCCTTGCTCTTGGAAAAGGTGTTCTGATCTGCCAGGATCTTGCAGAGGCAGAAGCTGGCGTAAAAGAGATCATGGAAGACAAAAAATTCGGAAATGCCGGAAATACCATGGTAATTGAAGAATTTATGACTGGCCGTGAGGTTTCCGTACTTTCTTTTGTAGATGGAAAGACGATCCGTACCATGACATCCGCACAGGATCACAAGCGTGCGAAGGATGGGGATCAGGGACTGAATACAGGCGGAATGGGAACATTTTCTCCAAGTCCGTTCTATACTCCGGAAGTAGATGAATTCTGTAAGAAATATGTTTATCAGAAAACAGTAGATGCCATGGCAGCAGAGGGACGTCCGTTTAAGGGAATCATTTTCTTCGGACTGATGCTTACTGCAGATGGCCCGAAGGTTCTGGAATATAATGCAAGATTTGGGGATCCGGAGGCACAGGTTGTTCTTCCGCGTATGGAGAATGATATCATTGAAGTAATGGAAGCCTGTGTAGACGGCAAACTTGATCAGATCGATCTGAAATTTGAGGACAATGCAGCAGTTTGTGTTGTTCTTGCAAGTGATGGATATCCGGTAAAATACGAAAAAGGTATCCCGATCCATGGATTTGAGAATTTTAAGGACAAAGACGGATACTACTGTTTCCATGCGGGAACCAAATTTAAAGATGGAGAGATCGTTACAAACGGTGGGCGTGTTCTTGGCATCACTGCCAAAGGAGAGACATTAAAAGAAGCCAGAAAGAATGCATATGCTGCTACAGAGTGGATCAGCTTTGCAAATAAGTATATGCGTCACGATATCGGAAAAGCTATCGACGAGGCTTAAGTTGGTCATTTTTCACAGGCACAGCTTGACGAAAACAGGGATTTCATTGTACAATAGTAACAACTATGAAACACAGTGAGTAGTTACGAACATGAAAAGCTGGATGCTGACAGGGCACAACAGGAACCAACCATTTTCCTTGATGAGGTGTCGCATCCAAGTGATGAGGCAGAGAGGACAGAAAAATGGGAATCAGTGTAGAAGAAGCAATCCATGAGCTCAGAAACAGGGAGGAAGTATTTGTTGCATATTCACAGGCAACCAGACTTCCATATGTGACCTGTGATGAAGAAACATTTAATGACCAGGCAAGGATTTTTGCCACAGAAGAAGAGATCAAAGAATATGGTAAACAGCTCCTTGAGGATAAGATCCTTCTTATGGGCATGAAATATGAGAAAAAAGACTATCCAAGACTGTATGGTACGCTGTACGCGATCGGAGTGAACAGTGTGATCTGGATCGACGGAGAAGAGAAGATCGAGATTGAGATCGGAAAGATCGCAAACCAGAGAGATATGAGTAAGATCGAGCCGCTTCTGAACCCGTCTCTTGAACTTTCCGGAATCTATTTTATGCAGGAATTGCGTCGCCCGGTAAAACAGGAAGAGCATAAGAATATCCGTGAGTTGGAAGAAGAGCTGATAGCAAACCTGCGTAAGGCAGAATTCCTGATCGCGATCAATGCAGAGCAGGAAGAAGATGGAAAGCTCCATATTCCGTATCTGAAAAATAAAGAGGATAAGATCATGCAGCCTGTGTTTACAGATGTTATGGAATTTGAGAAATTTGGAAGAGGCAAGAATCTCCGTGTTGCGAAAGTGACTATAGACAAACTTCCGAGCCTGATGATTCCGCAGGCAAACGCTTATGTGGTAAATCCAATGGGATTTAATCTGGTTCTTAACAAAGAACAGATAGAGAAGATTGCAGGGATCAGTAAATAAAAACAAAAATCACAGCAGGCTGCCAGGATGAAACTGTGCAGCCTTTTGCTGTTGTAGAGGAGAGATTACCCTATGGTGATAGAAATCGATTTTAACAGTGATGAGGCAATCTATATGCAGATCACCAATCAGATCATAATGGGGATCGCTACATCAAGGCTTCATGAAGGGGATACTCTGCCTTCTGTACGGCAGCTTGCAAGCATTGCAGGAATCAATATGCATACTGTGAATAAGGCATATGCGCTGCTTCGTCAGGAAGGCTTTGTGACTATTGACAGGCGAAAGGGAGCGGTGATCTCCATAGATGCAGATAAGGTCAGAGCACTGGAAGAAATGAAACAGAATCTGACAGTAGCAATGGCATGGGGATGCTGTAAAAATGTAACAAGAGAAGAAGTCCATCAGCTGGTGGACGAGATTTTTGACGAGTATGACACAGACAGATAGGAGGAGACATCATGCAGGAACGATATACAAAACAGGCAGAGAATGTTCTTGCTCTGGCAAAAGAGGCAGCCAGCTCCTGCGGACATAGTTATATCGGCACGGAGCATCTGCTGGTCGGGCTTGTAGAAGAAAAGGAGGGCACAGCAGGAAGAGTTCTGGAGGAGTTTGGGATCCAGGCTGATAAAGCGATGGCTCTGATCGATAAACTGATCGCACCGCCGGGAAATACGGCTGTTTCACAGAAACCGGGATTCAGTCCGAGAACCAGAAGAGTTCTTGAGGGTGCATATGCAGAAGCAGAATCCATGCGTTTTGAGGAAGTTGGGACAGAACATATTCTGCTGGCAATGTTGAAAGAAACAGACTGTGTGGGTACCAGACTGCTGTACACAATGGGTGCCAATATCCAGAAGCTTTATGCGGCAGTGCTGACAGCTATGGGAATGGACAGCGATGCCATTGCGGAAGAATTCCAGGCTGTAAAAGCTTCAAAGGGAAGAAACAGCAGTGTAACACCAACTCTGGATCAGTATAGCCGAGATCTGACGGCCATGGCAGAAGAAGGTAAGCTGGATCCTGTAGTGGGAAGGGATAAAGAGATTGCCAGACTGATCCAGATCCTGAGCAGAAGAACAAAGAACAATCCCTGCCTGACTGGAGAGCCGGGAGTAGGAAAAACGGCTATCGTAGAGGGACTTGCACAGCGGATCGTCACAGGAATGGTACCGGATACTGTGAAGGATAAGCGGGTTGTAGTTCTGGATCTTTCCGGAATGGTCGCAGGAAGTAAATATCGCGGTGAGTTTGAAGAACGTATCCGAAATGTGATCGATGAGGTAAGCGAACAGCAGGGAATATTGCTCTTTATTGATGAGATCCATACGATCATCGGAGCAGGTGGAGCGGAAGGTGCACTGGATGCTTCCAATATCCTGAAACCGTCTCTTTCCCGTGGAGAGATCCAGCTGATCGGAGCAACGACACTGGAAGAATATCGGAAATACATTGAAAAGGATGCAGCGCTTGAACGGCGTTTTCAGCCTATCATCGTGGAAGAGCCTACAGAAGAGGAGGCTGTTGAAATCCTGAAGGGGTTGCGCCCATATTATGAAAAACATCATGATGTAGAGATTCTGGATGAGGCCCTTGAGGCGGCTGTAAAAATGTCCGTTCGTTATATCAATGACCGGTTTCTTCCGGATAAAGCCATTGACATTATTGATGAGGCAGCGTCGAAAGTACAACTGGCGGGATATCGTCCGTCTCCGAAAGCAGAAGCACTGGAAAGAGAGATCCACGATATTCTGAAACAAAAAGAACAGGCAGTCATAAATGCAGATCTTGAAGGTGCAAAAGCAGCACAGGCAAAGCAGAATGAGGCGGAAGCAGAATTGGAAAAGATCCGAAGAAAGGCGGAGCGGAAAAATCGGAAAAATCCACTTACAGTTGAGGAAGAGGCAGTTGCCGGTATTGTGTCTGACTGGACAAAAATACCTGTACAGCGTCTGACAGAGGGGGAATCCCGTAGGCTTGCAAATTTGGAAAAGGTTCTGAAAAAACGTGTGATCGGACAGGATGAGGCAGTTTCTGCAGTTGCCCGTGCGGTAAAAAGGGGAAGAGTAGGATTAAAGGATCCCGCAAGGCCTATAGGTTCTTTCTTATTCCTGGGACCTACCGGAGTGGGAAAAACGGAGCTTTCCAAAGCGCTGGCGGAAGCTGTATTTGGAAGTGAGCAGGCAATGATCCGTGTAGATATGTCCGAATATATGGAAAAACATAGTGTTTCTAAAATGATCGGATCGCCGCCCGGATATGTAGGCTATGAAGAAGGTGGACAGCTCAGCGAAAAAGTGCGCAGAAATCCATACAGTGTCATTCTTTTTGACGAGATTGAAAAGGCTCATCCGGATGTGTTTAATATTCTTCTGCAGGTACTTGATGATGGTCATATTACAGATGCTCAAGGCAGAAAAGTGGATTTTAAGCAGACGATCATTATCATGACTTCCAACGCAGGTGCGCAGATGATCATGGAACCGAAACATCTTGGATTTATGTCCGGAGATACGGAAAAGCGTGATTATGAACGGATGAAGTCCGGAGTGATGGAAGAAGTGCGGCGGATGTTTAAACCGGAATTTCTGAACCGGATCGATGAGATCATGGTATTCCATTCTCTGAATAAAGAAAATATCAGGAAGATCGTTACTATTCTTTTGAAAAACCTGGAAAAACGCTGTCAGGAACAGCTGGATATCATACTGAAAGTTACCGGAGCAGCTAAAGATCTTATCGCAGATGCAGGCTTTGACAGTAAATACGGTGCAAGACCGTTGCGTCGTGCGATCCAGACAAAGATTGAGGATGAGATGGCAACAGAAATCCTTGAAGGTCGGATCAAAGCCGGTGATGCCGTACAGGTGAAGGTCAAAGACAAGAAAATCTGCTTTGAAGTAAAAGATGCGGAGAAAGCGTAAGAATTTTATTACTTTCTATAGCCAAAAAAACAGAAATAAGTTATAATTAACAAAATTAAAACTATACAACGAAAGATTTCAGGAGGACATAAGATCATGGCAGTGGTACAGGAATTGATCCGCACAGAAGATAATGGGACTATCAGTTTTGGAGATTATGAATTAAATCAGAAATCCAAATTGTCGGATTATCAGTATCAGGGAGATATGTATAAAGTAAAAACATATAAGGAGATCACCAAACTTGAGCGTAATGGAATGTTCGTATATGAGTCTGTTCCGGGAACCAGTGTGTTCCATCTTCAGCAGGATGGAACAGCAATGAGTTTTGAGGTTCAGGGCTTTGAGGATTCTCAGATTACTGTTGAACTTGAAGCTGAGACAGAGTATCAGGTATTTATTGATGATGTAAGTACAGGTACAATGACCACAAACCTGGGCGGCAAGCTTTCTTTCAGTGTTGAACTGGATGCGAACACCAAAGCAGAAGTTAAAATTGTAAAATGCTAAAAAATAAAAAAACGGTTTATTTCTGTCAGGAATGCGGGTATGAATCAGCCAAGTGGATGGGGCAGTGCCCGGCATGCAAGGCATGGAATACTTTTGTGGAGGAAACGGTTTCTTCCAAAAAATCTTCCTCAGGGAGTATTAAAACTACACAAAAGAAAACGGAGCCTGTAGTTCTGAAAGATATCAGTCTTTCTTCAGATGAACGTCAGAGCTGCGGAATCGGTGAACTTGACAGGGTGCTGGGAGGCGGAATCGTCCCCGGCTCCCTTGTTTTGGTAGGTGGAGATCCTGGTATTGGCAAGTCTACATTGTTGTTGCAGGTGTGCAGAAATTTATCTTCACAGGGGATTTCTGTTTTGTATATTTCTGGTGAGGAGTCTCTCAGACAGATCAAGCTCCGGGCAGATCGGCTTGGAACGTTTAATGATAAATTGAAACTGCTCTGTGAGACGAATCTTGAAAATATCCGGGAGATCATTGAGCGGACGAAACCAGATGTAGCTGTTGTGGATTCTATCCAGACGATGTTTCATGAAGATATTTCGTCTGCACCGGGAAGTGTTTCTCAGGTGAGGGAATCTACCAATGTACTGATGCAGATCGCTAAGGGTATGGGTGTGTCCATTTTTATCGTGGGTCATGTGACCAAGGAGGGAAATGTGGCAGGTCCTCGTGTACTGGAGCATATGGTAGATACTGTGCTTTACTTTGAGGGAGACAGGCATGCTTCTTACCGGATCCTGCGTGCGGTGAAAAATCGTTTTGGTTCTACCAATGAAATTGGTGTTTTTGAGATGCAGAATTCCGGACTTGAAGAAGTGAAGAATCCTTCTGAGTTCCTTTTGAATGGAAGACCGGAGAATGCTTCGGGGTCTGTTGTTGCATGTTCTATGGAGGGGACGAGACCGATTTTGGTGGAGATCCAGGCTCTGGTGTGTCAGAGTAATTTTGGAATTCCGAGAAGAACAGCAGTTGGTACGGATTTTAATCGTGTGAATCTTTTGATGGCGGTTCTGGAGAAGAAGGCGGGAGTTCATCTTGCTGCTTCGGATGCTTATGTGAATATTGCGGGTGGCATGAAGATGACAGAGCCGGCGATCGATCTGGGGATTTGTCTTGCTATTATTTCCAGTGCGAAGGAGATCGTGATCCCGGATTCTGTGATGGCGTTTGGTGAAATTGGTCTGAGTGGCGAGGTTCGTGCAGTGAGTATGGCCGGACAGCGTGTGCAGGAAGCGAAAAAGCTTGGGTTTGAGACGGTGATACTTCCTGAGGTGAACCGGACGGCTACAGAGAGTATTAAAGGAATTAAATTGGTTTATGTGGCTGGGATCCGGGATGCGATTTCTTTTATCAGAGGGTTGTGAGTTTCTGGCAGGTTATTTTGAATAGGATCATGTGGTCAGCCGCTGTATGGTTTGTACGGCGGCTGTGTTTGGGTTAATAGATAAAAAAACATAGATGATAGTAAGGGAAAGGCTGGTGTTGGTTATGGGTATTGGTAATATTGGAAATATTGGAAATATGATGAAGGTTATGAATGCATGGAATACATTTAAACAGAATCATCCGAAGTTTCCGGCATTTTGTAGTGCGGTTTCCCGGCGTGGGATTCGTGAGGGGAGCATTCTTGAGGTGACGTATATTAGCCCTGAGGGTGAGAAGCTGACTACGAATATTAAAGTGCAGGCCAGCGATCTTGAGTTGCTGAGAGAACTTTCTGGTGGTAATTGAGTTGAGCAGATAGCGAATGTTGATTATATATTGTATATGTCTGTTTGACGGGTATTTTGGTTCCGGTGTCTGGCAGTGTTGGAACTGCCGGGTGCCGTTTTTTTTGTTGGGATGGAGAGGGACGCCAGAGGGAGGTGGCATCGGTCCGGGGAGTGGATGCAGTCGGTGGGGTTTTTGAGGTTTTGTGGGTGGATGTGGTTGAGGGACGCCAGAGGAAGGTGGCATCGCTCCGGGCAGGGACTCCGTCGGGGGATACTACTAGGGCTCCGTGAGACGGCTAAAAGCATTGCGGCAGGGCCA
>OCRP01001661.1_pt1 | contig 10620 bp, 9 predicted proteins | sample 1538871 | NCBI WGS metagenome assembly OCRP01 (sample SAMN04571731, study PRJEB22368) | human gut metagenome | biome: human gut; material: stool | host: Homo sapiens | place: Luxembourg | collected 2012-09-20 | reverse complement strand
AGAGTGGCAATTCTGATTGACGGAACACCGTCGGTGATAATCATTCCGCACCTTTTTGCAGAAGAATTTCAAAGCGTTGATGATTATTCAAACCGCCCGTATTATGCGGCATTTATACGGATTTTAAAGTATATTTCGTTCCTCATAGCCGTATTTTTGCCGGGAATATACACGGCTTTTGCACAGTTTCATCCCGAATATTTTCCGACCGGATTGCTTGTGAAAACATCCGATTCTTTGTCGCAAACACCCTTACCCGTAACACTTGAAGTTATTCTCATAACCTTTATCTATGAAGTTATGAGAGAGGCCGGACTGCGTATTCCGAAGCCGCTCGGACACGCTGTCAGCATTGTCGGAGCGCTTGTAATCGGTGAAAGTGCCGTCAGCGCAGGCATAATCAGTTCGTCAACTCTTATGGTTGTTGCAACTGCGGCAATTTGCAGTTATGTCACATTCGCACTCTATCCGCCTATTATGGTGTTGAGATTTTTCTGCGTTATCGCAGGCGGAATGTTCGGCTTGTGGGGAATAGTTCTGCTCACCTGCGGAGTGCTTGTCAATATGTGTTCCAAAACATCAATCGGCGTGCCGTATATGTCATCGCTTGCACCGTTCTCGTGGCGGAGTATGCGTGATGTCTTTGTCAGAGCAGATTGGAAAAGGCTTTCAAAGCATACAATCAAGGTTCAGAAATTTCCCGAAACGGAGGAGATGTAATGCAATCAAATGTAACTTTTCCGTCAAAAAGACTTATGCTTTCGCTGTTTGTATGTTCTGTGCTTCCGATATTGTTAATGGGGCGGAGCTTTTTGCAGAGCGACAGTATTTTTTCAAGTCTTGCGTCAATCGGATTCGGAATATTTTTCACGCTGTTGTGCTTTGTTCCTTTTTATTCGATAAAGCACAGAACAAGACTTGATTTCTCAGCCTTTGCAAAAAACGCATCGCAAACGGGCTTTTTCTTTGTTTCTTCATATTATTGTATGTATTTCACTGTGATAACCGTTTCTTTTCTGATTAGATTCTGCGATATGTTTGTTTCGGGAGTTAATCCCGATGTCGACACAAAGGTGATTGCTTTTCTGATACTTTGCATTTGTGTTTACGGTGCGTCAAAGGGGATAAATCCGCTTTCAAGAGTCAGCATTTTTGTGTTAGCGTTTCTCATAATTGCTTTTGCCGTGATATTTTTCGGAAATATAAAATCTTTTGAATTTGCACCGAACTGCACCTTTGTTACACCCGATTTTTTAAATATTCGGAGCAATGTTGCAGACTGTTTAATCTTTGCGTTTCTGCCTGTTATTTTTGGATTCAATTCCACAAGCACCAAAAATCTGTCGATAAAACAACCTGTAATTACAACTCTTATTATATTCGGCACATTAATGCTGACTTTGTTTTTTACCGATTTTGTTATCGGTGCATATTCTGCACATCAACCGTTTTCTGTTCAGCTATTGTCAAAAACCGCATATTTTGGTGATATGAAAGGCTTTGACAGCTTTTACCTTGCCGCAGTAACTGCCTGTATTTTTGTTTTTGTAACGGCTGTCCTCATCAGCGTTTCAAACTGCATTGTAAATACATCTTCAAAAAGAACGCTTGTTTTTGTTTCTATAATTGCGCTTATAATGTTTGTTTTGTTTGTTTGTGCAGATAGTTATAATGCGGTAAAAGAATTATTGCTGAACAATATTTTTCTGACTGCACTCAATTTTATTTCCGCACTTCTGATTCCTATAATCTATCTTTTTGTATATCGGAGAAAGCTTTATGAATAAAAAATTATTTTTACTGCCGATTATGGCAATTGTTCTGATTTTAGGCGGCTGTTCAAATTCAAACCGAATTGATACTTCTTCGCTTGTTCAGACGATTACTGCAGAAAACAAATCGGGCAAAGTCGTGTATAATTTCTATCTGCTTGAGAACAGCGAGGATGTGCAAGGTGTTTCGGTTGAGGCTGACAGCCTTGAAAAAGCCGTAATATCGGCAAAGAAAGCCTATATCCCTGCGCTGACGCTTTCAAAGCTTGAATTGTATCTTATCGACTCAAATCTCGGAGAAAAAACTCTCAAAACCGATATTGGCTATATTTCAAAAGAAACCGCAATTTCACCTTTGACCTATACTGCCCTTTCGGATACAAAAACTTTGCAACTTTTTTCAAAAGATAAAAATGCACTGAAAAAAGTTAAAGAACACATTGTTCTGTTGAAGAATAATAATAACAACCTTTCCGTGACATCTTTATCCATATTCAATAATTTTAAGGGTAAAAACAACGGCTATTTGAGTATTTGTTATATTAGTTCCGATAAAGAATTAAAAGCAGACATTGTTAAAACAGTAACAGAAAAATGAGAAAATTTTATTAAAAATTGAAAAATAATTCACAAAAAGACTTTATCAAAACTGCGTTATGGTGTATAATAGCAATAAGTATATAGCCTGAGAGCATACATCTGCCCGTTAGGCGGCAGAGCGGTTGCTCTGATTTGTGAAAGGTAATAAATATTTAGGATAGGACGATGATTTATGTCTGTTGAATTTTCTGTTCCACTGTCGCAAATTGCAGAAGCATTAAACCTCACCGAAGTTTATGTCGCTGAAAATTACAAGGAAACTAACATATCGACTGTTGAAATCAACAGACCAGGACTTGAGCTTACGGGTTATCTTGAATTCTTTGACAACAAGCGAATTCAGGTTCTCGGTAATACAGAGTTCTCATATCTCGGCAGATACGGTCCGGAGGCTCAGAAAATGGTTATTGACTCCATTTTCAGCTTTGGTCCTCCGGCTGTAATAATCTGCCGTGATATTGAACCGTCAAACGCAATTCTCGAAAGCGCAAAGCTGCACAAGGTGTCTATTTTCAGCACTCCGCAGAGTACATCGGATCTCACTGCGTCACTTGTACAATATCTTAACAAAGAGCTTGCTCCGAGAATCACCCGTCACGGCGTTCTTGTTGAAGTGTACGGCGAAGGCTGTCTGCTTACGGGCGACAGCGGCGTCGGTAAGAGTGAAACCGCAATTGAGCTTATCAAGCGTGGTCACCGTCTTGTTGCCGATGATGCCGTAGAAATCAGAAGAACTGCCCAGACTACACTCTATGGTCAGTCGCCCGAAAATATCCGTCACTTCATTGAGCTTCGAGGTATCGGAATTATCAATGCCAGAAAACTTTTCGGTATGGGCGCTATCAAGCTGCAGGAAAAGATTGATATGGTAATCAACCTTGAACAATGGGACAGCGCAAAGGTTTATGACAGAATGGGACTTGACAACGAATACATGAAGATTCTCGGTGTCGAAGTGCCGACTCTTACAATTCCCGTAAAGCCCGGCCGTAACCTTGCCGTAATCATAGAGGTTGCCGCCATGAATAACAGACAGAAGAAAATGGGCTACAATGCAGCAAGAGAACTTCTCAAAAATCTCGGAATGGCTGTTGAGGATCTTCCGCCGTCACCAAAGGTTATTGTTGATACATGGGAATAATTCCGCTTTGTAACGGAATACAGGGAACAGAAATTTCATATTCTAAACTAACAACGGAGGGTAATTGAATGGACACTACCGATATTATATATAACTGTGCTCAAAAGCTTGATTGTGACGCAAGACGATTTGAACCGATGAGTAGACACACTTCATTTAAAATCGGCGGAAAAGCAGATGTTTACATAAAGGTGACAAATCTTTCTCAGCTGATGAAAATTTTAAAGGAATGCGATGTCTGCAAGGAGAAGTATATTCTTCTCGGCAATGGCAGTAATGTTCTGGTTCCGGATGAGGGAATCCACGGCACGGTTCTCCGTCTTGACGGTGATTTCAGGAATATTTCATTAATTGACGATACAACAATCTATTGCGGCGCAGGTGCGGCTTTGGGAAGTCTTTGTAAGTTTGCCCAAAAATGCGGACTTTCGGGACTTGAATTTGCATGGGGAATTCCGGGAACAGTCGGCGGTGCTTTGTTTATGAACGCAGGTGCATACGGCGGTGAAATGAAAGATGTTGTATACAGCGTTTCTCACATCACACAGAACGGTGATATCGGCAGAACAGAGGCGGAGAATCTTGAGTTTGGCTACAGAACAAGCGTTTACCGCAAAAACGGTTGCATAATCACAGGTGCGGTATTCAAACTTAAAAAAGATGATCCCGAAGAAATTCAGAACAGAATGAACGATTATATGAATCGCCGTTCAACAAAACAGCCGCTTGAATATCCGAGCGCAGGCAGTGTGTTCAAAAGACCGGAGGGTGCATTTGCAGGTGCGCTCATTGAGCAATGCGGACTCAAGGGCAAAACTGTCGGGGGCGCTCAGGTCAGCGAAAAGCACGCAGGATTTATCATCAACAAATCAAAGGCTACGGCTGACGATGTAAAACAGCTTGTGTCGGAAATTCAGAAAACTGTTGAAAATGAAACAGGCTACAAGCTTGAATGTGAACTTATTTTTCTATAAAGCAAAAAAGGTGTAATTTTATGGAATTTGTAATCATTACGGGAATGTCGGGTGCAGGCAAAACAGGCGCTCTTCATGTGCTTGAAGACATCGGTTATTATTGTGTTGACAATCTTCCGTCAAGTCTGTTGTCAACACTCTACCGACTTTGCCTCAAATCTGAAGATGATTCAATGAAGAGGGTTGCGGTTGTTGTCGATGTAAGAGGTAACGAAAAATTTGAGGAAATGTGTTCTCAGATTGAACACTTCAAAATGCATTACGAAAATGTAAAGGTATTGTTCTTTGACGCAATGACGGACAGGCTCGTTGTTCGTTATAAGGAAACAAGAAGAAGACATCCTCTTTCGGATAAACTCAAGGACGGTTCGGTACTGTCTGCCGTTGAGCTTGAAAGGGAGCTTCTTTTGCCTATTAAAAGAACAGCCGATTATAACATTGACACTACATATATGTCAAACAAACAGCTCCGAGAGCGAATTATGTCAATGTTCATGGAGGACACTTCACAAAGCATTACGCTGACATTTATGTCGTTCGGTTTCAAATACGGAATTCCGCTTGAGGCAGATCTCATTATGGATGTGCGTTGTCTGCCTAATCCTTTTTACATTCCCGAACTCAAACATCTTACAGGACTTGACAAAGATGTGCGTGACTATGTTCTTGAAAGTGAAGAAACAACCGAATTTTTAAAGCGACTTTTGAGTATGCTCGATTTTTCCGTACCGCTCTATCTCAAAGAGGGCAAAAGCGAGCTTGTTGTCGGCATAGGTTGTACGGGCGGCAAGCACAGAAGTGTTACAATCGCAATGCAGCTGAACGACCACTTTCGTAAAAAAGGCTATAGGTGTGTTATTCAGCACAGAGATATTGACAGGTAAGGTGCAGAAATGTCATTTTCCTCGGATGTAAAAAAAGAAATTTGTTCGGTTGAACAGTTTGACCGTGAGGCTCTCAAAGCGGAGCTTTACGGAATGCTTTTATTCAGCAGAAATTTTTCTCCGAACAAAATAACCTTCACAACAGAAAGCAATTATGCGGGAAATCGTCTTATATTTCTTTTGCAGAATTTATATATGCCGATAATTGAAAAACAATCGGCTTTGCGAACAAAATCAAGCGACAGTCATCTTTACAAAATAATTGTGGTCGACGGAAACGATTGCAAGCGTATTTTTGAAGATTTCGGTCATACGGACGGTCAGATTACTTTGCGTGTCAACAGGGCAAATCTTTCAAGCGAAGAACTTTCGCAATCGTTTTTGCGCGGAGTTTTTCTTAGCTGCGGTTCGGTATCCGATCCCATGAAAAGCTATCATCTTGAATTCTGTGTTCCGCACAAAAATCTTTCTCAGGATTTGTGCAAGATTCTTTCCGAAATAACCGAATGTACCCTTATTCCAAAAACGGTTGTCCGCAGCGGCAGTTACATTGTCTATTTTAAGGAGAGCGAGCAGATTTGTGACTTGCTTACCTACATAGGCTCACCGATAAGATCAATGGAAATTATGGGTACAAAGGCAATAAAGCAGGTTCGCAACAATGTGAACCGCAGAATTAACGGCGAGGTTGCGAATATCGGAAAAATCGCAACAGCGTCTGCAAAACAGCTCAGTGCAATCGAACATATAAAAAAGACCGTCGGAATCGATTCTTTGCCCGAGGACTTGCGTGAAATCGCATATTTAAGGCTTGAAAATCCCGATATGTCACTTCGTGATTTGGGACAGAATCTTTCAACCCCAATCAGCCGAAGCGGTGCAAATCACCGTATGCAAAGACTGCTTGAATATGCAGGTACAGAGGTAAAAACCAATGGAAAATAAAAATTTGACTTTTGAGCAGGCAAACGAACTGCTTGAAAAAACGGTTTCAAAAATGGAGAGCGGTGAACTTACTCTCGAACAGACAATGGAGGAGTACGCAAAAGCGTGTGAACTCCTTGCTTATTGTATGAAACAGCTTGAACAATGCAAGGGTAAAATTATTGATATAAACGAGAGAATTTCAAAGCTTTCAAAGGGTGATGACAATGACTAAAGATTATGCAAAAAATATTGAAAACGCTTTAAATAGCTGTCTGCCGAGTACGGATTGCCGTGAAAAAAAGCTGATTGACGCAATGGCTTACAGCCTTGAGGCAGGCGGTCCGCCCGTATCTTGTGTTCTCGTTTAACAGCCTTTGCGGCGGAAGTGAAGAGTCTGCAACGGCATTTGCCTGTGCAGTTGAAATGATTCACACATATTCTCTCATTCACGATGATTTGCCGTGTATGGACAACGATGACCTCAGAAGAGGCAAGCCGTCAAACCACAAGGTATTCGGCGAAGATATCGCATTGCTTGCAGGTGACGCCCTTCTGACGCTTGCCTTTGAAACCCTTACAAACGAAAAGACAGTAAAAATCTGCGAAACTTCTGCGTGTTGCAGAGGTGTTTCCGTACTTTCAAAATACGCAGGTGCGACAGGAATGATAGGCGGTCAGGTGATTGACCTTATGAGCGAAAACACAAACGCTCCGATTGAAGTCCTTCGTGAAATGGACTACAAAAAAACAGCCTGTCTTATCAAAGCGGCTTGTGAACTGGGCTGTATAAGCGCAGGTGCAAACGATAAGCAAATTAAAGCTGCCTCTGAATTCGGCGAATGCATCGGCATTGCGTTCCAAATTCAGGACGATATTCTCGATGTAACCTCCTCTGATGAGGAACTCGGCAAGCCTGTAGGCAGTGACGCAGAAAACAGTAAATCAACATATGTTTCACTTCTCGGAATTGAAAAGTGCCGTGAGCTTGTTGATGAACTTACCGAAAAAGCTGTTAACGCACTTCATGGCTTTGACGGTGATACAAAAGAGCTTGAAGAATTTGCTTACAGGCTTGCAAAGAGAAATAAATAATTCTTTGCAAATATTAATTATACGGATAGGAAATAAATTATGGGTGAGTATGAACTGCTTTCTAAAATTAAATCACCGCATGATGTCAAAAAGCTTAATGACGAACAGCTTGAAAAGCTGTGTACCGAAATAAGGGAAAAGCTCGTTGAAACCGTGTCTGTAAACGGAGGACATCTTTCACCGAACCTCGGTGTTGTTGAACTTACCGTTGCTCTTGAGCGTAGCTTTAATCTGCCGAAAGACAGCATTGTATGGGATGTCGGACATCAGGCATATACCCACAAGCTGTTGACGGGACGCTACGAGCAGTTTGACACAATCCGCAAAAAAGGCGGAATTTCAGGCTTTCCGAAGCGTGCCGAGAGCAAATACGACGATTTTAACACAGGTCACAGCAGTACATCAATATCAGCCGCATACGGAATTGCAAGAGCAAAACACCTTATGGGCGACCAAAGCTACACCGTTGCCGTGATTGGTGACGGTTCATTTACGGGTGGACTTGCTTTTGAGGGAATGAACAACTCAGGCAGATTCAACAAGAACTTTATTGTTGTTCTCAATGATAACAAAATGTCCATTTCACCGAATGTAGGCGCATTGTCACGCTACCTTACAACGGTAAGAATTCAGCCGTGGTATATGCGAGTCAAGAAAATTACGGAAAAAATTCTTTCACACATTCCGCTTATCGGAAAACCTCTGAAAAGATTTCTTCAGGGAGGAAAGTCTAAACTTAAAAATCTTGTGTACAAAAACACTCTTTTTGACTGCTTCGGTTTTACCTATCTCGGACCTATTGACGGACACAACATTGATGAGCTTGAAAATGCGTTTGAGTGTGCAAAAAAGGTGAATTCTCCCGTTCTTGTTCATGTTGTTACCAAAAAAGGCAAAGGCTATCAGCCTGCCGAGGATAATCCGGGCGGATTTCACGGAATAGGCAGGTTTGATATTGATTCGGGGGAACCGCTTTCAAGTCACAAGGGATTTTCGGCTGAGTTCGGAAAGACTATGTGCGAATTAGCCGAGGACGATAAAAAGATTTGCGCAATTACAGCCGCAATGTCGGGAGGAACGGGACTTACCGAATTTTCAAGGCTTTTTAAGGAAAGATTTTTTGATGTCGGTATTGCTGAAGAACACGCAGTAACTTTTGGATGCGGACTTGCCGCAAAGGGTATGCGACCTGTTTTTGCCGTGTATTCAACATTTCTCCAGAGAGCCTATGACCAGCTTTTGCATGATGCGGCTCTCGGAAAGCTTCACCTCGTAATCGGGGTTGACCGTGCGGGAATTGTTGGTGATGACGGTGAAACTCATCAGGGTGTGTTTGATGTTTCGATACTCAACACCATTCCGAACACAACAATTTTTTCTCCGGCATATTTTGACGGTATGAGAAAATCTCTTTCAACCTCAATTTACATTTGCGACAGCCTCGCTGTTGTGCGTTATCCCCGTGGCGGAGAGCTTTACAAACCCGATGATTTCGGTGAAGAAAATCTTTCATACGATGTTTACGGAAATCCGAATTGTAAAAATCTTCTCATAACCTACGGCAGACTTTTCTCTTATGCCTGCAAAGCCAAGGAAACCCTTGCAAAACAGGGCGTTGAGATTTGCATATTAAAACTTTGCAGAATTAAACCGATTGACGAAAATGCCGTTGATTTTGCGGCAGATTTCGATAATGTATGGTTTTTTGAAGAGGGCATCAAAAACGGCGGTATTGCGAGAAATTTCTCCGATTTACTCTGTTGCACACAGTTCTGCGGAGATTATCATATAAAGGCTATTAATGACAAATTTGTCAAGCAGATGTCTGTCAGTGAGGCTCTTCATGAGCTTAAACTCGATGATGACGGAATGGTGAACACCATTACCAAAAATTTAAAGGAAAAGAATTAGGATGAAAAAAAGACTTGATATTCTTGTATATGAAAAGGGCTTTACCGACAGCCGTGAAAAGGCTAAGGCGATTATAATGTCGGGACAGGTTTATGTTGACAATCAGAAAGCCGACAAGTGCGGAACTTCTTATGATGAAAATGTTAAAATTGAAGTAAGAGGCAACACACAGAAATATGTCAGCCGTGGCGGTTTAAAGCTTGAAAAGGCCATAGACAATTTTGATTTTGATTTAAAAGATAAGATAACAATGGATATCGGAGCGTCAACGGGTGGCTTTACCGACTGTATGCTCCAAAACGGTGCAAAAAAGGTGTATTCAATTGATGTCGGTTACGGTCAGCTTGCTTGGAAGCTTCGCAACGATCCTCGTGTTGTCAATCTTGAACGCACCAATATGAGAAAGGTTACAAGGGAGCAGGTCCCCGATGAAATTGATTTTTTTTCGGTTGATGTTTCGTTCATTTCATTAAAGCTGATTCTGCCTGTTGCAAGAGAGCTTATGAGCGAAAACGCACAGGCTGTCTGCCTAATCAAACCGCAGTTTGAGGCTGGCAGAGAAAAGGTGGGCAAAAAGGGCGTAGTTCGTGATCCTGCCGTCCATGTTGAGGTTGTCAGAAAAATATTTGATTTTTGCCTTGAAAACGGCTTTGATGTGCTTAATCTCGACTATTCGCCAATCAAAGGTCCCGAGGGCAATATAGAATATCTTATCCATCTTCGCAAAAGTGATGATCCAAAGTCATACACGGATGTAACACCCGAGCAGCTTGTTGAAAATTCACATGCCGCTCTTGACAAAAAATGAGCAGGTGCTTTTATGAAATTTGCATTAGTGGTCAATCTTTCAAAAGAAAGGGCAATTAAATATGCAAAAAAGATTTCTCTTTTTCTTCTTGATAAAAATGCAGAAATTGCTATGATTGAGGAATGCAGTCAGTATTTTAAGGGAATCCACATTCATTATTCAAAAAATATTACGGAGCTTTTTGAATACTGCGATATGGCAATTACAGTAGGCGGTGACGGAACGATTATCCATGCCGCAAAATATGCCGCAAAAGCAGATAAACAGCTTATCGGTGTTAATGTCGGCAGACTCGGTTTTGCCGCAGATGTTGAACCGCACGAATATGAACAGCTTGAACGGCTTATTACGGGTGATTACACAACAGAGGAGAGAATTTTGCTTGATGTTGAGGTCATAAAAGAGGACGGCTCAAAGCACTATCTTGCAGTGAACGATGCCGTTGTCGCAAGAGGTCAGCTTTCAAAAACAATTGATTTGCACCTGACGCTTGACGGTGACGAAATTTCAA
>OCRP01001655.1_pt1 | contig 10654 bp, 8 predicted proteins | sample 1538871 | NCBI WGS metagenome assembly OCRP01 (sample SAMN04571731, study PRJEB22368) | human gut metagenome | biome: human gut; material: stool | host: Homo sapiens | place: Luxembourg | collected 2012-09-20 | reverse complement strand
TACGAGAACCGCTTTGGCTTTACCAAGCCGCTGGTCGAGATGGGTGCCACCATCCAGTTGTACCGCGAGTGCTTGGGCTCGCTGCCCTGCCGTTTCCGGCAGCGCAACTACAAGCATTCCGCCGTGATCTTCGGACCGACCCCGCTGACCGGACGCGACATCGACGTGCCGGACCTGCGTGGTGGGTTCAGCCATCTGATCGCGGCCTTGGCCGCGTCAGGCCCCTCGGACGTGCACGGCATCAGCCTGATCGACCGAGGCTATGCCGACTTCCGCGGCAAACTCGAAGCCCTCGGTGCCGACTTCGACTAATTCGGCCGTTCCTCGGCTCCCCTCTTTGAGGGGAGCCGCAATTCTGTTCTACAACAACCCGTCCGCCTCAAGTGCGGCGGCCATGCGGTCGAAGCATTCCTCCAGTAGCGGGTAGGGCATGGCGAAGTTCATACGCACGCAACCGCGCCCGACCTCGCCGCATTCACGGCCGTCTGTCAACGCCACGTTGGCCTTCTTAAAGAAATAGTTGGCCGGGTCGCCGATGCCCAGTGGCGAGAAATCCAGCCACGCGATATACGTGCCCTGCGGCTCCACATAGCGCACCTTGGCGAATCTCGTGCGCATCTGCTCGTTGACCAGCGCGATATTGCGCTCGATATATGCCATCACGCCCTCGAACCATGCCGCGCCGTCGTCATAGGCCGCAGTGGTGGCTATGGCACCGATGGTGGCCGTCTGGTGCTCGGACCATTCCGCGTTCCTCATCCATAGTTCCAGATCGTCCGGATTGGTGAGAATCACCTGCGCGCACTTGGTGCCGGGAATGTTGAACGACTTCGAGGCTGAAGTGGAGGTGAAAGCCTGCATGGCCGTCTGCCGGTTGATTGAGGCGAATGGCACATGCGTGTGGCCTTGGTAGACGAACGGCGCGTGAATCTCATCGGAGAATATACGCACGTCGTACTTGGCGGCCAGATCGGACAATCGCAGCATTTCTTCGCGCGTCAATACCTTGCCGATCGGGTTGTGCGGGTTGCACAGCACGAAGGCATGGCAGCCGTTCGCGAACGCCTGCTCAATGGCGTCGAAATCGAACAGCCATTCATCATTGCGCCCGCTGCTCTCGCCGGCGCCCGCGCACAGCATCGGAATCTCAAGGACCTCCACGCCATACAGACGCGGCACACTTAGGAACGGCATATAGGCCGGAGTCGGTACCACGATGGAGTTACCGGCGCGCACGATCTCGCGCAGGAACACTTCGAACGCCTCCAGCACGTCCGGCACCGGGCGGATGCACGTTGGATCCACCTCCCAGCCGTAGCGGCGCTGCCATGCGGCGCACGAGCGGGCGACCTCCTTCTTCCACGGGTCGGGAATGTAGCCGAGCGCGCCACGTTCGGTGGCCTCTTCGATGGCTTCGGCCACGCATGGTGCCAGACCGTAATCCATCTCGGCGATGAATGCGCCGATGCAGCCGGGGTAGCGGGTCCATTTATCCGAACCGACCTGCTCCAGATCCTCGATGGTCGTCACGTCGATGTGATTGGCATCAAAGCAAGAGGTGCCGGCGGTTGTGTTGCTCAAAGTCGTTGACTGGGGAATGTTGTTCATGCTCATAACATGTCATTGTTCCCGGTGCAGAAGGGCTGCTCAACGGTCTGGCTCCCCGAAATCGTGATGGCGCTCGCAAGCTTGCTTATCGCTGTCCGACTACTTGGCACTCAAATATTTGAGTGACGTGCGCTCGAGCTCTTCGAGCAATGAACCGAGCGCGGGACGATGGTCGCCGGCACGAGTCACGATGCCGACCTCGCGCGCCGCAAAATCGTCGGCGATGGGACAGGCCACCAGATCGCCTTGCAGATTGATATGTGTATCGAGCGCCGGCACCAGCGAGACGCCCATGCCAACCTCGACCAGGTTCTGCGTGGCCCAGTAATCATCCGTGCAGTGGCGGATATCCGGCTTGAATCCGGCACGGGTGGCCAGTTTCACCAAATTTGCGCGGCAGGTGGGGCAGCCGGCGATCCAATGCTCGTCTTTGGCGGCGGACAGCGGCACGGGTTCGCCGGTCTCCTCGAATCGTTTGGCGATGTCGCTGGAGCGGCGGACCAACAATCGCATCGGATCGTAACCCAGCGACTGGAAGGTCAGATCGTCGCCGATGTGCAGGAAGTTCGGGATGCTGCTGTAGCGGAACACGGCGGCGGCATCGGCCTTGCCTTGGGAAATCAGACCGATCGCCTCCGGCGGCTCCATCTGAATCAGGCTCAGCTCGATGTCCGTGAACATACTGAGCTTGACCACGGTACGGGCCGCGATAGTAGAGCAGATTGACGGTGGGGCCACCAAATGCAGGTGAGCAAACCGATGATGCCGATAATCCTCGACCTCACGGGCCGCCCGCTCCAGCCGATCGGCGATGGCCTCGCCGTGGCGGGCGAGCATCGAACCGGTGGCGGTGAGTTCCACACCATGCGAGGTGCGTTGCACCAGAGTCGAACCGCACTGTGCCTCCAGCTTTTTGATCTGCTGGCTGATGGCCGGCTGCGACCAACCCGTGGCCTTGGCCGTGGCGGAGAACGAACCATACTGTTCGATTTGCCACAACGTGACCAATGATTGGGGGTTGAGCGTGGCCATAGGTACCTCTTTCGTGCCTTTTCGTGCCTTTTCGTGCAGTGATTCAATTATGGCCGGGCGGCGGGATGTGGCGTGCGCGCCGATCGTCAGTCCTTGAACTGCTTGGCGAGCGGAACCATCAGCACGGTGAGCACGGCGAACAGGGCGGTGGTGATGAACAGCACGATGGCGACCGGCATTTGGTCGTAGGCCCAGCCGTACACCATCTGGCCGAGCGGCTGGGCGCACATGCTCACGGCCGCGGCCATGGACATCACTTTGCCGGCCATTGCCTCGGGCGTACTGAGCTGGATGGCGGGCACGGCGATGAGATTCGTGAAGCAACTGGCGACCATCGTGCCGCAGGTGAATACGATCAGCGCCACGAGTTTGGTCCATGCGTCGACCGGCAGCAGGAACACAATACCCTGTGGGACCATGGCCAGCGTAAGCGTCGCCATCAGCCCCGGCAGCCAGCGCATCGTGAGCTTGGCGGCGAACAGGCCGGCGATGAATGCGCCCGCCACGCCGGAAACACCGATCAGGCCGTCGGCGATGCCGTAGACAGTGGCGTCGAAGCCGAGCACTGTACGAATCGTGTACGGGAAGCCGACGCCGGAATAGCCGATAAGCACAAAGTTGAGCGCCGCCGCGATCCGGGGCACTGAGGCGGATGAAGCATTCGAGCGCGGCTGCGCCGGCGAAGCTTGCGATGGCGATGATCATCATGAGACGGATGCCGAACATCGCATACAGCACGCCGCCGAGGAAGCTCGGCAGCAGACTGCTTAGTTGTTGGACCTGATTGATCACGGCCATGCCTTGGCGCATGGTGGCCGGGCCGTACTGCCGGAACATCTGGGGGAGTGCGGCCTGCACGGTCGGGGTTTCGAAGGCGCCGAGCACGGCGAGCAGCACCTGCATGGTGGCGATGGCTACGATATGGAAGCCCGTGGTGGCGAAGACGATGGCGCTCGCCAGCACGAGCACGGCGGAGATGGCGTCGAGCGCCACCATGATGGTGCGGCGGTTGACGCGATCGGCCAGCACGCCTCCGAACGGGGAGAGCAGGATGGTCGGCACGATGGAGATGGCCAGCACCGAGGCGAAGATGGTGGCTGAGCCGGTTTCGTCCAGCACCCACATCGACATCGCGAATCGCAGCATCACATTGCCGAACAGCGAGATGCCTTGTCCGGCGACCAGCAGCACGAAGTCGCGGGACAGCAGCGGGCGTTGGGTGGCGGTGCCGGCGATGTCATTCTCGGGTTTCACTGTGCTATTCATTCTGAGCCTTTCTCCGGCTCCCCTGCGAACGTCATCATGCCCTTCGCGGCGACCGTGATGAGCTCGTCATCGAAAATCGGCACGCCGATCGCGTCGAGCATGGTGGCCAAGCAGCGGATGCGATGCTCCATTTCGGGCAGGGTCACCGGGTAGAAATACGGCATCAGCCAATAATTCGGCAGCAACGAAAGCAGCTCTGCGGCCTCGCGCGGATACTCGGTGGGGATGGAGCCATCCTTGACGCCCGCCTCGATCAGCGGCAGGAAGCGTTCGGGCAGATGCTTGCTCCATACCTGCATATTCGCGGCGAACGAAACCGGATCGCTCAGCATCGGCATGGCGGCTCGCATGATCTGCACGTGGTCTTGCTTGGTCATCGAATGCCGCCATAGCACGCGGAACTTTTCGAGGGCGGTAAGGTCAGTGCGATTCATGACGGATTCGTTGAAGTCGTCCTGCATATTGTTGTCTCGGTTGGTGAGCTCTTCGAGGATGGCTTCCTTGGATTTGAAGTGATGGTAGATCGCGCCTTTGGAGAGGTCGCCGAGCTCGTCCACGATGTTCTGGATGGAGGTGTGCTCATAGCCCTGGGCCATGAACAGCCGTTGTGCGGCGTCGAGGATGCGGGTGCGCGTCACCTCGGGGTGAGCGTTACGTGCCATGGTGGCCTCCCTACTGTGCTTGATGTTGCAGATCACTATAGATACCGACCGACGGTATGTATAGCGGTTTCGGCGAGCCTCCAACGATTCCGGCGATTGTCGCCTACCCTTTTTCGCTTGGTATCTTTCGGCTGTGTGCTTGCCCCCGCCAGCAGGGGCAGCATATAGGCATACCAGGGCGCAAGTGTCGCCGTTCTCAGTATCCTTAGAAGAATGAGTCCTGAAGCCTTAAGTGAACTGATTTCCAGCATTGCCCACAACCTCGTCGCCGCCGGCCAGGCCGGCGCGTTGACCGACGAGCTGATTCCGCCCGTCGACAAGCTCGCCGTGATGCGCCCGAAGGACCGTGCGCATGGCGACTGGGCCTCCAACATCGCCATGCAGCTGGCCAAGAAGGCCGGCATGAAGCCGCGCGATCTGGCCGAGCCGTTCGCCGCCGCGCTCGCTGAAGCCGACGGCATTGCCAAGGTCGAGGTGGCAGGCCCCGGCTTCATCAACATCACGCTTGACTCCGCCTCGGCCGCCGCCGTGGTGGACACCGTACTCGCCGCCGGTGCCGTGACCGACGCCGACAAGCATCTCAACAAGGTCAACGAATACGGCCGCAACGACCATCTGGGCGGCCAGACCCTGAATCTCGAGTTCGTCTCCGCCAACCCCACCGGTCCGATTCACATCGGCGGCACCCGTTGGGCTGCCGTCGGCGATGCCATGGCCCGCGTGCTCGAGGCCAACGGCGCCAAGGTGGTGCGCGAATACTACTTCAACGACCACGGCGAGCAGATCAACCGCTTCGCCAAGTCGCTGGTCGCCGCTTGGGCCGAGGCCAATAACTTGGGTGAGGCCGGCTACCAGACCGAAACCCCGTGCGACGGCTACAAGGGTGCCTACATCAACGAGATCGCCGCCCGTGTTCAGGCCGAAGCCGAGTCCGACGGCGTGGACCTGACCGCACTGGCCCACCAGGATCAGGGCCTGAACGATGACGGTGAACCGCTCGGCGAGGCCGATACCGAAGTGCGCGAGGAATTCCGCAAGCGCGCCGTACCGATGATGTTCGACGAGATTCAGAAGTCCATGAAGGACTTCCGCGTGAACTTCGACGTCTGGTTCCATGAAAACAGCCTGTACGCCGACGGCAAGGTCGACGCCGCCATCGAAGAGCTCAAGTCCCGCGGCGACATCTTCGACAAGGACGGCGCCACTTGGTTTGAATCCACCAAGCACGGCGACGACAAGGACCGTGTGATCATCAAGTCCAATGGTGAGTTCGCCTACTTCGCCGCCGACATCGCCTACTACTGGGACAAGCGCCATCGCGCCGAAAACTCGGCCGACGTGGCCATCTACATGCTTGGCGCGGACCACCACGGCTACATCGGCCGCATGATGGCCATGTGCGCGGCCTTCGGCGATGAGCCCGGCAAGAACATGCAGATTCTCATCGGCCAGCTGGTCAACGTGATGAAGGACGGCAAGCCCGTGCGCATGTCCAAGCGCGCCGGCAACGTCGTGACCATCGACGACCTGGTCTCCGTGGTCGGCGTGGACGCCGCCCGCTACTCGCTGGCCCGCTCCGATTACAACCAGAACTTCGACATCGACTTGGCCCTGCTCGCCTCGCACACCAACGACAACCCGGTGTACTACGTGCAGTACGCGCACGCCCGCTCCAAGAACGTGGACCGCAACGCAGCCGCTGCCGGCATCAGCTACGAGGGTGCCGACCTGGCCCTGCTCGACACCGAGGCCGACGGCGAAGTGCTCGCCGCCCTCGCCCAATTCCCGAGCGTGCTCGCCACTGCGGCCGACGACCGCCAGCCGCACAAGGTGGCCCGTTACCTCGAAGAACTGGCCGCCACCTATCACAAGTGGTACAACGTAGAGCGCGTGGTGCCGATGGCCCTGACCGATCCGGAAACCCGTGGCGACGACGAGGCTCGCAAGGCCTTGGAGATTGCCAAGAACCCGGAGCCGGCCCGTGCCGCCGCCCGCCTGAAGCTCAATGACGCCGTCCAGCAGGTCATCGCCAACGGCCTCGACCTCCTCGGCGTCACCGCCCCCGAAAAGATGTGATTATGCCTATTTCTCCAATTTGGCCGGCCGCTACGGCTGTGAATGCCGAAGGCTCCATCGAATTTCATGGTCGTACCGCCGAATCGCTGCTTGACGAGTTCGGCTCGCCGCTCTATCTCATCGACACTGATGAAGTAGTCGCACGTGCTAGGCACTTCGTGCGCGCTGCCGCCGAAGCATTCAACACCTCCACTACGCACGTGAGCTTTGCCGGCAAGGCGTTCTTGTCCAAAGAAGTCGTGCGATTGGTCACCGAGGCCGGCATGTTTGTGGACACTTGCACGATGGGCGAGATGAAAATCGCCCTCGCCGCTGGCGTTCCCGGACGTCGTCTGGTGCTGCACGGCAACAACAAGTCCGATGAGGAAATCGCGCTGGCCATCGAACAGGGCTTCGCCAAAATCGTGATCGACGAGCCCGACGAGCCGGAGCGCGTTGCTGCCATCGCCCGCAAGCTCGGCAAACGCGCCCGTGTGATGCTGCGCGTCACCGTCGGTGTCCACGCCGGCGGCCACGAGTACATCTCCACTGCTCACGAGGACCAGAAGTTCGGCGTGCCGCTGCTGGCCGCCGGGGCCGACGCCGCCGTGCTCGACGTGCTGAACGACCTCAAAGACGTGACGCCTGCCGCTACCAACGCGCGTATCTCTGCGACGCATTCCCCGGAAAATGGCGCGGAAAAGACCGAGAAATCAGAGCGCGAGCTGCACTACGACGTCAAGTACCCGTACGACCTGAGCCACGAGGAAGTCTCCGACACAGACAAGGCGCTGGCCGCCGCGATGGAAGCCATTGCGGACGGTCCGTCCATCGCCGTGCTCAAGACCATCCTCGCCAACCAGGACGTACTCGAACTGGTCGGAGCCCACTCGCACATCGGCTCCAACATCCACGATGCGGACGCCTTCATTCACGCGGCCAAGCGCATGATGCTGCTGCGCAAGACCCTGTGGGCCACCGACGCCTACATCCTGCCCGAAATCGACCTCGGCGGCGGCTACTCCGTGGCCTACACCGATGGCGAAGATTCAATGGACATTGACGTGGAACTCACTCGCTTGGCGGATGCGGTCAACAGCACCAACCGTGCGCTCGGCATGCCCGCCCCGGCCATCAGCTTCGAGCCCGGCCGCTACATCGTGGCGCCCGCCGGCGTAACCCTGTACCGCGTGGGCACCATCAAGCACGTGCACTTGTCCGATGCCAAAGACAGTGACGGCAACCCGATTGCCGAGCGCGTGTATGTGTCTGTGGATGGCGGCATGTCCGACAACATTCGCCCGGCACTCTACGGTGCCGACTACACCGCGCGTCTGGCGAATCGCACCGGTTCCGCTGAAACGATGCTTGCCCGTGTGTGCGGTATGCACTGCGAATCCGGCGACATCGTGGTTCACGAGGTGCAGTTGCCCGCCGATTTGAAGCGCGGTGACATTCTCGCCGTGCCGGTTACCGGCGCATACGGCCGCACCATGGCCAGCAACTACAACCAAGCGCTGATTCCGGCGGTGGTTGCTGTCAGCGAGTCCGGTGCGCACGTCATGCTCCGCCGCCAGACCGTAGACGACCTACTCAACCTCGACGTCAGCGAGTGATCCACGTGCAGAGGCGAGCGCCTGACAGTCTGTAATGTGCGGCCAAATCCGTCATAATACGAAAAGGACCGTCAGCTTTGATGAGTACTTTCGGTCTGCTGTCGGAAATAATCCGTAAAATAGCGGTGGGATATAGAAAACTTTTTGGAAGGACCCTGAATTGGCTCGCAACAACGAAACCCCGATTCGCGTAGGCCTGCTTGGTGCCGGCACCGTCGGCTCCCAGACCGCCCGCCTGATTGTCGAGCAGAAGGACGAACTGTCCGCTCGTATCGGCCGCCCGGTCGAACTGACCGGCGTCGCCTGCCTCGACCCGAAGGAAACTGAGAAGTTCCCGTGGATCGACCAGTCCATCGTCACCACCGATACTTTGAGCGTGGCCACCAACTCGGACATCGTCATCGAGCTCATCGGCGGCACCACCGTGGCCCGCAAGTTCGTGCTTGCCGCCATCGAATCCGGTGCTTCCGTGGTCACCGCCAACAAGGCGCTGCTGGCCAAGTACGGCCCGGAGATCTACTCCGCCGCCGAGGCCAAGGGCGTCGACATCTACTTCGAGGCCGCTGTGGGTGGCGCGATTCCGTTCCTGCGCCCGCTGCGCGAGTCCTTGGTCGGCGACAAGGTGACCAGCATGCTCGGCATCGTCAACGGCACCACCAACTACATTCTCGACGAGATGACCACCAAGGGTCTCCAGTTCGACGACGTGCTCAAGGACGCCCAGGCCAAGGGCTACGCCGAAGCCGACCCGACCGGCGACATCGAAGGCTACGATGCTGCCAACAAGGCCGCCATCATGGCCACCCTCGGCTTCCACACCTCCGTGACCATCGACGATGTGTCCGTCGAAGGCATCACCAAGATCACCGCCGACGACATCGCCGCCGCCACCGCCGAGCACAAGGTCATCAAGCTGCTCGCCGTGGTCGAGAACGGCGAGGCCGGCGTCTCCGCCCGCGTCTACCCGGCCCTGATTGACGAGAACCACCCGCTGGCCTCCGTGCACGGCTCCTTCAACGCCGTGTTCGTCAAGGCCGAGGCCGCCGACGACCTCATGTTCTACGGCCGTGGCGCCGGCGGCGCTCCGACCGCCTCCGCCGTCGTGGGCGACGTGGTGACCGAAGCCCGCCACATTGCTGCTGGCTGCACCGGCCCGTCCATCCCGCTGTACAAGAATCTGCCGAAGGCTCCGATTACCGCCTCCAAGGCTGCATTCGCCGTGCGCTTCCTGATCCACGACAAGCCGGGCGTGCTGGCCGCCATCGCCGCCGAGTTCGCCAAGAACGGTGTCTCCATCAACGGTGTGAACCAGGATCTGAAGCCCACCATGACCGACCCCGGCTACGACGGCGAGATTCAGCAGTTGCGCATCGTGACCCACCTGACCGACGAGGAAACCCTGCGCAACACCGTCAAGGCCGTGCAGGCGCTCGACTTCGTCACCGGTGACCCGTCCATCCTGCGCGTGCTGGACTGACAAGACCTAAGCTCCCTCTGATGAGGCGGTCGAACGGCTGCCCGTGAGTTGAAAGCTGAATACCCAAGCTCCCCTGACAAGGGGAGCTCCTTTTTAAGGAACAACCATGAACCCAATCTGCAATAGCGTTCACGTGCGCGTGCCCGCCACGTCCGCCAACCTCGGCTCCGGCTTCGATACCGTGGGTCTGGCGCTCGACTACCATGACGAGCTCACTTTCACGCTCAACGACGACCCGAACGACGGCATTGCCCACGTGATCATCCACGGCGAGGGTGCCGACGCCCTCCCATGCGACGAAACCCACCTCGTGGTCTCCACCTTCCGCCGTGCCTGTGCCACGTTCGGCCTCGGCCGACTCGGCTTCACGCTGGAAGCGACCAACAACATCCCTCAGGCTCGTGGCATGGGCTCTTCCGCCGAGGCCATTGTGGCCGGCATCGCCGCCGCCGCGGCCTTCGCCCAGACCGGTGACCTCAACCGTCCGGCCGTCTTCGATATGGCCGCCCAGATTGAAGGACACCCGGACAATGTGGCCCCGGCTGTGTTCGGTGGCCTGACCGTCTCTTGGGACTTCGAAACCGCAGAAGGCGTCGGCTCGGTCGCCGTTCCTGGTGGTGAACCGCTGCACGGCGGATTCCACGCCGTCAACTACCCGGTGGACCCGTCCATCACCGCCGCCGTGTTCGTGCCCGACTATGAGCTGTCCACTGAGAAGGCCCGTCAGGCGCTGCCTAGGGAACTGCCATACAAGGACGCCGTCTACAACGTGTCTCGCGTGGGTCTGCTGCCCGCTGCGATGAATCCCGTGGTGCTGGCTCAGGCCGCCCAGCAGGGCAAGTCCGGCGTCGCCGATGCCCCGGCTCAGGATGCCGATACGTGCGCTTGCTCTGGCGGAACCCGTGAATCGGCGTTCGCCGACGAGCTTGCGGCCGCTC
>OCRP01001654.1_pt1 | contig 10659 bp, 8 predicted proteins | sample 1538871 | NCBI WGS metagenome assembly OCRP01 (sample SAMN04571731, study PRJEB22368) | human gut metagenome | biome: human gut; material: stool | host: Homo sapiens | place: Luxembourg | collected 2012-09-20 | reverse complement strand
GTTCAAAGGATAGTAGATAGACAATTAACGTTATTCTAATTCGTCGAACTCACGTTAATATAAACGTCTTCATCTTTTTTCTCTTATTATTTGTTATTGTGACGCACGATTCGGATAGTCAGTCGCACCTGATTCTCGTAGTGTGCTTCAAGGTTAATTTTACTGATACGACATTCGAAGATGTCGTCCCATCCCATTTCGAGCAGTTGTGCAATTGTTTCGTTTTCTCCGCTTGGGATATAACCCAACAGATACCCGTCGTTTGTACCAGTGTCTTCGTCAAGTCCACGGTTGTACATTACAGCCACAGCATTCTTGTCGTAGCGATTATCCAAGTCGCGACGCAGTTCCAACAGTGTTCCGACATGCAATTCTTCCCACACCTCATCAGCATCGTGATATTGACGACCGGCAAGGTGACACTCTTTGAAAAACAACTTTTTTGCCTTCATGACTTCAATCTTTTAAGAGTTCTACTTCATGTTTACGATGCAAAATTAGTGTGGCGTTGTTCCAAAAGTCGGTACACCCTGTAAAAAAGTTATTCTTTACACCATATTTTCTTTTGAACGTTTTATTGGCGACAGGTTGAAAAGCATTTTCTCCGTCTGTTCCACCGTCAGATTCTTGAACATCGTGATAAGTTCTTCCTGACGTGGTTGTCCCATCGTCAAACGATAGAGTGAAAGGACAGCATTCATGCGCTCATAGTATTCCCTATCGCTACTAAGAGGGTACATGGGTACGATACGCTCTATTTTCTCTGGATTGTCAAACTCCTCAACAGGTATGCACCAGTACGGGATTAAGCCACCAAGGTCACCCTCTAATTCCTCGAAAGCCTGTTGAAACATCTCATTCCAATCATAGATACTGGCATATTTTTGAGCGATATTTCTACGGATAGCCAGACATTTGTATCGATTGATACGACCTTCACGTTGCTCCATATCCTGTGGATTAGATGGTACGTTCCAGTGCATGATCTTACGACAATACCAATGAAAATCCAACCCCTCTTGACCTATTGACGTCGTTGAGAGAACGAAGGGTCTGAAAGGAGAGTTAAATGCTTGTCGCACATTGATGGCACGGGTAACATTTTTCTCATCCACCTTCTTGTTGGTGAATGCCAGCGCATAATGTGTACGCATCCTACGTCGTCGCCGACTCATGTCCTTATAATACTCAGTCGTATCAATTTCAAGAGTGCTCACACCAGCAAACGACTCATAGAAAGCATGTGCAATGTCAGCTTTGTTTTCACCTGTCTCGTCAATCATGTGAATGAATTCGTCTATGACAGATTGCAGATTCCCGTCAACACAGTATTGTAATACATGTTCAAAGTATTTTTGCTCGTCACCATATAAGCGATACATGATGCCAACACTTTGTCGCATGTTGAATAAACCCACTAAACTGTCGATGACATTAGCGAGTGTCATTTCTTCCTTATGTCCAGCTTCTACGACCTGGAAATCAATATTTCCAATTCTTCGATAGAGTACGATAGCAGGAGAAGCTATTGCCATATCAGCCAATACCCTGACAATCTGAGAAGGAACTTCTTGCTCAGAACTTTCACCATGTTCAAGCCATTGAGCCATTGGGATAATCTGCTCACTGTCAAAGTGTTTACCATCGGCTACATAGCCTCCTAACTCATCAATTCTTTTGTTTATACTATCAATCAGAGAAGTTCGTATATCGGATACATCCTGCCCGTAGAAGTCTTCTGGCCGATAGAGGTCTCTAAGGTAATTGTTATAGAATAAAAGAATGTCGCGGTCGCCACGCAAAGGATTGACCCCCACATCGTTCGTATAGCTTACTTTCTTATGACCACCTGAATACTTACCGATGGTTTGCCGCTCGGCCTCATATGAAAGCATTACCGCAATCATGCGTGGCACCATCTCCCAACTGGAGAACACTAGCATCTTTGAAAAATCTCGGTTGCGTTCAAACACATTACTCGGATTTGTCCTATAGTAAGGATGCGAAGCTGGTACCCACAATAAATCCACCGTCTGGGCCTTCTCGTCGAGCATCATTTGCTGCAGCTTAGCAAGTCTGGCATTATTCGGTGAGATAGGCTTGTATGCGTATATGCGGTCAAAGTTAAGCACTACGTTCTGCACCCAGTTACTAATGGGCAGTTTGATGGCAGAACTACTTCTCCCCTTATACATATTTATAATATATTTCTTCAACTCATATTTCTCCATGAATGAAAGAAGATAGGGAGAAGCCTTCACATACTCCATTGGCACATTGTAGTATTTGGGTCTTATCCCCTTACGTTCAGCCCGTTCTTTGCAGTCGCGCAGAATACGTTGCATCTGACAGTAAGACATTATATCACCTTCGCTAACAGGTTCTTCTTCTACCTGATGGGTCATATCAATCAGCGAGTTCATAAGCCGCTCAGTACGACACATGGCCCCATACATTTTGTCCTCGGCATGTTCCTTCGATGCGATAAGCACGTCAAAGTTATCGGTACTTAGTTGACTCAATTGCATAGAATACTTCTGCCAAATTGTTTTGAATTCAGCAGCTGTGGCACCAGTGAAGAGGAAGTTGGTCAGTTTGATAAAGTCCTCATAGTGCGTATCGCAGTTTTCTTCATTCAATTCTTCTAATGTTGTATAAGGCTTATATGGAGTGGCAGAAAGTAGGAGAATAAGCGGTGCATTTTCGTCGTCCATGGTCTTAAAAAATTTTCGCGTGATAAGCGTTTGCTCACTGTCATCGTCAGGACGATATTCTATTAACGAACTGAACCGTTGGAACTCATCCATAATCACAAAGTCTGGTTCCAGTTCCTCGATACTTATCTGTGCGAAGACTACTCGCAGTTTAACAAGAATGCGAGACTTTGTATTCCAGTCTTGTGAGCCTGTGTCAAGATATTCCCTCAGTTTTTTACTCCATTCTTGAAAAAGATTATTCCGTTCAAGCCTTTCAGCGATCTTTAGGATATACCTTTCACCGCAGGCTTGCACACGCTGGTCATAGTTGCCAATCATCCATCGCCACGGGTCTTCCTTCAGATTCTCATAAAGCTTGAAAAACTGATACAGCCTATCAGAGTAACTTTCGTATTCAGGAAGTCGGCTTATGATACAATACATCAAAGCCCGTTCATTCTTATTGCCACATCCTTGTTGCATTGCAAACGATGTGCCAGGAGTGAGCGGAATTAGCAATTCAGGCATCTCATCTTCGTCATAATGACCATCCTCCCGATAATGTCCATTGGTTTTAAGCAGGGCCACCTGCTCATGTATAACCAGATGCTGCATCGACAGTCGGCTCTCACTAATATCGAGTCGTTTCTTCATGCCAAGGTTGCGAGTGTTCTGATGAACTATATTGATATTCGAGCACACATACACGACGCGATACATGTCATCATGCAACTCTTTACGCATGTTTCTAACCCTATCAATGACTTCACGAGCGATAATGGTCTTGCCCAGTCCAACTTCATCAGCCAGCAACACACGCTTCTGTTCACCACCACGGAAGATTTCTTCGATACGATTAGCGGTCATTTCTTGGAATATCTTTGCTTTCTTGTTCATAGCAGCTTCTTCAATTTGGGAATAATAGGTCTGAATGTCTCAAACAGCTGGTTAAATTCCTTTGAGAATGTTTCGTTCTTAACTATTCTCGTTACATCATCAAGAAGGAGCAGCTGCTCTGGGTCATGCGAGGCAATCTTCAACATCTGCTCATATATCCTGCGAGGCATGTGTACTTGTCCTACAGAACCTTCGTATGCTCTCAAAGCCTTCTCTGCCTGTTCAAGTTCAAAAACAAACTCCTCTGGGTCATCGCAAAGCATAAATGAGATATAATTGTAGAATTTGTCCTTTGTATCAACGATACTTCGGAATATCTCATCGTCTCGCTCTTCGGGGATGCCATCAGTTGTTATCTTTATTACTTCGTCAAGATGTTCCTCGCCATTGACACTTCGTACCAGATAAAACGAAGAGAGTTTGCTCAGTGGAAGGTCCTCAAATGTCACATCGCCGCTAAGTGGTCTGGCGATGGATGGAGCCTGCAAGGGGGCTATCGTAACATGATATTTGCTTCCGTCAGCCCTAGTTTTTAATACTATATCATACAACCCGTTGGCCTTTTGTTCAGACACCTTTGCACGGAACGAAGTATTTACCAGCCTCCTAACGAAAGATTCCAAAACGCTTAGAGAATGGTTCTCGGGTTCGGTAATCGGCTCGTTGACCGCCTCAAAGACATCACTTTCGCCTTTCTCGTTCATCTGCAGAAATTCATTCTTGAATCGTTCAAAGAGATAGTGTCCATTCTTCAACTTCAGACGGACGAGCATTTCACAGTTCTTGTGGAAGGCTGGGAAGGTAGCATTGGCTGATCCAATGTAGAGGAAATGCCCTGCATCAGATTTCGGCCAAGACACGAAGTAGGCCTTGGCATGCAGGTCAATACACACGCGGTCGTTATTGACCATCTGATCATTCATCACATATATGGCGGCATTCTCTCGATTATAGTACTGGAATATCTTTTCATCTACATAGCCAGCCCGAGTAACTAACACCATCTGACCATTCATTCGTTGAACAGCGGTAAGGTCTTTGATGGTCGATTCATCAATAAAAGGAGAAATAGCCATGACCGATTCACCTTGAAATGCTTCAGGATAAGGTACACGCTCCGCATTTAGGTTTTCTCCAAACATAAATGGCACAAACTCATATTCTTCACTTTCAAATCGACTTTCATCAACTTCAAAGCGTGTGACGTGTATCAGATCATCTGCTAATTCAAGAACACGGCGACGTATTTTGCCTTTGGCATAGCCAGCAAGACGCTCCACCATTTCTTTCAAAGGCTCGTGACGTTTGGCATTATGTGATTTTTTCGTGTCAATAACACCTGTCAGCGAGACTACTACATCGAGATTATTGTCAAAAGTGATGTTCTTGCTCATCACTACCAGTTTCAGTTGCTTCCGTTCCTTATTCTCGCGCAGGTGTTCACGAATAAGCCACATCTTCGGATGGAAATTTGCCATCGGGTCTGTCTTTACCTCAAAAATGCAATTTTCCAGCAAAGGGAAATAGCTTGACGTTTCCTTCAGCATGTGGATTCCCCCTCTATGGCAGAACAGTGCAAACTTATCGCTACTACGGCGAATACTTTCCAAAAGGAACAGCGGAGATGCTTTCACGTTTTCGCTCAAATCGCCAAACATTCCCAATGAATAGGGTACTATCAGAAGGGCTTTCATGTCTAATGAATAGGTTGTACCCACAGCAAACTCCACAGCATACCCAGGTGTGGACAATACATCACCATAGATAAGATCATGCATCATGTTGTCTCTATTGACCATACCGCATACCCTCCCTAATTTCGTTTATCATACTATACACAAGTCCCCATCTATAGTCCAAAAAGAAAGCACCAACATGGGGCTTGCCAACATATTTTTTCCAATTAGTCAACTTTGCTCTGGCGGTGCCTTTCGTTTCTTTCTCTCTTTTCACGAGACACTCTTCAAGCTGGTCTAATCTTCCTTGAGATACGCATTGCGCAGAGTGAGCGACAAATTGTTTTACGGGTATGTCAATGACTGACTCTTCCACATAGGCAAGAACCTCCATTATTTTGTCAAACGTCAGTTCGTTTCGATTGTCGCTAAGAAATTTCAAATAGTCATCCATGAATGGCTTCGCGCTTTCCTCGTCCTGAGTCTTTTTCACATAAAGATAGTTGTAGTATATGCGAAGTAGATAGGTGAACCGAGAAAACCTTGCGGACAACACATAAACTCTGCGTAGTTCTGTTGGTAGCTCATTCCATACTGCTCCCAGTTCCAAATAGTTATCAAGAATAGGAACATCAGGATGGTTAAGAATGTATGCCAATAGCGAGTCATGACTACGCTCCGATTTCGTGATGCAACTATAAATGAACTCAGCTTCGGCTTTGTTCAGTTTTACTAGGATAGGTGTTCTTCCATCGAACACATAATTCAGTCCGCCGGTATTGAAGAGCTGCGACCGTCCCATATAGCCTTCGGCATCTCCGTCATATTCTTCTGGACTGGTTTTCCTCAAATGTTCTGGCGACTCTTGAATATGACGTGAACGCTCATAAATCAGTTGGTAGATGTTTCCATCCGTCCTTACCATATTGTAGGTAACGAGTCCACCCCAATAGATGTATGAAGGGTCATATTTCACATACTTACTGCTATCTATTTCTGCTTGCTCAATCAATGTACTGCCTGTAATACCGTAACGTTCTTCTGACGTTTCGGCCCCATTCATAAGCTGTCGAGTCAGTTTGATTTCCAAGTCGAGGACTCGCCTTCGCACCTCTCTCACATTGTTATAGTGCCCTTTCTCTGCCTTGTAATATAAGGCTGGTAGGACTGCAAAATACTTTGCTCTATTCTGTAAGGTTGACATGCCTGGAAACATCTCGTTTGAGAATGCATCACGAATTCGTCCAATACCCAGCTCATCAATGGCATGATGCTCGCGTATGGATTGAATCACCTTATAAAGATTATTCTTTTCTTCATTGCTGAAGTTTATATATCCAAGTTCCATTTATCACAAAATTATATTTTCTTCTATTTCCCTACTGCACGATAAGGGCTTTATCAATGCCCTCGCTTGTGAAAGCGGTGGTCTGGGAAATACTCATCAAACTGTTCCAGTTCGGACAGATTCATTAAAAATGAACGTTTCAAGGTCTCATCATAAGGGTCACGCCACCATTTGCCCTTTTCTTCCATAGTCAAGATTCCTTGGCTTAACATAGCACTGAATATCTCATTGTCACGAATCCTGGTAGTGCCATATTCTTGGAAGAATGCCTTTACACAGACAACTTCATTACCAATCTTTTCTTGAAACAATATAAAATATTGTACACCTGATGGTTCTTGTGCTGTCTTGATGATACTGTATATATAAGGCCTTCCAGAGGTCGTTTCGCCTGTATTCACCTCAATGAGTGCCTGATTATTACCCAAAGAGTGATGAATCCCATTGATGACACGCTGAGCGTCACCGAAAAGCATTGCACTCTCAGGGGGAAGGGGGAAGGCTGTAATAAAGCTTTGGGAATAAGGCGTGGAAAAGCCATAAGCAACCGTTCCAACAGGGGCTTCTGGTAGAGTCTTAATCTGCCTATAGCTATCAGGCATTGTGAGAATTTCTTTTACATTCATCTTGATATATTGTAAGTTTACGAAGGCAAAAGTAAGTCATGCTTGTCCCAGATGTCGGTACACCTGATAAAAATTCATTGATAATTATTGGCCATAGCTATAATTTCATCCTTCATCTGCTGACGAAGATTAGCTGGTTCGAGCACTTCAAGGCCTACTGCGTAGTGAAGCAATTGCTCTTGGAAGTCATACGTTGGGCGAATGTCCAAGGCAAAGTCAGCAAATCTCTCGGTGGTATTGATTTCCACCTGAGAGGGATGGAGTGGCAGCGTTCGCAGATAGTTTGGTGTCTTACCATATGCACGAATGATAACGTGCGCTATGGGCACAGACTCGTCGGTCAGCACTCCAAAGTATTCAGAGAAGTATTCCTCTGGCGAAAAGTCTTCTGGCATCTTGAAGGTATCTTCGGTAATAGACAGCGCGGTCATACGGTCGAGCGAATATGTAGCAATCCACTTACCTGTGAAGGCGAGCATATACCATCGTTGATGAAACAGCTTCAATGCGTATGGAGACACTGTCGTTTCATAGCCATCAGCACCGAAACGTCTGTAACCCATCTTCACCTTCTTGCCCGTCTTGATGGCCTTGATTACAGTAGAGAGGTATTCCTCACCTGCAGGCACATCTTCAAGCAGAATGTGCTCTTTGATGGCGGCACTGTCCGATAGCACTCCCTCAACAGTCAATGTGGATAGCATCCATCGCTCGATGGAATCTCCATTAAGAACGTCTGGGTTAGAAATATAGTAGCGATAGCCATTTGTATTGTCACAGTCGATGATAATGCCGAACATATCCAAGATGGCATCACGATGGCGATTGAAAGTAGTGCGTGACAGCGGATTACCTTCTGCGACTTCATCGTCCATCCACTTGCGGTTTAGTTGTCCGAGTGTCATGGATTTATATCGGCGTAGTGTGTTCACAAGCCAGATGTATTGCTGAAAAATTAGAGATGGTTTCATTGGCAAGCTTGCTGAATTTATTGCTTGTATTCTTTTTTGCCACCCTCACTGAGGAATTGGCAGAATTCAACGAGGCTCCGCTGAATAACACCGCCCACCTGCAACTGCTCCTTATACTGAGCGACCATCGTTGGTGACATACTGCGGTTGAGTGCATAGCGCACGACCTCCATATCTGCTTCCTTGCAGAGAAGTATGCCAATACTCGGATTTTCGTTTGATCGGCGTTCTTCTTGATCGAGGGTTTCAAGATAAAACTCCAATTGTCCAAGGTCTTTCGGGTGAAACTCTGTGGTCTTCAGTTCTATCGCCACCATGCATTGTAGCAGACGATGGTAGAACAGCAAGTCCACTTTGAAAGTTTTTCCACCGACTGTGATGCGGTGCTCATCATCTATAAACAGGAAATCTTTGCCCATTTCCAGAATGAAATCCTTCATGTGCTGGATGATGGACTTACGCAACTTTGACTCCTTGTAGTTTCCTGATAATCCGAACATGTCCAAATAAACCGTATCCTTGAATAGTAGGCCTGCTTTGGGATAACTCGTTTGCATTGCCGTTGACTGAACGTCCTTTGCACCAAGAATTGATGTCATAACATCTGTCTTAAAGGCCCGAAGCAATTCCTTATATTCCAACTGCTCATGCCCAGCATAAAGCATATAGAATAGGCGTTGTTCATCTGTTTTGCTTCGGCTCATGATGAGTTGGTGGTTGCTCCATCCTGTAGCAAATAAAACGGTTGGAATTTGTGCCAATTCAATCGGCATAAATTCCTTTTCTTGTATTTGTGCCAATCCAATCGGCACAAATTGTTGGCTGTCATTTTCTTGTCTTGGTTGCAAGTACTGTTGCATACCATAATGGCTGACTAATTGGTTGAACTCTGAAGTAGAGTAAGTCTCGTAAAGTTGCACCATTTTATATATTGTGCGATAGCTCCACCCCTTGGTTTTCGGATTACGTGTACGGATGTATTCAGACAACATCCTTACTACACCATCACCCCAAGCCGCAGTCTTTAGACGATTTGAGACGTAGCCACCGACCTGCCATACCATTAGCATTGACTCATTGTGCAGAGTTGTCATCGCGCGTTTTTTGTGCACCGTGATGAGTTCGTACACTTGCTCAAAGTCTTTTGCAAATGGCAGTAATGTATTATCGCTACCTTGCTGTACAATTGTATTTTCCATATCTTCTATGTTGCTTGTTGGGGTTCTTGAAATCTAAGCAGTTCATTTACGTCTACCTCCAATACCTTTGCAATCCGCATTAGGTTTCCTATGTCAGGTTGGGATGAATTGGTACACCATTTGGAGACCGTAGTGGGATTAACTCCTAAGGTCTCTGCTAACCATTTATTGGTCCTTTTCTTTTCTGCAAGGACAACTTTCAGTCGGTTCAAATCTGCCATAATATTGATTTTGCAGTACAAAAATAATGAAAATTTTTCATTTCGCTATAATGCAAACTGTAAAGCCAGATGATTTTTATGGAATGTTATGATTCACTCAAATATTTCCGTCAAATACGATACAATTCTTCTGCCCCGTTGCCACTTTGAACTCTTGGAGAGTCATGAATTTCTTTTCATCATGATAGATGACAGTGTCAACCCTTCTACAAACTTAGAGTAAGATTCGTGCTTCCAATAGCCTACATCAACCACTTCCAAACCGGCACCACGGGTATTCCCTCTTCCGTGCCCTCCTCATCATAAGTAATCAGCAGGCACTTCCAATCCTCGTGCGCCTTGGCATACTTCGCCAATGGTGGCACCTCCCTGTTGTATGTGGTCTCATCCTTGATGCTATAGGACACCTGTATGGCCAACTTCTCTTCAGGCACTATGAAGTCTATTTCCTTCTCTGCATTTAGGAAAAACACATTCTCCTTGCCAAATCGTCTGCACAACTCCACCGCTACCATGTTCTCCAGTAATGATGTCTCTGAGTTCATCAGAAACAGGTTCAGCAAGCCGTTATCGATAAAGTAATACTTCTTCTGAGTCTCTTTCTCCGTCAGCTTTCCGACCTCATTCTCCATGGGCAATATAAGCCAGCTGTCAGCGGCATACCCCGCATAGTCAATCGTAGTAGGCACACTGATAGGTGACCCCGTTGACACAATCACATTCTTCAGCCTGTTATACGACAGAGGTTGCTTCACACTCTCTGCCATTTTCTTGACCAGGATGTTCAGCACCCTGTCGTTCTTAATGTTGTTTCGCGCACAGATGTCACCCAAGTAGATTTTCTGGTAAAGACTTGGATACTCATATAAATTGCATTTTATAAGAATTGTGCGATTTTATAAAGTTTGGTTTATAAAGTTAGGTATTTTTATAAAACAAAGTTACTACAAAAAAGTGAAATGCGGAAAGTTATAGTGATAGAATTGAGTTACAAGGGTTTTAGTTGAAGTGGCGATAATTCGTGA
>OCRP01001653.1_pt1 | contig 10660 bp, 8 predicted proteins | sample 1538871 | NCBI WGS metagenome assembly OCRP01 (sample SAMN04571731, study PRJEB22368) | human gut metagenome | biome: human gut; material: stool | host: Homo sapiens | place: Luxembourg | collected 2012-09-20 | reverse complement strand
AAAGAGTGTACCGAAAGAGACACTTTATGTTACCTATAAAACTAATGGTGGTGCACTGTCCAGAGTAGTCTGATTTACCGGAAAATCTGTTTCGTCTTTCTTTACCCAGCTGTCATCATCTTTTTCAAATGTTGTCTCTGTATCATCAACCATAAAATCCAGAGATTTAATGTTATCTGTTGATGCAGTAAATACAGTTGTGCTTTCTTCAGAATCTTCTTCGGATTCTTTCTGCTCCTGATGGGCTACGTAGGTTTTTACACCTGCGTAAGCCCCGCAGCAGACACCAAGAACTACAACTGCAAGAACCATTTTTACAGTTTTATTCTTCATTTAAGCTTTTCTCCTCTTCATCCAGACTGCAACCCCTACAACAAGGAAGAATCCAGGAATCAGACCGATGGTGCAGATCTTCCAGAATGCAGCATCATAGTCTGTAAGTGTCAGATTAGATACAGACAGGCTCTTGGATGGGATAGATACGGTTGCACTGTCTTCTGTGTCTGTCATCCACTTCAGGGATTCGATGATCAGCTTCTCATTTCCGCCGGATACCATCTGATTTACCTGTGATTCCATCAGATTGGAAGTTGAATAGTATACGATCTGCGTTTCTTTGTCATCATCCAGAGTCTCTGTGATGCTTACTCCCAGATCAAATGGGCCAGCTTCGTCTCCGTCTTCTTTCTCCAGAGTATCACTGTTCAGATCTGTCTTGGAATATGCCTGGTCTGATGTGGTGAGGATACTGTTGATCGTTACGGTATCTCTTACATCATCCATTTTTTTGATTCCCTGTGCATATGGTACAAGTACATAATATCCTCCGGAAACAGTCTCAGAGCTTGCATCTGTGCTGTTTATAGTCGGAACCAGATAATATGGCATCTGCATTGCATAATGCTGATTATCACCTTCAAATACGATTCCAGCTTCTCTCTGAACACCATAGTTTTCCAGAACTGCATCAAAGTTTGGCAGGTCTTCTGTTGTATAATCAGAGAAAATCATCGCCTTTCCGCCATTTTCAAGATAATCAATAATAGCAGTCTTTTCATCTTCTGAAATATCTGTGGATGGAGAATCAATGAACAGGCAGTCTGCATCATCCGGAACACTTCCCTCTGTAAGAAGATTCAGAGACTGAATATCCATGTTTGCCTTCTCGATGTCTTCTTTGATAGTAGAATCCATCTCCTTCTCACCATGTCCCTCGAGTGTATAAAGGATCGGGAGATCTTCGGATGTTACATATCCGATCGCACTTGTGATCTGACCTTCACCGTCGAAACCGGTAGTCTGAGAGCTGTAGGTCTGATAATCAATTGTGCTCTCATAGATATTGTTGTAATCAATGACTTTATTTCTGTCGCCGCATACAACGATCAGACTGTTTGCAGAAAGATCATCACTTGTATATTCCGTTACAAATTTAGGATTTACTACAGGATCCTTCTGCTCTACTTTAATATGCTTGGATTCATCTTCATATTTCTTAAGCAGATTGGTAATATTCTCATCTTCAGAACCGCTCTGTGCAATCTGGTAAATTGTTACGTCCTTGTCCAGATCTTTCAGCATTGCTTTTGTATCATCACCAATACTGTAGAGTTTCTGGCTGCTGATATCAATTTCTGAATATTTGGACGGAATCGCATTTACGATCATGTTGAGCACTACAACTACTGCAATAAATATCACTGACATAACCATTGTGTAAGAGCCGTTTTTGATATGCTTCTTACTGATGGTGCCAATCAGTTTCTTTTTGTCAAATTTTTTATGGTTATTATTTTTCATCTTTTCTTTCAGTTTCATTTTCTTTCACCTCCCCACTAATTCCAGCGTCTCTTCAAAATAGACTGTGTTGTAAGGAACAGGCATACTGCGATCACAGAAAGAAAATATACAATTCCTTTTATATCAAAGATGTTACTTGTAAAATTATCAAAGTGTCCGCTCAGATTAAACACATCCAGGACTTTCTGAATACCGCCCTCAAAAATACTGGATTTTACTACATAAATAATAATCAGTGCCACTTCTCCGATCACACCGATCACTGCTGAGATCAGAATATTCTTGATCATGGTATAGATAATGATGGCTGCTGCCAAGATCAATAACCCAAATGTCACGCATGTCGACATAGATGTCTGAGAGAAGAAGGAAGAAATACCATTCATCATGTAAAATGCAAATAAGAAAACAAATGTGAGTACCGCTGCAATTACCTGGCTCTCAGTTAATGCTGACATAAATACACCGATTGCAATATTTGCACATCCCAGGAGAAAGAATCCCAGGACTGCTGTATATGCAGATGCAAACTCTACTGTGCCAAACCTGGACATAATCAGCGGATAAGTACACATAACTGCCATCGGAACAGCAAATACAGTTACCAGTGCAAGATATTTACCTATTACAATACCGCTCACAGAAACCGGTGCTGTCAGAAGCAGCTGATCTGTTTTCTGTTTTCTTTCCTCTGCAAGTACACGCATAGTCAAAATCGGTACTCCGATCAGGAATGCAAAGGTAATTGCGCTTAAGGTGTATTCAAATTTCGGATATGCTGATGAAAGCTGATATGCTGAAAAATAAATACCTGTCAGTACAAGAATGAAAAAGATAAATAAATATCCTACCATGGATGTCAGGTAACTTTTCAGCTCTCTTTTATATATAGCTGTCATAGTTATTTCTCTCCCCCTTTATCATTATTCTGTTCTTCCGGTATTTCTGCTGATGTCTGTTTTACGTTTGTCTCGTTTGATCTACCGGCATCAGTATCTTTATCTTCCGGTGTATTTGGGACTTCGTCTGCAGATATTGGTTTATCGGATGCAGTAAGTTCAAGGAAGATTTCCTCCAGTGATACTTTCCTGGACTTCATCTCATAGATTGGGCTGTTAATCTCCGACATTTTGTAGAATACTTTTTCCCGAATGTCATTCTGCTCCTCTGTTGAAACTTTCACACTCCAGAGATTCTGTTTCTCATCTTTTTCCATTGTTACGCTGTTAACTCCCTCGATTCCCTCGAGAGCCTGCCTGATCTGTATTTTTTCACCTTTAATAAGCATCTCCAGAGTATTAGATCCCTCTGCAAGTTTTCCAAGATTCTCAGGAGTATCGCTTGCTACCAGTTTTCCATGAGAAATGATCAGCACGTAATCGCATACCGCGCTTACTTCAGAAAGTATATGCGAGCTGAGAATAACGGTATGTTTCTTTTTTAATTCTTTAATTAAGGTTCGGATTTCAATAATCTGTTTAGGGTCAAGACCTACTGTCGGCTCATCCAGGATGATCACCTCCGGATACCCCATAATCGCCTCAGCAAGACCAACTCTCTGTCTGTAACCTTTTGACAGGTTCTTTATCAGACGGTTTCTCATGTCTGAAATCTTTACCATATCCATGACTTCTTCGATCATGTTTGCTTTTTTATCTTTTGGGATTTTCTTGAGATCTGCTACAAATTTCATGTATTCCAGGACAGTCATATCAAAATAGACCGGCGGCTGTTCAGGCAGATAACCGATACATTTCTTTGCCGCTTCCGGTTCTTCGAGGATATCGTGTCCGTCAATTTTGACGGTTCCTTCGGTGGATGCGATGTATCCGGTTATCATATTCATTGTAGTGGATTTTCCTGCACCGTTTGGTCCCAGAAATCCATAGATTTTGCCTTTCTCTATTTTAAAGGAAAGGTGGTCGACTGCCGTATGGTTACCATATCGTTTGACCAGATTGTTTACTTCAATCAATGTGTTCTCCTCCTCTTAATTTTTGCCAAAATAAAATATAGAAAATGTCCCCAGGTGAAACAGAGAATGGGGGAACCCGAGGACATCTCTATAAAAATAGTTTATGATGAAGTTGTGATGAAATTAGGATAAAAGTGTGATTATTCTGTGATGTTTATTTGAAAAAAAATAGCTGTCCCGAAATCTCGGCATTTTTTACCAGAAGATTTCATGAGACAACTATACATAGATTTATTATGACAATGGTTCTTTTAATGGTGTTCCTGCTTTACGCGGATACTTTCCAGGTGTAGATTTTTTCTTATTTATAATGACAAGGGATCGGTCAATCTCGGAGTCCGGCAATTTAAAGTATGTGATGTCTTTCACCTGACCACCGAGGATATTGATTGCTTTCTCTGCTTCTTCTGCCTCTTCCTGTACAGTTCCTGATTTATAGGAAATGAAAGTTCCTCCTGTCTTTACATAAGGAAGACAATATTCTGACAGAGTTGCAAGGTTTGATACTGCCCTGGATACACAGAGATCATATTTCTCACGATACTCTTTATTTTTTGCATACTCTTCTGCTCTTCCATGAATCGCCTTAATCCCTTCTAATCCAAGAAGCTCAAAACTTTCCTCAAGGAAGTTTACCCTCTTTTTCAGAGAATCCAGCAGACATGCCTCCAGATGTGGAAAAGCAATTTTCAAAGGCACACCTGGAAATCCGGCACCTGTACCGATGTCCATAATTGTTTTTACTTTTGTCATATCAATGGCTTTTACACAGGCAAGACTGTCAAGAAAGTGCTTTGTAAGTACTTCCTCAAACTCAGTAATACCTGTCAGATTCATAACCTTATTTTTTTCTACCAGAAATTCATAAAACTGGATAAACTGATTTTTCTGCTTCTGGCTCAGCTCTATACCCAGTTCTCTGCATCCATTTTCCAATGTCGTCAGATTATACGGCATGTATTATTCTCCTTTTTCTACCTTTATTTATTATTTTTGTATATTTTACAGGGCTGTTTTATGTGCTTTTATGATTTTATCTGTTATTTATAGTCCGTTATTTTACTCTTTTATGTACTATTTTAATATTTTTTGCCAATTTCTTGTTTTTATAAGCACATTAAAGCGTATTATATTAATTATTTCGTACTGGAAAGATACACCAGTAAAACTGATATATCAGCAGGAGAAACTCCTGAAATTCGGGAAGCCTGTCCGATTGAAATCGGTCTGTATGCTTCCAGTTTCTGACGTGCTTCGATTCTCAGGCTTCCAACTTTCTCATAATCAAGATCTGTCGGGATTTTCTTTGCTTCCAGTTTCTTAAACTGTTCTACCTGTTTTAACTGTCTGCGGATATATCCATCATACTTGATGTTAATGTCAACCTGTTCCTGTACATCCCATGGCAGCTCCGGACGTTCTTTATCAAGTGGTTTGATTGCTTCATAAGAAAGTTCCGGACGGCGGATCAGTTCTGCCAGAGTGGTTCCGGATTTCAGCGGTGTGCTGTTATAGCTTTCCAGAAGGGTCTGAACCTCTTTGTTTGCTCCGATATTTGTATGTTCTACTCTGCTGATCTCTGTTTTTATCTGTTCTTCTTTCGTAAGGATTTTCTGATAATCCTCTTCACTGATGAGCCCTGCCTGATATCCCTTTTTACGAAGTCTCAGATCCGCATTGTCCTGTCGGAGAAGTAATCTGTACTCCGCTCTGCTGGTCATCATTCTGTATGGCTCATGGTTTTCTTTTGTTACCAGATCATCAATAAGAACACCAATATAAGCCTCAGAACGGTCAAGAATCAGCTGTTCCTGACCTTTAACTTCCAGAGCAGCATTAATTCCTGCGATCAGTCCCTGCGCCGCTGCTTCTTCATACCCTGAGCTTCCGTTAAACTGACCGCCGCTGAACAGTCCTTTGATTTTCTTAAATTCCAGTGTAGGATATAACTGACGTGGATTAATACAGTCATATTCGATGGCATATGCATTTTTTACGATTTTTGCATGTTCCAGTCCCGGTACGGAATGATACATTTCTTCCTGCACATCTTCCGGCAGAGAACTGGACATTCCACCAATATACATCTCATTTGTATAGAGACCTTCCGGCTCAATAAATACCTGATGACGGTTCTTATCTGCAAAACGGACTACTTTATCTTCAATTGACGGGCAATAACGCGGACCGGTTCCTTCGATCATACCGGAATACAATGGAGAACGGTCAAGGTTTGCACGAATGATCTCATGAGTTTTCTCATTTGTATATGTCAACCAGCAGGATTTCTGCTCTATCTGAACATCTTCCGGATTAGTTGAGAATGAAAATGGTACAACTCTCTCATCTCCAAACTGTTCCTCCATTTTACTGTAGTCAATTGTATTTCCGGCAATACGGGCAGGTGTTCCTGTTTTAAAACGGAACATTTCAATTCCCAGCTCTTTCAGAGAATCAGTCAGATAGTTGGCTGCCTGCAGTCCGTTTGGTCCTGTATAATTACTTACATCACCGTAAATACATCTTGCTTTTAAATAAGTTCCTGTACAGAGGACCACTGCTTTACAGTTATAAGTTGCACCGGAATATGTTTTTACCCCTGTAATCTTTCCGTCCTCGACCAGAAGTTTTGTTACTTCTCCCTGTTTAATAGTCAGATTAGGTGTATTTTCAAGCGTTTTTCTCATTTCATTGCTGTATGCCTGTTTGTCAGCCTGCGCACGTAAGGAGTGCACTGCAGGTCCTTTGGAACAGTTAAGCATTTTGGACTGGATAAAGGTCTTGTCAATATTTTTTCCCATTTCACCGCCCAGGGCATCAAGCTCTCTTACCAGATGGCCTTTGGAACTGCCACCTACGTTCGGGTTACATGGCATTAATGCGATACTGTCTACACTTACAGTAAACATCACTGTATTCAGGCCCAGGCGCGCGCCCGCAAGTGCTGCTTCACATCCGGCATGACCGGCACCGACTACAACAATATCATAATCTTCTACTAACGTTCTCATTTTGTCTCCTTTTATTTTACAACTGCTCATTCTATTCTTTTAAAAATCGCCGAAGGCGATTTTTTGATTTTTATTTACCCATGCAAAACTTGCTGAATATCTCATTTACCAGATCTTCACCAACAGACTCTCCGAGGATTTTACCCAGATTTTCATATGCATTCATAAGATCTATAGAAAAGAAATCTTCCGGCATTCCCATTTCGATACTGTTTCTGACCAGATCAAGGCTTCTGTCAGCCTCTTCCAATGCTGCTTTATGACGGGCATTTGTAATATATACCTCATCATTAAAGGAAATCTCTCCTCCAAAAAACATATCTTTAATCTGTTCTTCCAGTTCTGTAATGCCTTTTTCTTCTTTTGCAGAAATCGGAATTACAGGATGTCCTGTTTTTTCTTTCAGGATTTCCGGCTGGATTTCCGGCTGAAGATCAGTTTTATTATACAGGATAATCGCCTTTTTTCCAGTAAGCATTTCCATGATTTCTTCATCATTTTCGTCAAGCGGAACAGAAGAATCCACTACATAAAGAATCAGATCTGCTTTCTGTGCCATTTCTCTGGCTCTGTCTACCCCTATTTTTTCCACAATATCCTTTGTTTCCCGGATTCCGGCTGTATCAATAATCTTCAGAGATATTCCATGAAGTGTGATATATTCCTCCAGAATGTCTCTGGTCGTTCCTGCAATATCTGTCACAATAGCCCTGTTTTCTCCGATCAGAAGATTTAACAGTGAGGATTTTCCGGCATTTGGTTTTCCGAGGATAACTGTCTGGATTCCCTCCTGGATCATCTTTCCGTCAGAAGAAGTTTTCAACAGGCGCTTCACTTCTTTCTGTTCATTATCCACAACTTCCAGAAGTTCCTGGGGATATCCATCCAGACTGATATGTTCCGGATCATCCAGTGCCGATTCTATATATGCAATGTGATAAATCAGCTTTTCTCTGATATCTCGGATTGCTTTCTGCACAGAACCTCTTAACTGATCCATGGAACTGCGAAGCGCATATTCATTTTTCGCCTGTATAACATCCATAACAGCCTCTGCCTGGGATAGATCCATCCGTCCGTTCAGGAAGGCACGTTTGGTAAATTCTCCTGGTTCTGCAATTTCGGCACCATTTTTCAGCACTGTATCCAAAACCCTCTGCATAGCATATACACCACCATGACAGTCTATTTCTACTGTATCTTCTCCTGTAAAAGTCCTCGGTGCATGCATGATCATTACCAGAACCTCATCAATCAGTTCCTCTCCATCATAAATATATCCATAATGAATGGTATGAGTCGGAACTTCTTTTATTTTTTTCTTCCCGCCTTTTGATCTGTAGATACGGGAAATCACATCCATGGCATTCTCGCCGCTGATACGGATGATTCCGATTCCGGACGCACTCATGGCTGTGGAAATTGCTGCGATTGTTGTTTCCATTTTTTTCTCCTCACTTGCCTGTTCTATAATAGTTCCGCCCCTGCGGAACAGTAGACTGTTACAATAATTCTGTCATCTTATATACATAACAGGAAAATCACACTGACTACTGTTATTTTTTTCTGCAAGTGTGTAATCTCTCTGGTATATATACAAGACTTTCCGTAAAATAAAAATGTTACTCCAGGCAAAAGTACACACGCAAAGTTACGTGTTATTCACGCTTTCACCTAGAATAACATTCTTTTTTCATATCTGCAATGAAGCAGTCATATTATTAATTTCTTTTTAATTTTACCACTACATGACGGTAAGGCTCTTCACCCTCACTGACTGTCTCAACGAATTTATTTCCCTGAAGAGCAGAATGGATAATTCTTCTCTCATAAGGATTCATTGGCTCAAGAATAACCGGCTTGCGGGTTTTTCTTACTTTATAAGCAATACCTCTTGCAAGGTTCTCAAGAGTTTCTTTACGGCGCTTGCGGTAATCTTCTGTATCAAGTTTTACACGAATGTAATTTGATTTACCTTTATTTACCACAAGACTCGTCAGATACTGAAGAGAATCCAGAGTCTGGCCTCTCTTGCCGATAAGGATTCCCATATCTTCGCCTTCAAAGTCAACTTCCAGACTTCCGTCCGTTGTGTTATATTCAGATGTAATCTCTACTTCTCCAAGATTCATGGACGCAAATACATCACGAAGGAATACCTTTGCTCTGTTTTCTACTTCTTTAATCTCTTCCGGATCTGTAAGGATCTCAACAGGCTTTACCGGTTTAGTCGTCTTTTCTCTGACTTGTTTCTCTTTTGGCTCTCTGAATTCTCTCGGCTGTTTTTCTTTTGCAGCCCTTTCCTTTACAGGTTTTGGCTGTCTTGGTTTCTCAGAAACAGCTTTCGGCTCTTTGATTTCTTTCTTTACCGGTTTTATAGCTTCCGTTTTCTTTTCTTCCTGAACCGGGGCTTCCTCTTTGAAGGAATCGAGTTTCACTGTCTCTACGATCTCCTTCATTTCTTCTTCCTCAGAAACCGACTCAATCTTACGAACCTTAATTACTGCAGGCTTGCTTCCGATTCCGAAAAATCCGTTGCTGCCTTCACTTATTACCTGAATCTCAAGCTGGTCACTGGATACGCCAAGCTCGATACATGCTTTTGTAATTGCTTCACTCTTTGTTTTCGCTGAAAACTGGATATAATCCTCCATGCCAACCCCTCCGTTTCTGACTACTTCTTCTTATTACGCTCATCAAATGCTTTTACCAGATTGGCCTTTGCAGTAATGCTGCCAGGTTTTGCATTCGCAGCGTCTTTGTAAGCTTCTTCAACCTTCTTGGCTCTTGTCTCAACATTTGTATTGCTGCTGCCTTTTTCAATCTTATTGATATTCTTGGCGCTCTGATGGGCCTGATTTGTAATCTTCTGAGGTGGAAGTCCCGCTTTCTCACGCTTCTTTTCCATCTTCTTCATATTCTCACTGATCAGGTCTTCAATCTGGATCTTATCCATCTTTTTATTGATAACAACCTGCTGCACACTTCTTACTGCAGCACTTGCTACCCAGTAAATACCAAGACCTACAGGGAATGTGAAACAGAATACTGCTGACATCAACGGCATTACCATATTCATTGTCTTCATGGAGTTCATCATTGCATCCTGCTGTGAATCGCCGCTCTGCTGTGCTGCCTGAGGCATCAGTTTTAAGTTGATCATCTGTGTAGCCCACGCAAGAATCGGGATAAGAATCGCAACGATAGCAAGAAGAGCAGATCCACCTACAAAAGCTGCTTTAATATAAGTCAGTGGCTGATCAGCGATATTCAGACCAAAGAAATTCTGCACATGTGAAATCTCTTTTGCAGTGCTGTTCAGCGTATCAGTAAATCCTGCAAACTGGCTTGTCTCAGCAAGTGTTTTCCACTGGGAAGGTGATAATGCATACAAAAAGTCTGTGACTGAATTACTTGTAGCTTTACTTCCATCCATAATAAGCTGAACTCTTGTCATCTTATTATCTGTGATAAACTGCTGAAGGATATCTGTATATCCGTTTACACCTGTAATACTGGTAACTGCAGATGCAAGGATATCCCTTACACTTCCTACATATGCCGGAATTTTATAAATTACCTGATATAAGGCCATCAAAATAGGGAACTGGATTGCAAGCTGTACACAGCTTCCTGTAGGAGATACGCCGTATTTCTGATATACAGCCTGTGTTTCCTCCTGCATTTTCTGCATTGCAGCAGTATCGTTGTTTTTTCCCTTGTACTTCTTTTGAATTTTCTGAAGTTCCGGCTGCATGATCGCACTCAGCTTAGAGAATTTCTGCTGTTTAATCTGCAGTGGGGTCATAAGAGCATAAATAAGGATACTGAAGATGATAATACAAAGACCGATATTCTGAATTCCAAAGATATT
>OCRP01001652.1_pt1 | contig 10664 bp, 12 predicted proteins | sample 1538871 | NCBI WGS metagenome assembly OCRP01 (sample SAMN04571731, study PRJEB22368) | human gut metagenome | biome: human gut; material: stool | host: Homo sapiens | place: Luxembourg | collected 2012-09-20 | reverse complement strand
ACGAGTTATTCCAGCCGTTACAATTGGATCTGGAGTTGCCCATGGATTGGTTTTAGCTTGGGGAGTAACATGTCCTGTATTACATGGAGGTGTATTCTCAATTCCATTAACAAGTAATCCATTGTTATGGGTTGCAGCTTACTTAATTGGTGCTATGGTTACAGCCGTTATCGTATCTGTTTTAAAACCAGCTAGACCAGTAGAAGCTGAATCTGAAGACGAAGAATTGAAAGTTGATTTCGATATTGAAATTGGATAAATCAAACCAATTCGCAGTAAAATAATAAAAAAATGAAAGCTGCGTTTATGCAGCTTTTCTTATACCCAAAATTACCTAAAAAGAGGAGAAAATCATGAAAATTGTTAAGAAAAAATTAGATGATATGTACCGTTGCTATTGCGCAAGTAATATTTATTTTGATAATCAAAACCATATTTTATTGGCAAGTGAAGATCCAGATGTCGCATGTAATATGTATTATGGAAAAGATTATGAAACAAAAGAAAATGTATGGACACATCCAGGTGGATGTATGTCAATCGTTCCAATTCCTGGAAAAGAAAAAGAATTTCTTTGTGTTCAAGAATTCTATTTGAAGGTTACGCCATCTTTGGCAAAAATCGTATGGGGAAAATACGACAATGGAACATGGCAATTCAAAGATGTTGTGTCTGTACCTTATGTTCATCGTTTCGGAATCTTTAACCAGAATGGTATCAACTATTTGATTTTAGCTACAGTAGCTACTTCTAAAAAAGAAAAGAATGACTGGAGTGTTCCAGGAAGAATTTATGTAGCTGAATTACCAGAAGATCCAAGTACAGGAGTAGAGCTAGAAGTATTATGTGATGGATTATATCGTAACCATGGTTTCTGGCAAACAAAAGAAGATGGTAAAGATGTTGGATACTTTGGAAGTGATCAAGGAATCTTACGTGTAAGTGCACCAGAAAAACGTGGTGGACAATGGAAAGTAGAACCAATTCTATCAGGACATATTGGTGAAATTGCCACAATCGATATTGATGGAGATGGTCAGGATGAAATCATGACAATTGAAGAGTTCCATGGAAATACAATTCAAATCTATAAGAAAGATGGAAGTGAATATAAGAAAGTATGGCAATACGATAATGAAATTGATTTTGCGCATGCCTTAGTTGGTGCTAAACTTGCGGGACAAAATGCATTTGTATGTGGTGTCAGAAGAAAAGACTGCGAATTATTTGTAGTCACATATGAAGATGGAGAATATAAAGTCACAATGGTCGACAAAGGTGTAGGACCAGCCAACCTATGTGTTGTACATGAAGATAATAGAGACATCATTGTGGGTGCAAACCATACTGCAGCTGAAGCAGCAATCTACTTTGTAACAGAAGATTAATGAAAAAAGCTGTCGTATTGACAGCTTTTATAGTAAAAGGGAGAAATAATATGTTAGAAGAATTGAAGCAACGTGTATTAGATGCAAATTTATTATTACCAAAATATGGATTGATCACATTCACATGGGGAAATGTATCTGAAATCGATCGAGAAAAAGGAATCGTGGCCATTAAACCAAGTGGTGTAGAATATGATGTCATGACGCGTGATGATATTGTGCTTGTGGATTTAGATGGAAATATTGTAGAAGGAAATCTACGTCCAAGCTCTGATTTAGATACACATTTGGAATTCTATCGTAACTTTCCAAATATTGGAGGTGTTGTTCATACGCATTCCACTTGGGCAACGAGCTTTGCACAGGCTGGAAAAGATATCATTCCATTAGGAACGACACAGGCTGACTATTTCCATGGAGCAGTTCCATGTACTCGTTTGATGACGGAAAAGGAAATTCATGGTGATTATGAATTGGAAACAGGAAAAGTAATTGTAGAGGAATTTAAAACACGCAACATTGATCCAGACAGAGTACCTGGTGTATTGGTACATTCACATGGACCTTTCACTTGGGGAACGGATGGATTCAATGCTGTACATAATGCGGTTGTTTTAGAAGAATGTGCAAAGATGAATGCGATTGCATCTTTATTAAGCAACAATGAAATTGATTCCATGCAGCAGGTTCTATTAGACAAACACTTTAATCGTAAACATGGACCGGGAGCTTATTATGGACAAGCTAAATAGAGAATATAGACTTGGTCTGTATGAAAAGAGTATGCCAAGTACACTTACTTGGGTAGAAAAATTAACGATTGCCAAGAAGAGTGGATTTGATTATTTGGAAATCAGTATTGATGAAAGTGATGCAAAGCTTGCAAGATTGGATCAGCCAACGAATGAAATCAAGGAAGCCATTCAAAAAACGGGTGTTCCTATTTCTTCAATGTGTTTAAGTGGACATCGTAAATATCCACTTGGATCACATGATAAAGAGATTCAAAAGAAATCATTGGAAATCATGAAGAAAGCGATTGATTTTGCGGCAGATCTAGGAATTCGCATTATTCAGTTAGCTGGATATGACGTCTATTATGAAGATGGAGATTTATATACGAATCATGATTTTGAAACAAATCTAAAGAAATGTGTGGAAATGGCTGCCGAAAAAGGAATCGTGTTAGGTTTTGAAACAATGGAAACACCATTTATGGATACAGTAGAAAAGGCAATGCGCTATGTAAATCTAGTAAGCAGCCCATACCTAGGTGTATATCCAGATATTGGAAATTTAAAGAATGCATCCTTATTGTATGGTGTAGACGTGGACGAAGATTTGATGTGTGGAAAAGGACATATCTTTGCGAGTCATTTAAAAGAAACTGTTCCAGGTAAATATCGTGAAATTCCATTTGGGACAGGGCATACAGAGTTTGTGAAAAATATTAAAACATTGAAACGATTAGGTGTACGTATGTTTGTCGGAGAATTTTGGTATGTGAACAATGAAGACTGGCAAGATGTTGTAAAAGATGCTGAGGTATTTTTAAGAGATAAGTTAGATAAGGGATTTGAGTAAATGAATATAAAAGCCATTGTAATGGATATGGATGGAACTCTATTGAATTCGAAGGATAAAATTTCACCGAAAACGAAGGATGCTTTAATAGAATGTCAAAAAAATGGAATTAAGATTGTTCTAGCATCAGGCAGAAATTATGGACGAATTAAACCATATTTGGAAGAGTTGCATCTTGAGAATTTGGTGGGTTACTTATCGAAATCAACGGTATTGCGATATATGATATGTCAACGAATCAGAGAACAATACTAAGACAAATGCATGAAGATGAAGTGCACCCAGTATTTTCGTATTTGATGAATTTAAATGCAGAAAGCATTGCCGTATATGATGAAGGTTTATTTGATTATATGCCTGATCATATATTAACAATGAAGCAGAAGTTACGTTTATCATTAGATTTACCAGAAGATTATCCGTGGACTGCAGGCGCTTGGTCATGGTTTTGGGATATGAGAAATGGTTATCCTTGCCAAAAATATATTGAAAAAGTAGAAGAAATTGATTGTCCAATTAATAAATTTCAAATTTTACAAGAAACAGATATTTTAAATGAAATAGAGGAAAAATTAATTCATAAATATGGGGATCGTTTTGAAGTTTTTAGAACAACACCTAGACAGATTGAAATGGGTCCTAAAGGCTATACAAAAGGTGATACATTAGTTCGATTGATGAAAAATTTTGGGTGGTCAAAAGATGAAGTGTTTGTGTTTGGTGATGGTGGTAATGATATTAGCATGTTTAAACAAACAAACTACAGTTTTGCGATGGGGCAAGCACTTGAAAGTGTAAAAAATGAAGCAAGGTATATTACTTTATCTAACGATGAAGATGGAATATATGAAGCATTAATGAAATTTAATGTCATTAAAGGAGTATGAGATGGAAAATAAAATACTTGAATTATACGCAAATCGAATTAGAAAACATATTTTAACTGAAGTATATAGTGCAAAATCAGGTCATCCAGGAGGATCTTTGAGTGCTGCTGATATTTTGACAGAACTATACTTTGAACAGATGGATATCAATAAGGATAATGTAAATACAATAGATCGTGATCGCTTTGTATTAAGCAAAGGACATGCAAGTCCCGTATTGTATGCGACATTAGCTGAAAAGGGATTTGTTGATATTGAAGATTTAAAAGGATTTAGACATATTGATTCTAAACTACAAGGACATCCAAATATGAATTATGTATCTGGTGTGGATATGTCTACAGGATCTTTAGGACAAGGTATTTCTTGTGCAGTAGGTATGGCTATCACAAATAAAGTAGATGGAAATAATCATCGTATTTATGCCTTATTAGGTGATGGCGAATGTGAGGAAGGTGAAGTATGGGAAGCAGCTATGGCTGCAAGTCATTATAAGCTAGATAACTTATGTGCTATTCTTGATTATAATCATCTTCAAATTGATGGAAATATTGATGATGTGATTTCACCTGAACCATTTAAATCTAAGTTTGAAGCATTTGGCTGGCGAGTGATTGAAGCTAATGGACATGATTTTAATTCGTTGCGTACAGCATTTAATTTTGCCAAACAAACAGTAGATAAACCAACAATCATTATTGCCCATACTATTAAGGGTAAAGGTGTATCTTTTATGGAAAATAATTATGCATGGCATGGAGCAGCACCAAACCAAGAACAATATGAACAGGCAATGAAGGAATTAGGAGGTCTTGAATAATGGCAACAGCAACAAGAGAAGCATATGGAAAGACATTGGCAAAACTAATCGTAGAACATGACGATCTATTTGTGTTAGATGCCGATCTTACAAAATCAACAAAGACAATCGAAGCCAAAAAGGCAAGACCGGAACATCATTTCAATATGGGAATTGCCGAAGGAAACATGATGGCAGTCGCTGCTGGTATGGCCGCAAGTAATAAGGTTGTTTATGCATCAAGTTTTGCGATGTTTGCAGCAGGCCGAGCTTTTGAACAGATTCGTAATAGTATTTGTTATCCAAACTTGAATGTAAAAGTATGTGCTACACATGCTGGAATCAGTGTCGGAGAAGATGGAGCAAGTCATCAGTGTATTGAAGACTTGGCGTTAATGAGAAGTATACCAAACATGAAGGTATTCCAGCCTTGTGATGCCAAGCAGACAGAAGAAATCATCAAGGCCGTATATTCCATTGAAGGACCATGTTATGTAAGACTAGGAAGACTTGGAGTTGAGGATGTATATGATGAAAACTACAAGTTTGAATTTGGCAAGGGAAATGTACTTAAAAAAGGAAGCAAGGTAGCTATTATTGCTTCTGGATTAATGGTACAGGAAAGCTTAAAAGCGTATGATTTATTAGAAAATAAACCAACAGTTATTGATATTCCAACTATCAAACCAATTGATAAGGAATTGATCATTGAAACAGCGAAAACACATGATGTGATTGTAACTGTGGAAGAACACAATGTGTATGGTGGTTTAGGCAGTGCAGTTAGTGAAGTGCTTGCACCTGAAGGAATTGCATGCAGACAATATATGTTAGGTATGCAGGATACGTTTGGTAGAAGTGGAAAACCGAAAGAATTATTAGATTATTATGGTTTAGATGCAAAGCACATTGCAGAGAAAATCAAAGAAATAGTTAAATAGTATAAAAGTACAGGCTGAATTTTGAATGTTCAGTCTGTTTTTGTATTAAATTTACATGTGGATTTGTTATACTTGAATATATAAGGATTAGTTGAAGAAAGGAAGAGAGATAGTATGGACTATGCAATGAAAGTATATCCTATGCATTTGGAAAATGGAAAAACAGAATGGTGTGTTGAATATCCAAATTTAAAAGGATGTGTAGGAGGTGGAGATACAATTGAAGAAGCAATTGCCGATGCAGAAGCTACTAAAGCTGTATATCTAAATTATTTAAAAGAAAATGAAAAAGAACAATGCTCTGACTCATGAGCATTGTTCAAGTTAATACAGAATATAAAAGTCATTCTCATAATAATTAAGTGGAATGTCTTTTTCAGTCATTGAATCAATTTGAATACGATCAATATTTTGAAGAGATAAAATGACTTTATCAATGTTTTCCAAGCTTCCCTGAAGTTGTGCTGTAACACTGCCATCCTCATTATTCTTGGCATAGCCTGTAATACCCAATGGTTTAGAATGGCTTTGTACTTCAAAACGAAAACCAATATTTTGAACATTTCCTTCAAAATGAAACTCTTTGCGAATTGTCCCTGGTGGCAATTCTCTTTTTATTTTCTCTTTCTTTTTAAATAATCTGAACATAATATATATCCTTTACTGTATATATTATAAGTCTAAATTTTAATAAAAAAAGACCGATATTCATAGGGAAAATAGAATATCGATCTTTCTTTTACATATAGTAACAGATAACTACGATTAGGATATTTTAATGTAAGTATATTGTTGGAATAGGAGAAATAAATACATGATAGTAATCTGTTGCTGCCAAATAATTGAATTATCTTTGGACGCGGCCTGAACCGTCTCCACCAGCTAATTGCAACACTTCGTCCATACTCACTATGTTGAAATCACCTTCGATAGAGTGTTTTAAACAACTTGCAGCTACCGAAAATTCGATTATTGACTTTGCATCATATCCTTCTAGACTTGTTGCAACCAATCCAGCACCAAAGCTATCTCCACCACCGACTCTGTCTACAATCTGCATATTGTATTTATTTGAGAAATAGTAATCTTTTCTATCATACAACATAGCGGACCAGTTGTTGATATTGGCATTGATAGACTCTCTTAATGTGATAGCTACTTCCTTATATCCTTCGCGATTCCAATAGGATATCCATATTTAATAATAGGTCGCTCTTTTTAATATCTTTCAACGTAAATTTATGTCTTTGGGCAATATCTTCAATAAGTGTAATTTCTTGTCCATCGACATTACATATAGTCCCTTTTTCTAGAGGACATGATGCAACAGCTACCAAGTCGTTAAAATGAATCTTATAAATTTTTGCACCATTTCTACCTGTCTATATTTTAAATGTTAGATGTAAGTACTTACACAGAACACCCCTGTTTTTTGAATAAATCAATAGAAAAATTTAAAAAGCTTACAAATAAGTATGTTTCATATCTGTTTTTTGATAAAATGTAGAAAAAGAGATAATACCCCTTAAATACAAGTGTGAAAACGATTCCGAAAAAACTTGACTTATGAAATGTGAGGGACTACAACAAGAAATATGATGTAAGTACTTGCAATTCTCAGTGCGTTGGAATAGGGTTATGGAGAGTATCCTTATGATAAGGAAAACTTAACTGAAATTGTTAAGGGTATCTCTTATAACAATGCCGTTCGTTATTTTGGATTTGATTTATAGTAGTTAATGAAAAAGGGAACTTTGATTCAAGGTTCTCTTCTTTTTCGTAATAATGAACATATGGAGTTAATTATGTTGATAAGTGAAGTAATATCATAAGGGTGGTACTGTATTTGATAAAGTTAATTACATTTGTGTTGTAAAACTTGAAATGGCAAGAACCTTGAACAACTGCAATTTCAAGCTTTAATAATATTGGGGAGCAAAATATGGCTGGAATAGCAGGATGTACTCCCCAATATGAATGTTGCTTAAGACTCTATTGTTTTCCAGCAGCGCTCTTTCATAAATGCTGTAATTACTGCGATGTCTTCACCTTCGTAGTATTTTACCAGCAACCGCTTGAATTCAGGTACTTCTTTTTCAGGAATTACTAGAAAACCACCGCCATGTGAAATAAGATAATGGTTTGCAAAAATAACAGAAGCACGTTTATTACCATCCAAAAATATTTGAGCCTTCATGCAGTAAAGGCACAGTTTGATGGAGATATTAATGGGTTCATCATCTTCCCCAGCAATCTCTTGAATTTTATCTTTTACATCCAGTTCATTCGGCAAAGGTGGAACATAAGATGAGCCTCCAATGGTAACTGGGACACCTCGAATACGACCACCTTCGGCGAAAAAGCCTTCATTTACAATTCTTGCAATATGACTGAGTATATAATAATCGGAACGGCTGGCAACTACATCGCGGTCCAAAATAAACTCCCATGCATGCTTCAGATTTAAAATCTTCTGCACGTCGGTAGCGGTCATGCCGGAAACCTTTCCGTTTTCTATGATTTCCTCTGTCTGTGGAAAGGACGTTGCGACACCTTCCAAAACAGCCTGATCATAGATGTTCATCTTCATATTGGCACGTGCGAATGCAATGTTGTTTACGATATTAATAGAAAGTTCGTCTTCAGAATATCCGGCTGCAGCAAGTTGTTTTTCAATGCTTCGGAGTGATTTTCTGATTTCACGAATTTCTCTTGCATTTCGAAGAAGCAAATTATACAGTTCTTCAGTATACGCACCCACGTAAGTTGATGTCTGTTTGCCAGCAACACGTTTTCTTACATAGAGGTATTTTTTATCGCCACGTTCTTTGATTTCAGGTGTTCCATCGTATGGCATCAAATTAAGCCTAGCGTGAAGATCGGCGCGACTTCTGAGCAATTCTTGTATTTCACTATATTGTACGGGCATGATTTCTCCTCCTCATAGGGAACAATTGTTACAATTATAATACAACAATGCTCCCCAAAAGCCAATTATAATTGGGGAGCATTGTTAAGAATGTAAGGACATAAATGCTCCCCAAAACTATAAATTCAAGACATAGTATGTTCAAATCGCACTATATTCAAATAAAAAGGATTCCTCTGTCATCGTAGACAGAAGCACCGGTATTATTTCCACAGTGGTTCTCTCAATCAGGCCTCATTATGACAGCGTTAGCACTATCGATTTTTTCTGTAAATTTTTTATCTGCCTTTATATTTCCTGCTGGATTAGTACGGATATAGATGCTATTAACTTAAGTAAGTAAAAAGACTTAAAAGTGGCAAACCAAATTAAAAGTACAAAAAATAGGTGTCAGCTGGGGATACGTTTTTTGAAAGTATCATAATTTTAAAAAATGACACTTTTTCTTTTGAAAAGAAATCAAAATGAGTCAAGTCTGACTCAAAATGGGGTAAAAAAGCATAAAAAGGTGTCAAAATCAGAAATTTTGAACCAAAACACATTAAAAAAGCAGTAAAATGAGTCAAAATCTGAAATTATGACACTTTTCTAATTCTGAGTGTATTGATAAAAAATTATTGTGTGAACTAAAGATATTTTAAAGTTTCCCATAGAAAAATGTAATTTTTTTCAAATATTCCCATAGAAAAGTGTTAAATACAGTGGAATATTCCCATAGAAAAATGTAAAATCAGATTAAAGGAGGAAGATTCTATGTATCGATATATATATAATGATTTAGTCGAATGGAAAAATAGTAGCTACCGCAAACCTTTGATTTTAAATGGTGCAAGACAAACGGGAAAGACTTGGATTTTAAATGAATTTGGGAAAAAAGAATATAAAAATGTAGTGTATATTAATTGTGACAATAATAATGAGATGAAAGAAATGTTCTATGATTTCGATGTGAATCGTTTGATCTTAAGCTTTTCAGCTCTTACAAATACGCGAATTGAAAAAGAAAATACATTGATTATTTTAGATGAAATACAGGAATGTCCATTAGGATTAACGGCATTGAAATATTTCCAAGAAGAAGCCTTTGAATATCATATTGTTGTGGCAGGAAGCTTATTAGGCATTACTTTGCATCAATCTACAGGATTTCCAGTGGGAAAAGTGGATCAATTAACGTTATATCCCATGTCATTTAAAGAATTCTTGTTGGCTTTAAATGAAGATATATTGGTAGAACAGATGGAACATCATAATTGGAAAGAGATGGATGTGTTCCATGAAAAGTTAAAGAATTATTTAAGGCAATATTATTATGTTGGTGGTATGCCTGAAGTTGTTAAATATTATGCTCAAACCAAGGAAATATTTCATGTTCGCGAAATACAAAATAGAATCCTATTAAACTATCGACAAGATTTTTCAAAACATATACCAGGAAATTTATTGACAAAAGTAAATTTGGTGTGGGATTCTGTTCCTGCACAATTGGCAAAGGAAAACAAAAAATTTATATATGGAATGCTAAAAAAGGGTGGGCGTGCAAAAGAGTTTGAAGATGCGATTCAATGGCTTGTGGATGCAGGCTTGGTGTTTAGGGTAAATCGCATAAATAAAGTATGTATGCCACTTAAGTTTTATGAGGAGTTCAATGCGTTTAAACTTTACTTACTTGATTTAGGACTTCTTGGTGCAATGGTGGATGCTCCCGCAAAAAACATTTTAATAGGAGATAATGTATTTAAAGAATATAAGGGTGCTTTTACGGAGCAATATGTTGCTCAACAAATAGTGGCTTGTAATGTAACTCCAAAATACTATAATAATGAAAATTCAACAAATGAAATTGACTTTGTAGTTCAATTAGGAAATGTATATCCAATTGAAGTTAAGGCAGAAGAGAATTTAAAATCAAAAAGTATGAATACATTGTTAAATGAGAATGAGGATATGGAAGGGTGGAAATTTTCAATGTCTACATATCGTACATTTAAACAAGTTGTAAATATTCCATTGTATGATGTGGATGAATGGATATTAATGTATAAAGAAAAGATGTTGGAAATTTAAACCAACATCTTTTGTGGTATGCCGGGCATGGCATATATCTAGACAGTGAAAGTCTGTTGTGGGGGTTGT
>OCRP01001648.1_pt1 | contig 10686 bp, 7 predicted proteins | sample 1538871 | NCBI WGS metagenome assembly OCRP01 (sample SAMN04571731, study PRJEB22368) | human gut metagenome | biome: human gut; material: stool | host: Homo sapiens | place: Luxembourg | collected 2012-09-20 | reverse complement strand
AATTTTATCTGGATGACCTTCAGTAACACTTTCACTTGTAAAAATATAGTCTTTCATTTTGTCTCCTCTTCTCTTGCTTATCCATAAAAAAAACATACTTTAAGAAGTATGTTACAAATCTTTATACTTCTTATCGCTGTTAGCAGGACCACCTTAACATATTGCCAGGTTGGCGTGAAGTCAACGAGCTAACTCTCTACTTCAACTCTGGATAATTTTTTTACGCATAAAGATTAAAACATGAAACTCAAAATAATGCAAGAAATTCATCATCATTATTATACACATATGAAAAAATGGCTAAATTGTATAGCCATTTCTTTCTAATATCCTAATACTTCATCCACTAAAATGACATGAATACGATCAGGTTCCATACTGTTTCTTGTGATAACCAATTGGTCGCAAATACAACCGTCAGCTAAACAATTTGCACAACTACCCGTAACTTGACACGGCCTATTTCCAGCAAATCGTTGACTGTTAATTGGTGCAGCTATATTTCTTACGCGAGTAATTGCACTCTCTACATCTTTTGTGACCTTATTCATACCTACAATCATTATGACATGTTTAGGCCCAAAACATAAACATGACACACGATTACAATGCCCATCCATATTGACTAAGATTCCATCTTCTGTCATGGCATTCGCACTCATTAAATAGTAGTCTGTATAAAAACAATCTCTTTCTAATTTATACTTTTCTTCAGCATCCCTAGCTTTATCACGATCGATAACTTTAAAATTTCTTTTATATAGCTCTTCCTTAATACCAATTTTATTTAAAGTATCCGAACCTCCCCAACCTACAGTTGTACCTGGTTTCATAATTTCAAATGCTAAATCCAAAGCTTCTTGTTTCGAATGCACATAATACCCATTCATATGTCTATTTTTTAAGCCTTGAATCACTTTTTTAGATAATAAATCATTTCGTTTTGTGATCATTTTTTACACCTCGATCCATTCTATTCTATTTACTACAATTGATGTTGGACGATCTTTCTTGCCTTGAATCAAACAAATACGATCTTTTTGAATGTTTTCTTTTTGTTGTTCATACAAACGAGGCATGATAACTGCATCCATTTTACCGGCTTCATCCTCTACGCTCATAAAGCACATCCAATCCCCTTTTTTTGTCTTATGTGTTCTAAAAGATGCCACACGCACTAAAATATTCATATATCCATCTCTATTTACCGCATTCAATAATGGAATGCAATTTGGATATTTATGCATACGTAAAGATTGTACAGGATGCTCACTTACATAAAAGCCATATACATATTGTTCTTTTTGCGCTTTTTGAATTGGATTCTCTTTAATTCTTTGAATGCCCGGACGAGAAACAATACTAAAATCAAAACGTAAATCATTAGGATCTTCGATTCGTACAATATTTACATAATCCATCAGTTTTCTTAAATTCTCATTTAAAGTTGCACGATTATATCCAAAACAATCCAACGCACCTCCATCAATTAAAATACGTATCGTAGATTCACTGATTTTATACATACTTGCCTTGGCTAAAAAGTCAAATAAATCTGTATACGGCACATGTTCAATAATTGTTGGATAAATTGTTTTTCCTACACCTTTTAAGACTTGTAACGGCATACGAATTGAATTTTGTTCAATTGTATAGAAAGCCTTTGAATGATTAATATCGCATCCATTCACAACAATATTTCTTCTTTTACATTCATAAATATATTGCGATGTTTTTATACCTGAACCAATGACACTATTTAATAAGCTCTGATAAAAATACAAAGGATAATTTGCCTTTAAATAAGCCATTTGATAAGCGACTAAACTATAAGCATAACTATGTGATTTATTAAATCCATAACCCGCAAATTGTTCCATTATAGAAAATATCTCATTGGAAACAGAATCTTTGATACGATTCTTTCGTGCACCTAAAATAAATTGTTCCTTTAAATTCTGCATAACATCCAATTTCTTTTTCGACATTGCCTTACGAAGTGTATCGGCTTGCGCCAAACTAAATCCACCAATTACTTGGGCTGTTTGCATAACTTGTTCTTGGTAGATCATGATACCATAGGTTTCTTTTAAAATAGGCTCTAATAAAGGATGTGGATATACAACTTTTGAAGGATCCTTTTTTCTTTCAATATATGTATCAATATGTTGCATCGCTCCAGGACGATATAAAGCAAGGACTACACTAATATCCTCAAATTTATTGGGTTGTATCTTTTGGAGTAAAGATGTAATTCCACTCGATTCCAATTGAAATACACCAAGTGTATTTCCAAGGGATAATAGTTGATATGTTTTCGCATCCTTTAAATTGATTTTCATCATGTCTAAAGAAATATGTTTCTGTTCTTTTAGATTTGTGACAATTTCATGAATCGTTGTTAGATTACGAATTCCTAAAAAATCCATTTTGATCAAGCCTAAATCTTCAAGATATTCTGCCGTAAATTGTGTAGCTTGTATATCTCCATCCACACTTACAAGAGGACAAACATTCACAATAGGCTGATCTGAAAGGACAATTCCTGCTGCGTGCAAAGATGTATGTCTTGGTAATCCTTCAATACTTACACACATCTGAAATAATTCAATCAATTTTTGATCTGATTGAATCCTTTTTCGAAATAAAGCATTTTCGTTATAAGCCTGCATTAACGTAATTTTAGGCGTATTCTTTAACATTTTTGAAAGCTCATCCACAATTCTTGCCGGAATATTCATCACACGTCCTACATCACGAATAGCTTGTCTTGCTTGTAATGTATTGAATGTTACAATATGACTCACATGATCCTGTCCATAGAGTTTGCGAACATATCGAATGACTTCATCTCTTCTGTCATCTGGAAAATCCGTATCGATATCAGGCATAGAGATACGTGATGGATTTAAAAATCTTTCAAACAACAAATTATTCTGAATTGGATCAATGTGCGTAATACCAAGACAATATGCAACTAAAGAACCTGCTGCACTACCACGTCCTGGACCCACAAATATATCTTTACTTCTGGCATATCGAATAAAGTCCCAAACAATCAAAAAATAATCAGTAAATCCCATATTGATAATGACACTCAATTCATATTCTAGACGATTCATGTAAACTGCATCTAGATTCCCGTTTAATCGTTTTTCTAATCCCTTTTTACAAAGTTTCACCAAATAATCACTAGAATCAATATGCAGCTTATTTTCAAACACTGGAAGCTTTGATTTTTGAAACGCCATTTGAACATTGCACATTCTTGCGATTTGTTCTGTAGCCAACAAATCACATTCATCATACAACGCTTCCATTTCTTGTGGACTTCTTAAATATCTTTGAAATTGAACATCTAAGCCTTGGTTTTCTATACTTGTTTGTTTGGCAATAGCTCTTAATGCTTGTAATGATTTTACATCTTCACTCTTCTCATAAAGAATACGCGATAGTGCCACACACTTACAATCAAGTTGTTTCAAAATCTTATTGTCGACTCTTTTCTTTCCAGAATCATTCATAGATATGGAAACATAAAAATCCGAAAAAGAATTTTTACATAGTTCTACAAACGCACTTAACTTTTCTAAATCCTGATGTTCAATATATGCACTAAATGTATCTTTTCCATCACTTGAAGTAAGCACAACACAATCTTTGGCATACTTTATAACTTCATCAAAAGATACACTTTCTTTTATGATCGAACTTAATTTATATAAATTCTGTAGACCCATATCATTCTTCGCTAGAAGAATAAAATGAAAGGGCTCTTCATTATAGATGGAATCAACTTCTAAACCAATAATCGCATGGACATTATGTTTTTTACAAAGTTGATAGAACTCCATCGTTCCATACATCACATTATGATCGGTTAAACAAACATGATTATATCCGAGTTGTTTTTGATGAAGAATCATACTTTCTAAACGAATTGGCGATTCCAATAAAGAATATGAACTTCGCATATGTAAGTGAACCATAGAATACCACCTTTCCATTGTAGATATTATAGCATAAGAAAAAGAGATAGCTTCTTAAGCTACCTCTCGATTTGATAAAATTTCAATAATTTGATCGACTTGATCACGCGTTAAGTTTTTGATTCCACTTGCACATTCGTGGCCGCCACCACCAAATTCCATAGCTACATCGCGAATTGGAATATTTCTTGATCTTAAAGATGCACTATAGTGAATTCGATCTTCCATGCGTGTAAATAAAGCCCACATTTCAACACAATCAATACCAGCTAAACAATACACTTTATCTTTGGCATCTGTAAAGTTTAAACCATACTCTTCATAATCTTCACATTCTAGAATCGAATAAAGAAATTTATTTTTAAGAATTGTATGATTTCGTACAACCGTTTCATATCTGTAATCTTCAATCGATTTAGAGAAGTTAAGTTGTTCTACTTTAGTAACATCTACACCTTGTTCAAATAAGTATTTTGCGGCATCAAATGTAGCTGGGCGGACATTATTTGTTGTAAAACGAATGTTATCTGCCGTCAATCCTAAATATAACATTAATGCACTTTCTACAGGAATATTTACTTTATTTTCTTGAAGATATAAAGCTAATAACTCACAAGTAGCACTTGCCTTATCGTCAATCCATTCTTCATCACAAATGGTTTCTACTTGTACGTGATGATCGATACGTATCGATTTTTTTGCGAACTTGTAACGTTCATCATCAATACGTGCAGCATTTGAAGTATCTAAAACAATAGCTAAACTAGAAGCGACTACGTCATCATCTACTTCATCCATCGTTACATTGTTTCTTTGTGATACAGGACAATTACTTCCTAAGCAATATATTTTTTTATCTGGATAAGCACTTTCTAAATAATACTTCAATCCAAATTGAGATCCAATCGCATCCATGTCGGCAAAAACATGTCGAAAGATTGTGATTGTATTAAAATCTTTTACACTTTCTAAAATAGCATTAGGCATTAGCCGTCAAATCCTTGTAGGCATCACGTGCGATAACTAATTCTTCATTTGTAGGTAATAACCATACTTGCATTTTTGATTCAGGAGCACTTAATAATTTTTCAACTCCACGAACTCCATCGTTGTCTTCTGGTTTTACAACAACACCAAATGCGGATAATCCATCACAAATTCTTTGACGCATTGCACAGTCATTTTCACCGATACCACCCGCAAAGACGATCGCATCAGCACCACCCATTAATCCATAGTATCCTGATACAACTTCAACAATACGGTTAACGTAAACATTTTGAGTTAAGATTGCACGTGGATTTCCTTCTTTGATGGCTGCTTCAATGTCACGGCCATCACTAGAGATTCCACTTACACCTAACATACCAGATTTTTTGTTCATGATTGTATCCATTTCATCTGGTGTATAACCATATTTATTTTCTAAGAATGGAACGATTGCAGGGTCAATATCTCCGCAACGTGTTCCCATCATGATTCCTCCAAGAGGTGTAAATCCCATTGATGTCTTATAGGATTTACCATTTTTTACAGCTGTGATACTTGCACCATTTCCCAAGTGACAAGTGATGATGTTCATTTCTTCTTGTTTTTTTCCTTGAAGTTCAGCCAAACGTTTTGTCAAATATTCATGACTTGTTCCGTGAGCTCCATAGCGACGTACTTTATCATTTGTATAATATTCATAAGGAAGTGGGAAGATATAGTTTTCTTCTGGCATACTTTGGTGGAATGCTGTATCAAATACAAATGTATGTTTACATTCTGGTAAAGCATCTCTAAATGAACGGTATCCGACTAATGCAGCTGGGTTGTGTAAAGGAGCTAATGCACATAATTCTTCTACTTTAGCTTCTACATCTGCATCTACAGGAACAGAATGAGAGAAATATTCTCCTCCATGAACAACACGGTGTCCAATCGCTTTGATATCTTCTAAGCTATTTACAACTTTGTGTTCGATCAAAGCTTCCATTAACTTCTTAACAGCTACTGCGTGATCTTTGATATCTAAGATTTCCTCAATTTTTTCTCCATTGGCTTTCATTCCAAAAATAGAATCATTCAAACCAATACGTTCAACATTTCCTTGTGCTAGAACTTCTTCTTCTGGCATCTTAAAAACTTGGAATTTCAATGATGAACTTCCTGCATTAACACTCATAACAATCGACATTTTTTTGATCCTCCTAAAATATTTCTTTTAATATTTCGATTTGTTCAACATCCTCATGTTGTAAAATCCATGCATCTAATAATTTTTTCTTAACGACATATCCAATCGCTGCTTCATATTTTTCCAGTAATTTCGTAGCTCGATGAACCGAATCCATCGCCGCTGCACGAGAAATCTCTAGTTCCTCACTTATTTCAGTATAAGAGAAATCTTCTTCATAGTAAAGAGATAAAATCTCTCTTTGACGTTTAGTCAACAAGTCTCCGTATACATCAAATAAATCATTCGCATCTAATTTTGAAATCATTATTCTTCTATACCTTTTGTGATGCCCATCAAGAATGCATTAATATCAAAAGGTCTTAAATCCGCTGGTTTTTCTCCTAAACCTAAGAAGCGAACTGGTAAATGTAACAAGTCTCGAATCGCAAGCACAACGCCACCTTTGGCAGTTCCATCCATCTTCGTTAAAACAATACCTGTTACATCTGTAGCTTCTAAGAATACTTTTGCCTGAGAAATACCATTTTGTCCTGTCGTCGCATCTAAAACTAACCAGACTTCTTGTGGAGCCCCCTCAATTTCTCTTTGAACAACACGATGCATCTTGCTTAATTCATTCATTAAATTTGTCTTATTTTGTAGACGACCTGCAGTATCACAAATCAAAATATCTACATCATTTTCTTTAGCATAGCGACAAGCATCTACAAGTACAGAACTTGGATCTTGATTCATTTTTCCTTTTATACAAGGAACACCTAAACGATTTGCCCAAGTATCAATTTGGTCAATGGCTCCTGCACGGAATGTATCGGCTGCGGCTACCGCAACTTTCTTTCCTTGCTCTTTGTAATATTGAATTAATTTAGCGCTTGTAGTCGTTTTACCACTACCATTTACACCGACCATCAAAATGACAGTTGGACCTTCTTCATTCATTTTAATTGGTTCATCGCTTGACTCATCATAAAAATCATAAAGAATAGATATTAAGTAATCTAACATAGAATTATAATCTTTAATATGTTTCCCATTGGATTCAAACGCATCCACAATTTTTTGTGCTGTATGAATACCCACATCACTCTCAAGTAGAATAACCATGATTTGTTCTAATAAATCATCATCAATTCCATGAAAGTTATTGGATAAAGCACGCATACGATCTCCAAAACTTTTTTTTGAACGATCAAGACCCGATAAATACTTATCTTTATCTTCACTTTTCACGAAAGCTTCTTTGATTTTTGAAAAGACCGACATTACTCTTCCTCCTTAGCTATATGTACTGCATCTTTTAACTGCACCTTTAATACTTTACTAACACCATCTTTTTGCATCGTAACACCATATAAAGTATCACACTGTTCCATAGTTCCTGGTCTATGTGTTACCGCAATAAATTGAGATTGACCACGATAATGCGATAGATAACGTGCAAAACGTTCTACATTAGCCTGGTCTAATGCCGCTTCAACCTCATCGAAGATACATAATGGCATTGTTCTTGCTTTTAATATCGCAAACAATACACTGATCGCAATCAATGCTTTTTCTCCACCAGAGAATGTTTGAATATTTTTAACCATCTTTCCAGGAGGCTGAACATCAATATCAATTCCCGTATTTAACACGTCGTCTGGATCTACCATAGATAAGCTTGCACGACCTCCACCAAACATGGCTTTAAATACGCCATCTAATTCCGCGTTAATTTTATTAAACATATCTGTAAATTGACTAATCATAGTCTGATCCATTTCATCGATGGCTGCCAAAATTTGTTGACTTGCCTTTTCTAAATCTTCTTTTTGACTTGTCATAAAATCAAAACGTTCTTTGACTTCTTTATATTCATTTGGAGCATCCAAGTTTATATTTCCCAAACGAGAAATGGCTTGACGAAGTTGAATAACTTCTTCTTTAGCACTTTCAATTTCTACATCTTCCTTTTTCGTTAATGCATATTCATAAGTCATTTCATAATCTGTACTTAAGCGGTTCAATGCATTTTCCAATTGTGTTTTGACCTTCACAATTTCCATCTCATAATTATGGATTTGCGATTGTTTAGAATTCATTTCTCTTCGAACTAAACGAATTTGATTTTCAAGCTGTTCCGCATCATTTCCCTTATCAAAGCGTGACTGACGCAAACTTTGTATTTCTAAAGACAATGAATCTAATACCGCATGCATTTTGGACATCTGCACAACTAAATCATCTTGTGCTAATTCTGCATTCTCTTCAATATCGACACCTAGTTCTTGGTATTCTGCAAGAATTGAATCATATTTTGCCTTTTTTGTTGCGTAAATATTCTCTAATTTAGCCAATTCAATCTGTAAAGTTACAATCGCATCATTTTCTTTTTGAAGTTTTTGTGTAAGTATATCTGTTTCATTCAGACAACTATTGGCTTTGATTTTTTGCCCTTCAATTTTAGAATTAATTGTATCTAATTCTTGACGCATTGTGACAGGGGTGCTTTGGTTTTTCGTAACACCACCTGTCATACTACCACCAGTATGAACGATGTCTCCATCTAAAGTAACAATCTTATATGCATAGCGTAGTCGTTTTGCGGTTTCATTGGCATTTTGTAGTGTGTCTACAACAATGACATTACCTAACAATCTTTCTTTAACAGGATCAAAGATCTCTTTACAATCCACACATTCGCTCGCAAAGCCTAAAAAGCCTGGGCTTGTTGAAGCAATCGTAATGACTTGTTCATTCATTTTTCTAGGATGACATACACTTAATGGTAAGAAAGTAGCACGTCCGCTACGGTTTCTTTTTAAGAAAGAAATGGCATTTCTTGCATCCGCCTCATTTTTAGTGATGATTTGATAGATACTTCCACCTAAAGCAGCATTGACCGCCAATGCTTTATCTGCATGAGCAATCAATAATTCACTAACAACTCCATAAACGCCGGATAAAGAATTTTTAGCCTGCATAACAGAGCGTACACCTTGTTGGTGTGCAAAAGGTTGCTTCATCATGTTTTCTAATACTTGTCGACGATTTTGAAGTTGTGTCAAAATATTGTTTGCCTGATCCGATTCATAACGTGCTTTCGATATCTTCGTTTTTAGATCATTCACAATATTACGACGGTTGTTTAAATCTTGTTGCGTCTGCATTAAGCGCTGATGACGATCTTGATATTCAAAACGAGCTTCCTCTAACATTGCCTGAATTTCTTTTTGACGAGCCTTTTTATCAGCCACCTTCAACATATATTTTCGCTTTTCATCTTGTTCGATCTTACGTCTTTCAAGCTGATAGTTTTCTTCCATCGCCTTTGTATATTTTCCTTGCAACTCATTGATTTGTTTATCAAGAGCATACATTTCTTTTCGAATACTTTCTAAACGAGTTTCTTGCTTTAATAATTCTGCATTTTCAGATGTATGCATAGCTTGAATATCAAACAACTCTTTATTAATTTGATTGATTTTCTCATTGTATTGATCAATATCTTCTACAAGTACACTAATTTCAATTTTTGATAATTTTTCTCTTAAAGAAATATATTTTTCTGCTTTTTTTGCTTGTTTTTCCAAAGGACCAATTTGTCTTTCAAGCTCATCTAGAATGTCCTGCAAACGATCTAGATTTTCTTTTGTTTGCTCTAATTTTGACAATGAGACCTTTTTTCTCTTTTTATATTTTGCGACACCCGCAGCCTCTTCAAACAAAGAACGCCTGTCTTCTGGTTTAGCATCCGCAAAAGAAGAGATGTTTCCCTGTGTAATAATACTTAAGGAATCTTTACCTAAACCAGTATCCATAACCAAATCATTAATATCTTTTAGTCGACATGGGGTTTTATTTATAAAATAACTTGCTTCATTATTTGCGCGAAGTATTTGTCGTGTAATTTCGATTTCATCAAAATCCGAATCAAAAACACGTGTTGAATTGTCAAACACCAATGTAACGCGTGCCATATTTACAGGTTTTCTATACTCACTTCCCGAGAAGATAATATCTGACATATTCGTTCCGGAACGAAGTGATTTTACACTCTGTTCACCTAACACCCAACGAATAGCGTCATTCACATTACTTTTACCGCATCCGTTGGGTCCAACTATACCTGTAATATCTTGATCAAATTGAATCACTGTTTTGTCCGCAAAGCTTTTAAAGCCTTGTAATTCAATACGTTTTAAAAACATCAAGACCCTCCACTCTAACTGCATTATTATACCAAAAAATACACGCAAAATATATCTAGTATCTATTTCTAGATTGTGTATTATTGATTATTATGTTATAGTATGTATATGAACAAGAAAGATAGTATGCGGTATGTTTATCCACTTTGTTTTGGTGAAGAAGTAGGAAACTGTATTACACATGGAGTTATGGCAATTTTGATTCTATTCTCACTTCCTTATTATAGTATTCGCGCATATTTACGGGGTGGTACTATAGAAACCGTTGGAACAGCTGTGTTTTTGATTTGCCTACTCTTTATGTTTGGCGGATCTTGTCTTTACC
>OCRP01001647.1_pt1 | contig 10689 bp, 10 predicted proteins | sample 1538871 | NCBI WGS metagenome assembly OCRP01 (sample SAMN04571731, study PRJEB22368) | human gut metagenome | biome: human gut; material: stool | host: Homo sapiens | place: Luxembourg | collected 2012-09-20 | reverse complement strand
CCCGTATCAAAAGCCGCCTCAACAACACGCTCGATTTCTTCAACGGTAATAAGCGGTCTTGCACCGTCATGAATAGCATAGTATTTGGCATTTTCACTGCACGCACCGATTCCGTTACGCACGCTGTCGGCACGGCTGTCACCGCCCTTGACAAGTTTTGAAACCTTGCTGAAACCGTTAAGCTCGATAATTTTATTGATTCTGTCGTTATCCTGTTCACGGCAGACAATTACAATTTCTTTGATAAGGTGGCATTTTTGAAATGCCTTCAGGGTGTATTCAATTGCAGGTCGTGACAAAAGCGGAATAAACTGCTTGCTGTCGGCAATTCCCATTCTCACAGAACCGCCTGCCGCAACAATAACCGCAGATACAAAAGCTGACATATTCAACCCTCCGTAAATTTATTTTGCAATTTTATATATAATTTCTTTTAAAGAAAATTAAATCTTATCAAGAGCCTGTCTGATGTCGGCAATAAGATCATCAACATTTTCAAGACCTACCGAAAGTCTGATAAGGTCGGGTGCAACACCTGCCTCAATAAGCTGTTCATCCGTCATCTGACGGTGGGTGTGGCTTGCGGGATGAAGAATACAGGTCTTTGCGTCTGCAACATGAGTTTCAATGTCGCAGAGCTTTAAGCTGTCCATAAATTTAACCGCACAATCTCTTCCGCCCTTAACCGCAAAAGAAAGTACACCGCATGAGCCGTTCGGAAGATACTTTTCAGCAAGTGCGTGATATTTGTCATCTTCAAGGTCGGGATAATCAACCCACGCAACCTTGTCATTGGCTTTGAGGAATCTTGCAATTTCAAGAGCATTTTTGCAATGTCTTTCCATTCTCACATGAAGACTTTCAAGACCGTTCATAACATAAAAAGCATTCTGCGGTGACTGGATTGAACCGAGGTCACGCATAAGCTGAGAAGTAGCCTTTGTAATGTAGCCGAGCTTGCCGAATTTTTCGGCATAGACAATGCCGTGATATGAATCATCGGGAGTTGTAAGTCCCGGATATTTGTCGGCATATTTCAGCCAGTCAAAGTTGCCGCTGTCAACAATTGCACCGCCGACAGAAACACCGTGACCGTCCATATATTTTGTGGTTGAGTGAGTAACAATGTCAGCACCCCACTTAATCGGCTGACAATTGACAGGGGTTGCAAAAGTGTTGTCAACAATAAGCGGAACACCGTGTGAGTGAGCAAGTCTTGCAAACTTTTCAATATCAAGAACAGACACGGTCGGGTTGGTTATTGTTTCACCGAACATTGCCCTTGTGTTTGGTTTAAAAGCCTTTGCAAGCTCTTCTTCGGGAAGATTCTGATCGACAAAAGTAACATCAATGCCCATTTTCTTCATTGTAACACCGAGCAGATTATATGTACCGCCGTAGATTGCAGACGATGCAACAATGTGACTGCCTGTTTCGCAGATGTTAAAAAGTGCAAAGAAGTTAGCCGCCTGACCGCTTGATGTGAGCATTGCTGCAACACCGCCCTCAAGGTCGGCAATTTTTGCGGCAGTCATATCATTTGACGGGTTCTGCAGACGGGTATAAAAATATCCGCTGTCCTCAAGGTCAAAAAGTCTGCCCATTGCGTCACTTGAATCATACTTAAAGGTGGTGCTTTGATAAATGGGCATCTGTCTGGGTTCTCCGTTCTTAGGCACATAGCCGGAATGCAAACACTTTGTTTCCTGTTTCATTGTAAAAAATCCTCCGTAATTTCATTCATTTTAACTAAATATTAACTCAAAATCGGATACCGAATTATCCGAAAAATTCTTTAATAAAATTCATTATTGCATCTGTTCCGAATACAACGCCTGCAACTATAAGCAAAAGCAGTAATGCGCTGACAATTCTTACGGTTGTACGCTTTGCACCCGTCATTTTCTCAAACTGCTCGTCAAGCGTTTCGCCGTCATTCTCGGTGTATTCAACATCTTCGTCAAGAATTTCTTCACCCTCAAGCTTGATTGCGCCGATTCCCACGCAGGTGTCAAATGCCTTTTCATAAGCCGAATACGGAACATAGACATCATAGGTCAAATCATCATAGCCTGTGTATGCCTTAATGCTTTTGCTGTATTTATTTTCCATACACTTCTTGATTGTAGCGTCACACGGAACGGTGCTGTCCTCAAGTGCGGCTTTAACTCTCTGCAATTCAAAGCCCGATGCCGTGAGCAGATACACGGGAGTGTTTTCATCGGTTATTGTTTTAAGCTGAGCCTTGCAGTTTTTGCAGACTGTTTCTTCATCATTATGCAGTCGCTTGCATTTTGAACAATATTTCATAGACAAATCCTTCGTTATTTCATTTTGTTATCTACAATTCTAACACAAAAAGACAGCATGAGCAATACCCCACGCTGTCTTTATCCATAAATTTTTGTGCAGTTTTGTTATAAATTTAATTTTGTATCAACGGTCTGTGACCGCCCAAAAAGTAAAAGTGCAAACATTACGGTAATACAAACCTTATAAAAGGAACAAAAATAATACCATTCTGTAGGGGCGTCCCATTGGGCGCCCGCGAGTAACGGCACAGAATTTATGATAAATACGATTATATAAATACCGCAAAGATAATGCCATTCTGTAGCGGCGAACCGCAACATTCATCATACAAAAAGCACCCGACAAATTAATGTCAGGTGCTTTGAAAAATTGTATGGCAATAAAATCAATTCACACAATCACACAAAATTAAAACATTCTTTTTCTTTTAAATACAAACATAACTGCAACTGCCGAAAGCATAACTACTGTGATAATTGCAGGAGTTGCAAAGTTACCTGTTGCAACAACGCCGTTGTTGGCTGTGCCGTTTGTGCTGTTGTTATTGTTTGCATTGTCATTTGTTGCAACATCACTTGTTGCGGATGAAATGTTATCGCTCGGCTTTTCAGGCTTTGCAGGAGTGTCCTCTGTGCTTACAGGCTTAACTGACGGGTTAGGATTATCTACCGATTTTGCTGTGTAAACCGTTCCATCTCTTCCATCGCTGTTTAAAGAAAATTTGTAATCGCCCTCGTCTGTCACGGCAAAATAAAGATTGTTTCCGTATTCATCAACATTCTCTACTCCATACAGTGCATACCATGGCACAGTAGCAATTATCTTAAGATTTGAACTATTAACTACCACACTGCGTTTTTCGCCGTTTGCATAATAGAATGTAATTTCCATACCGTCAATATGATTAGAAATAGAATTGTTGACATCAAGAGATTTCATCCACTCATTCCATTCCTCTCCAGTTGAAATATCATCACGACTGCCTGTAAAAAGGGGCTTTGTGAATACCATATCGGGGAGCTTTGTAACTTCAAGTCTTGCAATAGAGTGTGGATCTACCTTTTTCTCGGCAGAAAATTCCGCTGAAACCAATAATTGCTCTTCGGAATAGGCATACTCATATATTATCTCAAAATTGATTGTATCCTCATTTTCAGAACTTATACCATAGCATATTTTTCCCTTATAGCCGTCAATTTCTGCAATGGGCGGAACAATACCGCCCTCGCTGTTAATGCCGTCACAGTTTACATCATATTCTTCACCGTTGCTGTAAACAATGTGCAACACAACATTGCTCCAGAAAGTGCTATCGGTAATTTTATCAGAAGCGCTTTCATTAACAGTAACGCTTTCGGGTGCTTTAACAACTTCCATTGAAACAGGATACAAATCCTCTGTAGGTTCGTCAGGTGTTGCTGAGTTTTCGGTTGCAAATGCCTGAACAAATACTGTCTGCACAAGACATACCGCCAACAAAGCAGACAGCAAAATCGTAATAAATTTTGAATGTTTTCTCATAATTTCCTCCATCATTTTATTGTTTTATCTGATATGCAAGATTAATATTTTTATTTTAAACACCATTCCCCTCTGAATAATTATTTAAAAATTAACCCAAAATACCATTGCTGTTTTACTGCATTTTGCGGTATATTGCAATACAACAATCTGCGGTATGCTATACTGTATGCGAGGTGAATTCTGTGTATAAAAGAATCAGGGAACTGAGGGAAGATGCCGACCTCACGCAAAAAGAAGTTAGCAAAATTCTGCATTGTTCACAACAGGTTTACAGCAATTATGAACTTGGTCAGCGTGATATCCCCACCGTTGTTTTGATTTGCCTCGCAAAACATTATCACACCAGCACCGACTATATTTTGGGGCTGACTGACAACAAAGACTTACCGAATTATACGCACAATTAATCGGCAAGCTATTCGTCCCGAAGATGTTCTTCGGGATTTTTATGACATTAGTTTACTGCATTTTGCGGTATTTGTCAATATATATACAGATAAAATATTATTTTTATTTAAGTAACGCTCTGATTTAAGGTAAATTAAATTTTTCAAAGTAATCATCAACTCGTATTTGCGGTTCATTGGACACTTGTGCAAATAATAATACACAATTTATGATAAATACGATTATATGAGTACCGCAAAGATAATGCCGTTTGTTTTCTCATTTTTCAGGCAATTATATTTTAGGACAATTTGTCCTAAAAGTCAATAGGTTACTATGTACTATTTTATAATTTATTCGGTGATGAAATGAAACTGAGAATAAAAGATTTGCGTGAGGACAATGACCTTACGCAAAAAGAAGTTGCAAAGGTTCTTATGTGCGACCAGTCGCTGTACTCAAAATATGAACGGGGCGAAAGAGAAATTCCCCTCTCCCTGCTCATTAAACTTGCCGACTGCTACGGCACAAGCCTTGATTATCTGACCTGTCGCACAGACAATCCAAACATAAAATAACAGCCGTTTTGAAAATTTGCATTTCAAGACGGCTGTTGTTTTTATTTATTAAATTGTTTAATTATCAAAGTGACTCCACAAGTCCTACGATATACTTTTGAATAAGCGTTGCATCTACAACATTGATAATGCCGTCACCGTTTACATCTGCGACATACACATCTTCCGCATTGTTGACATCAATAAACTTATTTCCATTTTCATCTGTAAGATTAACAACATATTTCTGAATATTGGTAGCGTCAACTACATTAATAATACCGTTATTGTCAACATCGCCTTTAAGTCTTGTGGTTTCTGATGAATTAAACTTGTAGCCGTACTTTTTGGCAAAGGTTTCTGCTGTTGAGCCAATCTTACCGTGAATTACAAGAGCATTGCAATTGCCGAATGAATCACAGCAAATTGCCTTTACATTTTCCCCGATTGTCACCGATTGAAGATTTTGGCAGTTATAAAAGGCATAGTATGAAATAAATTCAAGATTTTTGCCGAATTTCAGATTTTTAAGTGAAGTACATTCCTCAAACGAACTGTCGCAAATGCTGATAATACTGTCGGAAAAGCTCACCGATGAAAGGTTTGTGCAACCTGAAAAAGCAGATGTGAGAATAGATTCAAGTCCGCTGTTCAAAGTAAGCTTTTCGATTTTACTTCCTGCAAAAGCATAATTGCCTATTGCCTTAACCGTTTCGGGAATTGTAACAGTTTTCAGCGTTGATGCTGACGGTAACGATATCACAACCGAGCCGTACGGAGCATAAGATGTGTAGCTTCTTGATTCCGTAGAAGGTGCATCAGGATCAGTAATATCTTTTGTTACTGAATACATATGATTCTTGGCGATAAGTAAATCGTTTTGAACATAGAAGTTTGTGTTTCCGCTTTGAACCGTAATGCTTGAAAGCTGTGAACAGTACGCAAAGGGATTATAACCCATTGAGCTTACACTTTTCGGAATTGTCACAGTTTTGAGATTAGTGTATGAAAACGCCTGTTCACCGATTGAAACAAGGCTTGACGGAAGTGTGACTGATGTAAGCTTTTGGTCCGTAAAGGCATAATCGGCTATTGAAACAGTTCCGCTTTTTATAGTAACAGAGCTGTTATCCGCAAGCTTACCCTTGTACTTATACGCAACTTTTCCTGCGTAAACAATTCCGTTAGATTGATTTGTGTACCAAAGGCAATTGTCAAATGCGTTATCACCTATCGAAACAACGCTTGACGGAATTGAAAGTGTCGAAAGGCTTGTACAATTTTTAAATGCCCAAAAATTTATTTTTGTCAGTGTACTCGGCAGGCTTACACTTGTAAGTGCGGTACAGCCGAGAAATGCACTTGAACCAATTTCAGCAATGCCCTTGGGAACAATAATTGTTTTCAAAGTTTTGTTAAACGAAAAACAATTGTTGTCAATGCCGACCATATCACAATCACCGACTGACGCAGGAACATTGACGTTTGCAGACTTACCGGAATAAGATTCAATCCATGCGTTAAATCTTCCGTTTGATTTCTGACCCACAATGCGATATTTGTATCCGCCATATGTATAGCTTTTATAAAGCTCATGTTTTGGAATTGCCTCCGCACTTACCTCGCTTGCCGTTGATACAACCGCATTTGCCGACATCGGCAATGCTGTAAACACACCAAACGCAAGAGTTGCCGATAGTGCAGCAGAAATAATTTTGTTTACTCTTTTTCTCATTAAATACCCACTCCTGTTCAGCTGAAATACTACATTTAAGTTATCACACTATTTTTTAATTGTCAACTCAAATAACAGCCGTTTTGAAAATTTGCATTTCAAGACGGCTGTTGTTCTGTTATAAAAAAATCGGCTGATGTTGTTTTCCCTGCAATGCAAGGGTTACGCAATCTTCAAGCTTATCAAAATCAGCCACAAGCGAATTTGGTTTCTTGATGCAATCGTCCTGTTTTAAAGGAACGAAGTAAATGTTTTTCGTGTTGAGAAGTCTGCCGATGTTCTGTGCCGACGCACCGAGAGCGTCATTTGTTGCAACACACAACAGCACAGGTCTTAAAATTCTCAGATGCGACTTTGCCGCCATTGTTACCGCCGTGTCGGTAATTCCGAGCGACAGCTTTGCAAGCGTGTTGCCCGTACACGGTGCAATCACAAGCAAGTCGCACATTTTTTTAGGTCCTATCGGTTCTGTCTGCACAACCGAGTGCAGAACAGCTTTGCCCGTTATTTCTTCTGCCCTCTTTACCGTTTCCTCCGCTTTTCCGAAACGAGTTGATGTTGAAAAGGCATTTTGCGACATTATCGGAATAACATCATAGCCTGAGTCAACAAGCCTCTGCATTTGCGTAAAAGCCTTTGAAAAGGTGCAAAAGGAACCGCACATTGCAAATCCTATGGTTGCTTTTGTCACCTGTAAACCTCCTTGATGATGTCAAATACAGTAGTTTTTATAATTTCTCCTGCCGTTTTCGGAGCACATTTTCCGGGTAGCGACAATGCTCTAACGGCATAAATTCCGAGTTTTTCTGCGGTATCAAAATCAACCCCTCCCGGCAGGGACGCAAGGTCTATAATAAGGGTGTTTGTGTCGGTATTCATAAGAAGTTCCCTGTCAAAAATCAATCTCGGAATTGTGTTGAAAACAATGTCAAACCGCTTCACCGTTCTGAGATTTTCCGTATTAAGTGCATTGTAGCCGAGTGCTTTTACATATGCAAGGTCTGACGGCTTTCTTGCACTCACGGTAACATTTGCCCCGAGTAAAACAAGCTTGTGAGCAAGAATTTTTCCGATTCTGCCGAATCCCGTCACAAGACACTTACTGCCCGAAATCGTACCCTCATATTCTCTCATTGCACATTCAATTGCACCCTCTGCTGTAGGCAATGCGTTGAGAATTGCAAAATCATCTCTTGCTCCGTAATCAAAAATTTCACCGTCGGAAAGCCTTGGATATGCCTTTAAAAATCTGCTTTTCATCGTAGTAAAAACAGGCTTTTTAAGGATAATTTCAATATCGTCACCATCAAGAAAAATGTTCTCGTTTGAAAACGGAGTGTTAAGACTTCCGTCTGTCCTTATTGACGGCAACGGAAAAATCAATGCGTCACTTTCCGAAATTGCCTTTTTAACATTGCAAAGGCTCAATGAACCGTAGCTTTCAAGACTGTCAAATCCGCCGAGCAAAACATCGTAACAACTGTCAGAAATTGATTTTGCAAGAAAAAGCTGTCGCTTGTCACCGCCGATTATGCCAAATGTTCTTATGTCGCTCTTTTTCATACACAACACCCGTAAATCAAGTTATTCTCTACACCCTCATATTATGCCGAGTGTCCTTGTGTGTGAACAACACATAAAAGCGACCGCAAAGCATATCACTCTGCGGTCGCTGTTTGTAACTTATTATTTATTTTTCTTTAAATAATCCCAAAAATTATTTTCATCAGATTCATCAAATGACTCTCCGTTTTCGTCCTTTGTACATTCATTAAAAATGTTATACTCAAGCCATGCGTTTGCAGAGTCATAGTCCTTGCTGAAAATATCTGTGTTCTTTATATCAAAAATTCCCATACAATCACCTCAAAGTGATTTTTGTATGTACTCCGTAACTTGATATTACATCATATGAACAAAAAATTCAATACTCATATTAGTATGTTTTATATTTCATTTAATGATTTACCGAATAACAGAACAAAAGAATTTTCAAAATAAAGTTACGGTCTGAGTCCCATTCCGCCCTCAAGGGTAATGGTTTCGCCGCTCATATACTTGAAATCAGGTGATGCAAGTGCAACACAGGCACGGCCGATTTCTTTTTCGACATCACCAAAATGTCCCATTGGCGGCATTTTTACATTCGCCTTGAATGCGTCGGGATAAGCCTGCTCAAATTTTTCAAGCTGAGCAGTCCATGCAAGCGGACAGACAATGTTGACATTTATTCCGTCCTTGCCCCACTCGTTGGCGGCAACTCTTGTAAGACCTCTTATTCCCTCTTTTGCGGCTGCATATGCACACTGACCGAAGTTTCCGAAAAGTCCGGCACCCGAAGCAAAGTTTATAACCGTTCCCTTTGACTTTTTAAGGTACGGATAGCAAGCCTTCATATAATAGAAGGTTGCGTACAATCCCGAATAAACAGCAAGGTCAAATTGCTCTGTTGTATGATCAGCAAGCGTAATACCCGATGCAGAAGCCTGAGCGTTGTTAATCAAGACATCAATTCCGCCGAATGTTTCAACAGCTCTGTCAACAACATTCCGAACAACCTTTTCGTTATCGCCGTCCTTGCTGACATCAGCCTGAACAGGCAACACATTTACTCCGTAAAGTCTTTCAAGCTCTTCTTTGGCATCCTCAAGCTTTTTGACATTTCTGCCTGTAATAACAAGGTTTGCACCCTCTTTTGCATAAGCAACAGCAATGCCGTAGCCGATTGAACCGCAACCTCCGTCGCTGAGAACAGCCCTTCCTCCGCCTGTAATAACAGCGGTCTTTCCTAATAAAAATCCCATTAATCCATCCTCCTTTTGGTAAAAAAATATGCTGCAAGAATACAAATATTCTCACAGCCTTATATTACCAGTTATTAAGTTTGGCGTCAATCGTGTAATGCTATTATACGGAAATATTGGGTTTTGATTTTGAATTAATCTTTTCCTTTTGTAAATTTTCTTTTGCAGTATTAATAGATGCAACCAATATTCTGCGAATAGTGCCGCACCGGTTATATAAATCAGTTGATAGTTCTCTAAGCTTTGATTCAGCCATACGAACCTCTTTTAATTTATAACAAGTGAAATATACTTCGTATGTGAAATAATACTATTGTATTGTGAAATTTTCTGCTTGCGCAGAAAGTGAAATAAAATAAATCCTTTCACGCCGTCAGGCACTTCACATGGAAAATCCATATTTCACACCGACAGGTATTTCACAAATCCTTTTGGATTTATTTCACTGAAAAAAGCACTTGCAAAAGCAAGTGCTTTTTTCTTGGCGGAGGACAAGGGATTTGAACCCTCGCGCCGCGTTAGCGACCTACTCCCTTAGCAGGGGAGCCTCTTCACCACTTGAGTAATCCTCCGTGTGAAGTTTAAATTCACTATAAAATAAAATGGCGGAGAGGAAGGGATTCGAACCCTTGGTCCCTCGCGGGATCACTAGTTTTCAAGACTAGCTCCTTAAACCACTCGGACACCTCTCCGTATGCTCATCTTGCCTTTCAGCATTTCAGCAAGGTTTATTCTAACACAAGTTTCTCCATTTGTCAACACTTATTTTTAATTTTTTTGAATATTCAGTAAAATAAGAAAATTTCCCAATTTCTTGACAAATTGCAAGCCATCATATACAATAGTTATGTTATGTGCCAATAGCTCAGTTGGATAGAGCGTTCGCCTCCTAAGCGAAAGGTCGGGGGTTCGAATCCCTTTTGGCACGCCAAAAACTCCGCCGGGAAGCCCAGTAAAATCAAGGGTTTCCGGCGTTTTTTTATTTTTCGCAAATTGCAATAGCAAGTTGAAACAATTTTTTAAATATCATAATTAATATTTGCATTTAGAAAAAGCACTTAAGCCGAGTGAGTTTTTATTATTTATGATCAGCAATCCATTCTTTGTGGCATAAACGAAGCGACAAATCGAAATTCACCTCTATTCAGACATACAAGCTCTTGACAATAAAGCTCCTATATAGTATAATTTAATAAACTACTATATAGGAGCTTTTATATGGAAATGAATGGCGGATTTCTTGTCTCCAAAATAAAACAACTTGGAGACCGAATCTTTGAGAAGATTCTCAGCGAAAAGAATATTGATGCGTTCAATGGAGCCCAGGGGCGTATTCTTTATGTGCTGTGGCAGGAGGATGGTATCTCAA
>OCRP01001644.1_pt1 | contig 10713 bp, 7 predicted proteins | sample 1538871 | NCBI WGS metagenome assembly OCRP01 (sample SAMN04571731, study PRJEB22368) | human gut metagenome | biome: human gut; material: stool | host: Homo sapiens | place: Luxembourg | collected 2012-09-20 | reverse complement strand
TCATTGACTATAAAGAAGTAGTACAAATACGCTCTTGAGTTCTCAAACCACCACCACTCACCCGCCTCGAGGCACCACAACCGGGGAACCACTCGCCGAGCGGCAGCGAAGAGTCAATTTACACGAACCCCGGCGATCACGCAAATCGACCCTTCCAAAGATACCCTAGAATCGTTGCAAATAAACAGATCCCTCGGCGTGTCCCGATTCCGTCCATCTGAATCGTCTTTCTCCTTTTCCACAGAAACCAGCTCATCCTTCCGGAAAACATGTTCGTCGTATGAGTCGCCTTATCGGGAATTGACGGAACGATACGTTGAGGGGATTCTGTTATCCTGTGGGGCGCAGCGGAGCAAAATGACCTGCCAAGACGGGATGGTCCCTTTCATGAGCAGGCTTTTGACTCAAAATAGAAGACGGATCGAATATTCCGCAGTGATACCGTGAAGGGAGGGAACGGCATGGAGGCGCAGCCTATGAGGCTACAGGACCTGAGACTCAAGGAAGGAATGTCTCTAGAACAGCTGGCCGAGCTCTCCGGCGTGGATCATGATCGTCTCGTCATGTTCGAAAACAATCCGGAAACCATACGCAATATGCATTTGGACACCGCTCGCCAAATTGCCAAAGCATTGCACTGCAACGTGTTGGAGCTCCATCCCGACGAAGGTTGGAGAGGCGGAATCCACTGCGCTGAATCCGGTCTAAGAGACATTCGTCGGACTCGCGGCTATACGCAAAGCGAGTTGTCAGAGATGACAGGGATTCCCCAGCCGAACATCTCTTGGTTTGAGACAGGCTATCGCTCAACCTCAGGCATGCGGCTGGATACAGCCAGGCGTCTGTCGGAAGCGCTTCAATGCGATCCAACAGATTTCCTAAAAGAAGCGTATCGCCGATATGAATTTAAGTGTTGTATCTGATTTAGATACAACACTTAAATTTCATCGGATGCCATACTTCGACAAACGAATGCATCCCGCGCACCTCCCATCTCACCAAAAGGATTAGGCAAGAGGGAAGCCCTTCAATCATTGACTTCACAAACGATAACGTCCGAAATCTTGCGCACTTTCGGACGTTATCTGGCGCGGAGGACGCATTTGCGCAGTTCGGAGGCGATGAGCACGATCATGGCAAGGCCCAAGCATTCGACCCATGCGCCGGCGCTGAGCGGTACCGTACCGAAAGCAATGTTGAGGAACGGAATGTAGATCACCGCCAACTGCAGCACCGTGCTCAGTGCGAGCGCGCCCCATAGCCACTTGTTGGAGAACAGTCCGACGAACGCCGACTGCAAGTGCGAGCGCGAGGCAATCGCGTTCAGCATTTGGGCGAATACGAGAATCGTGAAGCCCATGGTGCGCGCTTCAGTCATTTGCGCGTCGTGGCCGATCGCATCGACGGAGCGGTCGGTGAACAGGCCTCCGGCCAAATGCATGTCCATGCCGATCAGGGTGACGGCCGCCATAATCACACCAATGAAAATGATGTCGCCCCACATTTCGGCGTCGATCACACGATCGGTGAGTTTGCGAGGTTTGCGTGCCATCACGTCATCGGTAGACGGGTCGACACCCATAGCGAGCGCGGGCGCAGCATCGGTGAGCAGGTTGATCCACAGCAGCTGCGTGGCGAGCAGCGGCACGATCACGCCTTGGCTGCCGGGCTGGGTGATGCCGAGGAATCCGGCGAGCATCACGCCGCCGAACACGGTGAACACTTCGCCCACATTGGAGCTCAACAGGTAGCGCAGGAACTTGCGGATGTTGTCGAAAATACCTCGTCCTTCGCGCACGGCTGCGACGATGGTGCTGAAGTTGTCATCGGCGAGGATCATTTTCGCGCTCTGCTTGGTCACTTCAGTGCCGGTAATGCCCATGGCGACGCCAATATCGGCGGTTTTGACTGCGGGAGCGTCGTTCACGCCGTCACCGGTCATGGCCACGATATTGCCTTGCCGTTGCAAGGATTCAACGATCTTCAACTTGTGTTCCGGCGCGACTCGCGCATAGACGGACACTTCACTGGTCACCTTGTCGAATGCCGCTTCGTCGGATAGTTCGTCAAGCTGGCTGCCGGTCATGGCCGTGCCGCCCTTGTCGATAATACCCAGATCGGTGGCGATGCGCGCCGCGGTCAGCGGGTGATCGCCGGTAATCATTACCGTACGAATGCCGGCGCGATGCGCTTCGGCAACCGAATCACGCACTTCCGTACGCGGCGGATCGATGATGCCAACCATGCCGACCCAAATCAAATCGTTCTCAAGCACATCGCTTTGTTCCGCAATATCGGCAACATGACCTGCGGAATTCAGCATGATTCCCGGCACTTGCGCAAGAGAAGCGGTACCGAGCGGACGATAAGCCTGACCCAACGTGCGGTATGCGTCGGAGGAAAGCTGTTCGACAGTCGCAAGAATCTGCTGACGATCACCTTCCGTAAGTGGACGTACCGCACCGCCGACCGCAATCCTGCTGCAATATCCAAGAAGCACATCGGGGGCACCCTTGGAGAAGACGGTCAGACGGCCGGCGTCAGCGTTGTCTTGCGCCACGATGGACATGCGCTTACGTTCGGAAGTAAACGGGATTTCGCCAACGCGCTCGTAGTTGGCGTACTTGCGATCCGCCTTCACTTTTCGTGCTGCGACGATGAGTGAGACTTCGGTCGGGTCGCCGACCGCCTCCCACGTTACGTTTTCCGCATTTCCGGCAGAAGCAGCAGATTCGCGCAGTTCGCCGTCATTCGCCAACGCGCCCACGGCAAGGGTCGCAACGGCTTCCGATTCGATGATCCCGCGTATTTGCGCATGTTCCATGGTCTGTGGATCGACCACCATGCGGCCTTCCGGCGCATAGCCGGTGCCAGTAAGCTGCACTTCGCCGCTCGGAGTGACCACACGCTCCACGGTCATCTCATTGCGGGTGAGCGTGCCGGTCTTATCGGAGCAGATCACCGACGCAGATCCAAGCGTTTCCACCGAATGCAGCTTCTTGACGATCGCATTGTGCATGGCCATGCGCTGCACGCCGAGCGCGAGCACCACCGTAAGAATCGCAGCCAAACCTTCCGGCACGGCCGCAACCGCCAGAGAAACGGCCAACAGCAGCGAATCGATCACATCGTGAACGTCTTGGAAGCCTTCGGTAAGCGCGAGCGCGACCAACACCACGACCGCGATGATGCATACCGCGCTGCCGAGGATTTTGGAAACGTAGTTCATTTCCTTTTGCAGCGGGGTTTCGTCGTCTTCCGTGGCTTGCAGCAGATCGGCGATTTTACCGACCTGCGTGCCCATGCCGGTGCTGGTTACGATGGCGCGGCCGGTGCCTTGCGTTACGGACGTGCCGTTGAACACCATGTTGGCGCGGTCGCCGAGGGCCTTCGCCTGTGCGAGGGTGTCGGTCTTTTTGCCGACGGGCACGCTTTCGCCGGTGAGGCTGGCTTCCGCGATTCGTAGGCTGGCGGCGGCGAAGAGGCGTCCGTCCGCGGAAACGGAGTCGCCTTCGCCGAGCACGATGATGTCGCCGAGCACCACGTCAACCGTGTTGATGCGTTCGATTTTGCCGTCACGCAGCACGTTGGTTTGCGGCGCGGTCATGCTGGAGAGCGCTTCGACGGCGGCTTCCGCCTTCGATTCCTGGATGTAGCCGAGCACCGCGTTGACGATGAGGATCAGCACGATGACGATGGCGTCGAACGGCAATGCTTCGCCGCCTTCCACACCCGGTACGGCGTTGGCGCGTTCAATGAACCATGCGACGAGCGAAATGCCGGTTGCGGCCAGCAACAGGTAGACAAGGGGGTCTTTGAATTGTTCGAGGAATTTCTTCCATTTCGGCACCGGCGGTGCGGACGAGAGTTCGTTCGGCCCGTACTTGTCGAGACGCCGCTTGGCTTCCGCTTGACTCAGGCCGGTATTCAAATCGACACCAAGCGATTGCGCTACGGTTTGCGCATCGGCGAGCGACGGATCGACTTGCGTTTGCGTCGCGATATTTTTCGCTTGTTCGAAATTTCCCGAACTGGTATCGCGGAATTGGGTGGATTGATCTTCCTTGCGATCAACCATGATGATCTCCTTGGGAGCGCCGCGGAGTAGTCAGCACTCCCCTGCCGTTGCGATAGTGCGAAAACTGCGGAAAATTGCGATTTTCACAGATTCCGTCTGACAGGGCAATGCTGCGCGGTTGTGGACACCGGACGTGCGCCATCGGTGCATTCCTGCCATTATTACACACCGTGCCCATTTTGCAAGACTGCAACGCACCGTCTTTTGTCAAGATTTCACAAAATCGTGAAACATAATCTGCAATCTTATTTCGACCGCGCATTCGATTACACGGCAACACCGACGGCAATGTCGCTACCATCTTTGGCGGAAGTGTGATATGTTATCGGATGTTAGTAAACAAAATTACTTACGCTATGATTCGTAGCGTACATTGGCAACGTCGCAATGGATAGGGGTAGTTACTATGGCAGCTCAAGAAGAAGCCACGCAATTGCAAGAATCACAGGAAACGCAAGGGGTTCCGGAATCGCGCATCCTGCAGGCGCGGCAGGCGAACGCAAGCTGGCTCACCGATCCGACCGCATTCGCGGTGAATCGCAAGCCCGCGCACTCCAATCATCGGTATTTCCTGGGCGAAGCCACCGAACCAAAGCAGAATCTCGACGGCGAATGGAAAGTAAACGTCACTCAGGCAGCCAACGTCGACGTGGAAAACGCGCCGTTCGCCGCAGCTGACTTCAACGATGCCGGTTTCGGCGCGATCAACGTGCCCGAACACCTGCAGATGGCCGGCTATTTGAAGAACAAATATGTGAATGTGCAGTATCCATGGGATGGCCATGAGGATCCGCAGGAGCCGAACGTTCCCGAAAACAATCATGTGGCGATCTACCGCCGTTCCTTCACGCTCGACCGTCCGCTCGCCGCAACGCTGGAAAATGGCGGCACCGTCAGCGTCACCTTCCACGGCATGGCCACTGCGATCTACGTGTGGCTTAACGGCACCTTCGTCGGCTATGGCGAGGACGGTTTCACGCCGAACGAATTCGACATCACCGAAGCGCTGCACGTTGACGGCGACAACGTGCTCACCGTCGCCTGCTACGAATACGCGAGCGCCTCTTGGCTGGAAGATCAGGATTTCTGGCGTTTGCACGGCCTGTTCCGTTCCGTGGAGCTCGCCGCACAGCCTCGCGTGCATGTCGAAACCGTGCAGATCGAAGCCGACTACAATCCCTCCATGGCCGCCGGAACGCTGAATGCAACCCTGCAGTTGCGCAATGCAAACGACGCGGCCACCGTCAAGGCGAAACTGCGTGACGCAAACGGCACTGTGGTGTGGGAATCCACGCAATGCGCCAACGAAACCATCACCCTCAATTCCGGCGCGCTGAAGAACATTGCGCCGTGGAGCGCCGAAGAGCCAACCCTGTATGAGCTGACGGTGCTTGTTGTGGGCCATGACGGTCCGCTGGTCGAAAAGGTCGTGCAGCGCGTCGGCTTCCGTCGCTTCCGTATCGAAGACGGCATCATGAAGCTCAACGGCAAGCGCGTGGTCTTCAAGGGCGCCGACCGCCACGAATTCGACGCGAAGCGCGGCCGCGCCATCACCAGGCAAGACATGATCGACGACATCACGTTCTGCAAGAGGCACAACATCAACGCCATCCGCACCTCGCACTACCCCAACCAGGAATACTGGTACGACCTGTGCGACGAATACGGCATCTACCTGATCGACGAAACCAATCTTGAAACGCACGGCAGCTGGGTTGCGAACAACATCGAAACCCCCGAAACTGCGGTGCCGGGCAGCAAACCGCAGTGGGAGGACGCGTGCGTGGACCGTATCAACAGCATGATGCGCCGCGATTACAACCATCCGAGCGTGCTCATCTGGTCGCTTGGCAACGAGTCGTTCGCCGGCGAAGTGTTCCGCGCGATGCACGCCCACGCGCACGCGATCGACCCGAACCGCCCCGTGCATTACGAAGGTTCCGTGCATGATCGCGCGTTCGACGACGTGACCGATATCGAAAGCCGCATGTACGCGCACGCCGACGAAATCGAGGAATATCTCAAGTCCGATCCGAAGAAACCGTATATTTCCTGCGAATACATGCACGCCATGGGCAATTCCGTCGGAAATATGGACGAATACACGGCTTTGGAACGCTATCCGCAATATCAGGGCGGATTTATTTGGGATTTCATCGACCAGGCGATTCTCGACAGCAACGGTCGCATGTGCTACGGCGGTGATTTCGGCGACCGTCCGAGCGACTACGAATTCTCCGGCGACGGCCTGCTATTCGCCGACCGCACGCCGTCGCCGAAGGCGCAGGACGTCAAGCAGCTGTACGCGAACGTGCATATGACCGTCGATGCTTCCGGCATTACGATCACCAACGACAATCTGTTTGTTTCGACGGCTGATTCCACGTTTGTGTTGCGTATTTTGGCTGATGGCAAGCCCGTTTGGTCTTCTTCGCGCCGCTTCGACGTTGCCGCAGGTACAAGCGAGCATGTTGAGATCGATTGGCCGATCGACGATTACCGCGCAGGTGCGCAGGAACTGGTTTTGGAGACGTCCCAGCAGTTGACTTCCGCTTGCGATTGGGCTCCGGCTGGGTATGAGCTTTCGTTCGGCCAGTGCGTGGTTGCGGGTGGCAAGATTGCCGATACTGTTACGGCCGCTTCCGCCGCTTCCGATGGAGCGATCACCTTGGGCCGCTGGAATATCGGCGCACGCCGTGCGGGCCGTGAAGCCCTGTTCTCCCTTGCACAGGGTGGCATGGTGTCGTACAAGCTTGGCGAGCGCGAATTCGTGTTGCGTAAGCCGCTGATCACCACGTTCCGTGCGCTGACCGACAATGATCGCGGCGCGGGCCATGCGTTCGAGCGTGCGCAGTGGGCGGTTGCCGGAAAGTATGCGCGTTGCGTTGATACGAAGGTTGAGCCGCTCGGCGAAACCGCAGTTTCCGTCACTTACACGTATGAGCTTGCGATTGCGCAGCGCACGAAGGTCACCATTCGTTACGTTGCCGATGTGCTTGGCCACGTCGATCTGCATGTTGCATATCCGGGTGAAAAGGACGGCGATCTGCCGACGATTCCGGCGTTCGGCATTGAATGGATGCTGCCGGTCGAGTATTCGAATCTGCGATTCTATGGCGTAGGCCCGGAGGAAACGTATGCCGACCGCAAGCATGCGAAGCTGGGCATTTGGAATACGAACGCCTTCCGCGATCGCGCGCCGTATCTGCTGCCGCAGGAAACCGGCAACCATGAGGACGTGCGTTGGGCTGAGATTACGGACGATTCTGGTCATGGCTTGCGCGTGAGCCAGACTGCGAATACTGAAACCGGCGTTACGAAGCCGTTTGCGATGAGCCTGCTGCCGTATTCGAGCACGATGCTTGAGGAGGCGCTGCATCAGGACGAGCTGCCGGAGCCGAAGCACATGTTCCTGCGCGTGCTCGCCGCTCAGATGGGTGTCGGCGGCGACGATTCCTGGATGAGCCCGGTGCACGAGCAGTATCAGCTGCCCGCCGACCAGCCGCTCAACCTCGACGTAGCCCTCGACCTGTTCTAGTTTCAAGGATTCAGTCGATTCCTACGTGCGAAATGTCTCCCGATTCTTGATTTCAAGGATCGGGAGGCATTCGTTGTGCCGCAAGTTGACTTTCGGCCTCACGATTCGCAGTTCTGTCTCACGATTTCGCAAGATCGTGCGACAATTCGAAAAAAACATGCGATCAGACCATCAAAATGGACGATGAGGGGGATTTTGTTGATGGCTTAAATTAGACGGATTGCCTAGAATGAGGGCAGAACTTCCGAAACGTTCGAGCGCAGGCGGGCAAATTCGCGCGCGTCCGAGCGTCACGAAGCACGCTCTTCCAGGAAAGGGGCCATCATGAGCGACGCAATGAACAACCCGTATGCGAACAATCCGAATCAAAATGGCAGCAACGAACAGCAGCCGCAAGGCCAGCCGGAATACGGGGCATACGCACCAAACCAGCAATCGCAATCCCAGCAGCAGGGCGGCAATCCCAACAATTCGGGCAATCCGTATCAAAGCGAGCCTCAGACCCCATGCTACTTCGACGGTCCCAACGCCAACCCGAATCCCAACCAGAACGGCTTCTTCTACGCGAGCTACACCACCGGTCAGCCGTACGGCCAACCATACGGACAGCAGAACAGCCAATCCGACGCTGACAACGGCACCAACAATTGGCAGCCGATCAGCCCGTTCAAGCTCATGGAGGAATGGCTCCCGAAGAAGGCAAAGAACGCGATCCGCGGCACGTATGCGGTACTCGGCATCGCCGCCGTCATTCTCGGCCTGGCACTGCTGATTTGGCCCGGTGCCACACTGAAGGTCGCCGCAATCGCGCTCGGCGCATACTTCGTGGTTTCCGGTGTGGTCCGCATTGTGACCGCAATCGTGGAACTCGGGCTTCCGGGAGGATGGCGCGTGCTTGACATTCTGATCGGCCTGATGCTGTCTGTCGGCGGTGTGGTCATGCTGAAAAACGCGGCGCTTTCCGGAGCCACACTCGCCGTGCTCATCACCATGGTGGTCGGTCTCGGCTGGATGCTGGAAGGCGTGATGGCGCTCGTGGAATCGTGGCGCATGCCAAGCTCCGCATGGGCCGTAATCTACGCACTGCTGTCGATCGTCGCCGGCTTCATCGTGCTGTTCTCCCCCGTCAGCTCCACGACCTGGCTGATCCTGTTCGGCGGATGCGCGCTTGTGGCGATCGGCATCGTCGCGATCGTACGTGCGTTCACCTTCGGCAAGTCCAAGCGCAAGTAATTTTTTGCGGCGCGGGCCGTAAAGTCTGATTATCTCTGTTTTCCCAGGGGCACCAAGCAACAGCTCGGTGCCCTTTCCATAGCGAAATCGCTTTTTATACCAAGATTCAAAGTCGCACAACCATGAATCTTGGTATTAATACTGGTATATAATTGGGTATGAAATTCGGTTTTAAGAAAGGTTTATCATGGCAAGCGCACTTGACATACTCGATGACCTTGCTCCAATCAGCGAGCTCAGCAATGGTCGTACTTCCGCATTGTTGCAGCGGGCCGACCACAATCCAGTCATTCTGATCAAACGAAACAAGCCGTCCTACGTTCTCATGAATATCGAAAACTATCGCGCTCTCATGGAACGAATCGAAGACAACGAAGACTTGCTTCTTGCCGAAAAAAGACTCGACAACAGTACTGGCACAACTATCAGCAACGAAGAGGTCATGCTCGATCTCGGCATTTCCCCAAGCGACCTCGCCGAGGCACCTGAGCCGGAACTCGCATGAACTGGCAAGTTGAATGGCTTGACGAAGCCAAGAAAGACATGCGCAAACTCGGCAAAGCCGAGCAAATCCAAGTACTCAAGGGAATCGAGAAAGTTCGCACAAACCCACTGCCCACCTCGCAAGGCGGGTATGGCAAACCGTTACGCAATGCCGAACGAACGAAACTTTCCAGGCTTTGCAAAATCAAATTCAGGGATATCGGCATTCGCGTTGTTTACAAACCGTTACTGCGAAATGGAATCATGACCATCATCGTCGTTGGCATTCGTTCCGATAGTGACGCTTACATCAAAGCCAACAAGAGACGCAAAGAATATGGACTATAAGATGCGTCCGCCAATTTTCAGCGAACGTTACTTTTTCTTCAAGATTAGCCGATGATTTTACAAAAGAAGTGACGATCGTCGCATGACATTGTCGACTTGCCCGACGTAAGATGAAGGCACAACAGAAGAACGAAGAAAAGAAAATAGACAACAAACACAGACTTACGGCAGCGGCCAGAGGAATGGACAAGAAAACAGATACGCGCCGCCAAGCCGAACGAAAGGAAACATCATGAAGAACAACACTTTCAACCAGGTCATCAACGCCAACCTCGCTTCCATCGATCCGGGCTTCGGCCAGTTCGCACTCGCCAAGGCTTCCTCCGACCTCTTCAAGAAGGTCCTCAACAAGTAAGACCGCTTCCTAGACGGGAGGCAAGGCGCAGGCGCCACAGCACCTCGCCCCTCTTCTTTCCAATCCTTAAATCACATAGCGGGAGGCCGCGGTTCCAAACGGAATCGCGGCCTCCCGCTTTTCACGTACGCCGGCTACCCCTCCTCAACAGCGAGATTGCGGGCGGCGGCGCGTTCGCGTGGGCCGCGCGTCACGTAGAAGCCGATTGCCACGATGACGAACATCACCGTGCAGCAGATCCACAGCACACGGCTGCCGAACGCGTTGAGAATCCAGCCTCCGACCAACGGCGAGAACGCGTTCGACAGCGACCACACCAGGTTGTATAACCCTTGGTAGGTGCCGCGCACATCCTTTGGCGCGATGTTCGCCACCGTTGTGGCGGCAATCGGGAACGTGCCCAGCTCGCCAAGCGTCCACAGCACGGTCGCGATTGCGAACGCCACCCACGAATTCGCGCCGATCTGGAACGCGTATCCGACCGCCGTGATGGACATGCCGAGCACCAGCACTCGGGTGTTGCTCATCCGCTGGAACAGACCGATCGCGGGAATCTGCAGCAGACACAGCAGACCGCCGTTGATGGTCAGCAGACTGGAATATTCATCCGTGCCAAGGCCGATCTGCGTCATGGAAATCGGCAGGCCGCTGACGATCTGGTAATACGCCAGCGTGTAC
>OCRP01001641.1_pt1 | contig 10735 bp, 8 predicted proteins | sample 1538871 | NCBI WGS metagenome assembly OCRP01 (sample SAMN04571731, study PRJEB22368) | human gut metagenome | biome: human gut; material: stool | host: Homo sapiens | place: Luxembourg | collected 2012-09-20 | reverse complement strand
AGCGAAACGCGGCAGATTTACAGTCTGCTCCCTTTAACCACTCGGGAACCCATCCGTTTGCGACAAAAAGAATTATACAGGATTTAGGCCAGTTTGTCAACAGCTTTTCCTAAACTTTTTTACTTTTTTCTTACAAAACCAAAAGCTCTCTCTAGCATTGCAAAAGCGCCAGCCCACGTGCAAACTTGCTGCGTTCCTCCGCACGCAGCTCCACCTGAGACGCTATTTTGTCCTTAAGCTCCAGCAGCGCGTCTACAGTGCCGCTCATAAGCTCAAATTCTACCTCATCAATGCTGTCGCTTTGCTCACCGCAATGAATTGCACCCTTATCAATTGCCAGCTCAATAACAGCGCCGTCATAATCCAGAATATAGGTTATACGCTCTACGTCAACCGTAAACAAGGCATGTACACCTGCCGGAGCAAGCTCGCTAAGCTCGTAGCCCAGTCCAAGCACTGCAAAGCCATTCAGCTCAGGCTTGAGCTCCTGCAGCGGCAGGTTCAGCTCCAGACGCTCGCTCAAGCCATCCTTGCTCTGCTTAGAAGTCTTTACCGTCGCCTCAAAGCTGCCATCGCCCTTATCGCGCACACGGTAAGCAATACCATGCTGCGTAAGCGCCATATCCTCTGTATCATAATAGGTGCTTACCAGGCGGCGTTTTTTGTAGCTGCCGGGGCGCATGGCCTGCTGCATGAAATCCAGCTGCAGCATTTTCTCCAAGCCTTCTCTGCTGAGCAAAAGCTTCAATTCAATCTCTGTATTCTTTGCCATTATCATCACTGCCTTTACCAAAATTTTTCAAGCTGCCCAATGCCTGAGCCGCAGAATTCTTCTGCCACCAAACGAGCGGTATACCAAAGGCCAGCAGCGTCACCGCCAGCGCCGCATAAAAGCGCGGCGTACCGAAAGCATCTGCCAGAAAGTTATAAGCAATTGCCCCCGGAAGCATGCCGAGAACTGTGGCTACCGCATAAATCTTGAACGTCAAACGCACGCTGCCGGCAATAATGCTCACCGGATCATAAGGAAAAATCGGCACCGTGCGCAAAATAATCATCTTCTTAAAGCTGCCGTCGCCAACAAGATAATGCGTCAGACGTTCGCCCCAGCTGCCGCCAAAATTACGCAGCAGCCAATTGCCGCCGCCAAAGCGCCCCAACAGATAGCAAAAGCTTGCACAGCCAAAGCCACCCAGAAGCAGGAATAAGATGCCCCACCAGGGACCGAACAGCACGCCTGCGCTCAGGTTCAAAAGCAGCGTCGGGAATAAAAGCAGCGGACGAATGGTATACACCGCTACATAAATAAGCGGTGCCCACACACCGAAGCCCACAACCCAGCGGCGGATATCCTCGGCACTGTGCGGATGCGGGTTATACGGCGATTCGTACAGGCTATACAAAATTGCCCCCAGCACCAGCAGATAGACCAGCACACGCAAAAGTAAATATAGATATTTTTTCTTCATATAAACCTCTGATTTTCAAACTCTTATTTATTATACGGCGTTTAGAGGAATTTACGCAAGCAGTATTGCCAATTTTGTTCGTTGCGAAACGGCAGAACACCTGCCAGTTCCTGTACAAACGTACGAATCTGTGTTAGATTATAGAAAAAGGAGGAATGCCTGATGACTAGCAAACAACAAAAAATTGCTAAGCCTTCATATATAAAAACGATCAAGCTTTACGAACGCTGCCGTAATTTTATCCGCAACATAACTATCTACAGCTATCGCAGCAGACAGGAATATGCAGAAATCGGTATCAATAAGCGTACCTATGACGATTACAAACGCATCCTGTTGGATTGCATAAAACAAGGCTTCATTGAAGAAAGCTTCAATGGCAAAGAAAAGCGTACCCGCTTCAACGCAGATATGTATAAAAGCTCCTATAATTATCTCGTCAACACCTATTTCATAAAAAGCCTGACTAATAATGCCTTTTATTATATCATCATTTTACAAATTCTTAGCGAAGGCAATTCCCTGCATAGCAACGAAATCGAAGACGCTATTTATGAAGAAAACTGCTATAAGCAATTAGAGATTTCGAACCTAGCACTCTATAGAGCCTTATGCGAGCTTACAGACAGCGGCCTGCTAAAAACAAGCAAGGTGAAGAATAAAAGCTATTATCAGCTGGCTGACAATATTCTTGACCAGCTTACAGCCAAGGAGCTTCTGGAATTATATAACGCAGTAAGCTTCTTTACTAATATGTCCCCCTTATCCGTTCCCGGCTACTATTTGGCAAATACCATTTCCCAATATATGGAAAACAAGAAAGTAGCATGTCCCGAAAAAAAATTGTTTTGGCAGTATCGCTTCTGCAATTATAGCAAAATAGTTGATGACGAAGTGATTTATATTATTCTTCAGGCTATAGAAAATAAAAAATCCCTCAAAATAAGCTATGACAAGAACAAAAAGAGCATCCTGCTAGTGCCTGAAGCCTTACGAACCGATTATCCCTATGGCCGCACCTACCTGTATACAACAAAGCACGTGGCCTATAAGGTGGAAAAAATCACCAAAATCCAGGTAATATCTCCCAAGAAAGCCATAAAGCCTGCGACCAGTCAGAAAGTCAAGAAGCCTGCGGCCAAGAAGCTGGACCTGATTTTCACTTTTAAAGCCACTGACGACGAGCGAGAAGTAACAGCTATAAAGCACCGCCTGCAGCAAGAAGCTGCGTGGATGCATTGTACGGAATTGGATAAGGAGCATTATCGCTACACTGCAACCGTACAGGATGCCTTCTCCCTGGTTCCCTGGATCAGGACCTTCCATAAATATGTTTCCCTCGGAAGCGATACAGATACAGTTGTTAAGGAGCGCTTAGAAAAAGATAAAATGGAGGCCTTGCAAAAATATGGAATTATTCAATGAGCTAAAAAATAATAGCCTGCAAGCTGCTGTCAGGACTATAAACACAATTCATAGAACTAATCAGCCAATCAGTAAGCCGGAGCTTGAAAAACGCATTACCAACAACTCTTCCCTCTCCCCACAGGAGCAGAAGCTCATTGATAATCTGTTCGTCCCAGACGCTGCTAACACGGAGCTGCTCCGGCCCTTTGCTAAACAAGCGGTTCCCATCATCCCTACCATACTGGAAATAAAATGGCTGAAGGAAATGCTTCATGACCCCAGGATTGACTGCCTGATTTCTGCTTCGCTGAAGGAAAAGCTGCTGCAGGCCATGCCCAAGGATGGCAGCAGCGAGCAACATTGGCAGCAATCAAACTGGAACATCAACATTCAAATAGACAAGCCCTGCTTTCGCTCCGCAGCTTATCAGGAGAAATTTAAAACTGCACTGGAGGCTCTAAACAGCAAGCATTATGTCTATTATGAAAGCTATGATATCTATGGCAACAAGTATAAGGGAGAAGCAGTGCCGTATAAAATAGAGTATTGCGCAAACAATAACAGCTTTAATTTTATTATGTGGAATGAAGCGAAGCAATGGACCTTCAAAAGTGATTTTGCCACTATAACCAAACTCCAGCTTCTTCCGCAAAGCTTTGACTGCAGCAAAATCGAGCTTGCAGATGCTTATGTAGAGAGACTAAAGACTGAGTCAGAGCCTATTGTTTTGCAGTTTGATGCTGCTCAATATAATGTGTTAGAACGCTGCTTTAATATTTTCTCCAACTATGACAAGGAAATAAGCCGCTTTGATGAAGACACCTACCAGTTGAAAATATTCGCTCGGGACCATTTTGATAATGCAGAAATTGTGCAAAATATCCTTTCCCTTGGCAGCAGTATTGTGGTTTCTTCACCACAAAAATTACGCCAGCAAATTATAGCTGCAATTCAGGAATCCTTTACAAGATAAAAATACACCTGCAAACATTAAGCAAAACGCTCCAGTAGCAGCAAAAGCTGTTTACCGGAGCGTTGTTTTATCTTTCATTTTTACTTTTCCTATTCTGCCGAATCGCTACGGCAATCGCATGCCCGACTAACCCTATCAAAGCTGCAACTATTTTCGGATTCATAAATTTCACATCCTTTCAAATACCGGCACCCTGTACCGGGAATCACTCAATCATCATCAATAGCATCCAATATCTCATAAGCAGCAGTAATCAACGCCATAATTATTACTGGATTCATTCTCTTCATCTCCCTTCTTAAGCATTATCAGCTAACTTACCATTCAACAATTATAGTAATATCCGGCATCTCCTTGCAGCTCCCTTTGTTTTATAGTTCTGTATAAGCTTTGGGGTTGTGCCCCTCGGATTGATTATATTTTAACACCACACTCACTGAATATCTTTTCAAAACTCCTGCGAACTTAACTTTTTATCTCCGCTGCTTCTAAATCTCTCATTTTCTTCACCAACCCCTTTGCCTCCAATATAATCCGCTTTCTTTTACTCATTTCTATATCGTCATCATCCTGTCCGACATAATTTTCATACTCTGCAATAAAGCGTTTTTTTGCATCTTCCTCAAATAAACACTTGCCATCAGAAATAACAAAATCACTTTCCGCAAACATCTTCAGGCTTATGCATCGCAAAACTAATTTATCGATAATCGTTGGGCGAAAAATCTCCATCAAATCATATACAAGGCTATCCTTACGATAGTTTAGCTCATGTAAAAAGCCTATAGAACTTGCAAGACCTGCTGTTGCAATAGCTCGTCGAACGTCCTTTTCCAACATGGAATAGCCAAAACTCAGCATAGCATTTACAGGATCCGTCGCTGGCCTCTTATGTCTTCCATTCCATTTGAATGCACTGCCACTCAACAAAATAGCAAATGTATCAAAATACGCTTTCGCCGCAACGCCCTCTATACCCATAAGCTTTTCTATGCTTTTACTTCCTTCAGCCAATTTAGCCAAGGCGCTAAGCTTACCTATAACGCTTTTTACAGCGGAATTTTGCAGGCTTTTATTTTTGACACTCAGTATATTGCGTTGAGCTAAAATTTTCTTTTTGACAATATCAGCAGCAATTTCCTGTCTTTTGCTAACATCGCTGTAGCACTGCAGCTGCCTTACAAGCTGTCTGCTTTTACCCATTTTCATCCCCAGCTCACCAGCAATATCGCCATTATTATCTATATAAATGATACTGCCCTTATTTGCTAAAACAGCCATAATTGCCGCATAGGTTATCTGCACTGAAGCGGTTACAATCAGGCAATCTGCATAGCTCAACGGCACATATTTAACTTGGCCGTCTTTGCTCTTAATGGCAAGTCTGCCACCATCCTTGCCGACTTCTATTCCATGCTGATTAAGATAAATATCGCTCATCATCTTCACCTCATATTACAATAAAAGCTTCGGGCAAAAAATTTTGCTCGCTTCTAGTAAATTCCTGCTCTACCTGATATATGAGTACATTGCCTTTTGCCCCATTATGCAGGAGCTTTTTAGCATACTTATCAAGCTTAGAAATCTCCGCAGGCTTCAGCTCTGCCTTAAAAACACTCAGCTGCACTCTGATGGCAATTTTTTCCAAATGCTTAACCAGCTTATATCTTAACTTGTTATCACTAACATCATAGCAAATTATAACTTGCATTTTTAGCTCCTTTCTAACATTTATACATCTTCCGTAATGGTATTAATATATAATTTTCTGATAACATGCAATAAGTTTTTATGCTTTGTATACTTAAAGTATAGCACGACATGAACCAAATAACTTTCCAAAACTACTGCGAACAAAAAGAGACATAACGACCATAAAAGTCGTTATGTCTTTTTCTTTATACCGCAAGCGGTAATCACTGTTGCAACGATTTTTATCGGTATCGTTTCTGCCGCTGCTGGTGCAGCGTTACAAAACCGCAAGCGGTAATCGCTGTTGCAACATCGGCACCAATATTCTTGTAGTAAATGAAGAGATCGCGTTACAAAACCGCAAGCGGTAATCGCTGTTGCAACCTGATACTGCAATTCGAAATCATCAACAAATGGTGGGTTACAAAACCGCAAGCGGTAATCGCTGTTGCAACGCACCCAACGATCATGGTCGTCGACATACTTAATAACCAGTTACAAAACCGCAAGCGGTAATCACTGTTGCAACGAACAGATACTTGCGTTCAAAAGATTCTACTTGGTTACAAAACCGCAAGCGGTAATCACTGTTGCAACTTCTTAGCTAATAACTATGGTATGGATGATATTATGGTTACAAAACCGCAAGCGGTAATCACTGTTGCAACTTTATCTACCATAGGAGTTGCTGTAGTTTTAATTGGGTTACAAAACCGCAAGCGGTAATCACTGTTGCAACTTGAAGATGCTTGTCGAAAAAGGTAAGGTTATTAACGTTACAAAACCGCAAGCGGTAATCACTGTTGCAACAAGTATCTGCAAAATTATTAATAATATTTTTAGATAGTTACAAAACCGCAAGCGGTAATCACTGTTGCAACCCATGATAGTGAACATTAAGTTCGCTTTAATTTCCATAAGTTACAAAACCGCAAGCGGTAATCACTGTTGCAACGGATCAACAGCATAGTCAGTAGTCTTTTTCAGATGTTACAAAACCGCAAGCGGTAATCACTGTTGCAACATGGTAAAAAGATTAAAGCAATGTCTAAACAGGTTTTTGCAAGTTACAAAACCGCAAGCGGTAATCACTGTTGCAACGAGTATAATCTACTAAAGATTCTGGTCTTGTAGAAAGTTACAAAACCGCAAGCGGTAATCACTGTTGCAACAATGTAGATCTTCTGCAAAAACTTGTAGAATATGTGTTACAAAACCGCAAGCGGTAATCACTGTTGCAACGTAAAAGCAGCAGTTGATAATGTACGTCGCAGAAAGAAGTTACAAAACCGCAAGCGGTAATCACTGTTGCAACCATGAGGGAGCAGATAAATTAGCTGAGATTTTGATAAAAGTTACAAAACCGCAAGCGGTAATCACTGTTGCAACTTGGTACTAAATTAAACGAAAATGATAAAATCAACCTGAGTTACAAAACCGCAAGCGGTAATCACTGTTGCAACCGTCGGAAGCATCGTCATCTTCGTCATCATCGCCGGTTACAAAACCGCAAGCGGTAATCACTGTTGCAACCTTATGCGTCTGCTTACTGCCATAGCAAACACCTCCAACTGTTACAAAACCGCAAGCGGTAATCACTGTTGCAACTAGGTGAAGCGGTTGCGCTGCAGCTTAGGCGTAGGTTACAAAACCGCAAGCGGTAATCACTGTTGCAACAGAAGCCAGACGCTTGCTGTACGTTGCGATGACGCGTGTTACAAAACCGCAAGCGGTAATCACTGTTGCAACATTACTTCTTCGAGCGTCTGGGCGCAGCTAAGAAGGTTACAAAACCGCAAGCGGTAATCACTGTTGCAACAGATATACTTGGAATTTACCCTGACGAGTATAGAGTTACAAAACCGCAAGCGGTAATCACTGTTGCAACAGCTAGGCTCTCTAGTTAGCGTAACCTGGGCTAATATGTTACAAAACCGCAAGCGGTAATCACTGTTGCAACCAAAGACAGCTTGCCCTCAAACTTATAGGCTTCCTCGTTACAAAACCGCAAGCGGTAATCACTGTTGCAACTTATCCTCTGTTGCATCTTTTATTGTTCCATTCGGTTACAAAACCGCAAGCGGTAATCACTGTTGCAACTTGTTCAATAATTTAATGGTAAGATGTAAAGGAAAAAGTTACAAAACCGCAAGCGGTAATCACTGTTGCAACAATATCGCCCGCGTCTTGCTGAAATCGAGGATTTGCGTTACAAAACCGCAAGCGGTAATCACTGTTGCAACGCGCTAAGCTCATCGGTCCGAAGGGCGAGCTGGAGCGTTACAAAACCGCAAGCGGTAATCACTGTTGCAACAGCACCCCTTGAAACCCTTGCCTGGAGCGGCTCTTTGGGGACACTTTGGCAAACCAAATTAACGTTTACCATTATTCATCTGAAAAACGCCTTTTTCAACGTTTTTCCCCAACGCCTGGTTCTCAAAACCCTTATCACACAAGGACTTCATAAATTTGGCAAACCTCCGCAGCCGCTCAGTCTGCATACCCTGCAAAAGCGAACAACCTTGAAGCTACAAAAAGCCCGCTCGCGGGACGTCAAAATAGCTTCCACCAAACACGTTCGCCAAACAGCAGCGCTACGTTGCCCATTACATTTTCATTATACAGCACGCATCTTCTCTTCGTCAAGAAGAAAAAAAGACACATAAGAAAAGGCCGCCACTTGCGTGGCAGCCCTGCGTCCTAGTCGACGCGTTTCACCTTGTAGACAGGAAGGTTATCCTTTTTGGCCAGCTCCAGGAGCTCGGCCATAGCCTTGCCGGTACCGTACTTGCTGACGAGCAGCTCGCGCATAGCTCCTTCAGAGTAGAAGGTGCTGCGACGAACAAGCGACGAGGTGTAGGAGCCGTCGGCGCAACGTCCGGGGATGGCGTAATCTGCGGTGATTTTCCGCTTCAATTTATCGTTGGTAATGTACAAGCCTGTGCAGGATTCCTCCGCCAGGTAGCAGGACCAGCTGCGCGGTGCGAACTTACGCACCAGCGCCTCCCAGAAAGCGGGCTGCGGGCCGTCTGCAGATATATACTTGATAAAGAGCTGTCCTTTGCCGTCGAACTGGATTTTTTCAACGCCAGCGCGGAGATCAAAGGCCTGGATGCCGGCGCCCTCAGCGATGAAGCCGAGCCAGCCGCAGCCAAAGGCAGTTTTCGGGTTACGCTCATCCTTGCGCGTCCAGCGCTTGAGCTTTTTAAAGAGGTCTGCCAGCTCCTCTTGAGGACCGTAGACATATAAATTTGTGTAACAATAATTTGCCATATAAGAATCATCCTTTCTTTAAAACACTTAAATAGGCTAGAAAAAGGCAATAAAAAAGCCATTATGGGAATCAAATTTTGGGTACACTAATAGCATACACACTACTAGTACACACAATCTTAGATTTTCCCTTAATGACATCTTATAATTCTTATATGGTTGAATTATAGGTAGCGTTTTTTTGCGCTACGATTAGTATACGACAAAATATCAGATGTGTCAAGAAGTTTTGAGATTTTTTTGCTTTTCTTATTCTGCACCACTTGCACCACTTGAACCACTACTTTTGGAGCAAAAAGAAAAACTGCGCCATTAACCATAATATGTATCCCTGTAAGTAAAGTCTTCGTAAGGGTTCTAATCCTTTATTTTATGGCATTTACAGCTATTTTAAGAGATTTTTATTTATATTATATTAAAATTTTCGAGCCACTGTTTTTTTAGCAAAAAGGCTGAAAAAAGTGGTGCAACTGGAGCAAACCTGGCACACTCAATATCTAAAGCAGGCACCCGAAGGCTGCCACTTGCGTGGCAGCCCCGGGATTAATCAAATAATTTTCTGACTAAACTGTAACCCAATCCCACAACTGTACCTACAGCAACTACCGGAGCAGCAGCTACCGCAGCGGCACCTACAGCTGCACCTGCAGCAGCAGTCGCAGCAACGCCACCTGCAACAGCACCACCAATCGCAGTCCCGGCAGTTGCCGCAATAGCTGCACTGCCTACGGCACTTCCGGCCGCAGCAACAGAACCTACTACAGCTCCGGTTGCAGCTGCACCGGCACCGGCAACCGTAGCACCAGCGGCCGTAGCACCGGATGCAAGAGCAGCACCGACAGTAGTACTGGTAACAGCAGTTCCTGCTGCACTCACACCAGAAATCATGGCAGCTCCCGCAGAAGTTGATGCTACTGCAGAGCCAGCTGCACCCAAAGCGTAACCGGCAGCATAGCTAACCGCAGTATCCTTGGCCACATCTTCGGCAGCCTCTCCTATCTCCTTATCGCCACAAGCAACATCAACAAGATTGGAACCCATGCTGAAACCGGCACCGTACAAGGCACCTGCTTTAGCGGTGCTCAAGCCTGCTTTATGAGCAGCAGCTACTTTAGGTACGATAACCGCTTTTTTAGCACCGGTTATAGCTGTTTCCTGCTGCATATATCTGGCCAATTCCTGTGCTTCCGACTTTGTGATGTTACCTTCAATAACCTTTACACCATGCTTAGCACCTTCAGCCTTTATCTTGGCAAAGCTCGGATTGCCTTTATCAACAACGATAGTCTGACCTTTATATTCTGCAAAATTTATTTTTTGCCCAAAGTTCTTTTCATAACCCAGCTTTACCTGTTGATAGTACTTATGACCATTCTTACCAACGTAAACCAAATCCGCTGCACCGTTATTATTAATTACATAGGTCATTTTACCATTAATCGAAGCATCAGCTGCCTGCATCTCTTCGCCAACAAAGCCAAACAATCCTTTTTGGCCACCACGTGCCGTATTAAGGTTTTCCAGGCCAGCTGCGAATCTGCCGGATATAGCTGCAGCCCTTGCAGCTTCCTGCACAGCCAAACCACAGCTTGCTGCTCCAACTGTTCTTGAATTAATTTTTGTACCTGTATTCTTCCCGTTGTTATTTTGCAAATGACGGTCAACTGCATAACCAACAGAAGACTTGACAACTATATTATTTCCACATTGTTTAAGACCCATAATGTACGCCTCCCAAAATTTTAAATCTCATTTAGAAAGTAAATCATTAACCTTTTTTCTTCAACGCATTTTTTAGCCATTTTCTTTGGAAGTTTGCTAAGCAAGCTTTTTGCCAGCAGTTTTAAAATCTCACTCCCAAGCATTATCGGCTAAATTAAAAATCAATAATTATTGTAATATCCGGCATCCTGTTCACCTC
>OCRP01001628.1_pt1 | contig 10834 bp, 12 predicted proteins | sample 1538871 | NCBI WGS metagenome assembly OCRP01 (sample SAMN04571731, study PRJEB22368) | human gut metagenome | biome: human gut; material: stool | host: Homo sapiens | place: Luxembourg | collected 2012-09-20 | reverse complement strand
CACAGGTTGTTGTTTTGCCAACGCCGCCTTTCTGGTTGGCGATGGCGATGATTTGCGTGTTCAAATAAACCTCCTCCTTCTACAAAAAATATCCCTATTCCGAAAAATAGGGATGAAAAAAGCCGCTTACTCAAATAAATGAATAAACGGCTATGTAAGAAATATTCGATTGTAAGTAAAGTTTTATATCACTGCAAAATAACGAAGTGCATCTTTGATTGCTTCTACCTTTTCTGGTGTCGGATGTTTCCTCGGCTGTTTCAATTCTTCTACCGCATTAGGAGCATCATACATCGGCAATCCCAAATTTCGCTTTACCTCTGCGATATATGCGGTATGTACCTTGAAGCCGTATTTCGCTTCTATGTACTCCTTAATCATTTTGTAGGTCACTTTTTCTTTGGGCTTGTACGCTTCGGCTCTTTTAGCAATACTATCTACCGGAATCTTGCCCTCGCCCTCTCCAAACTCCACATCAATGTGGATATAACTGTCGGCTTTTTTGTGGGATAAAAGAACTACCGTCTCCACATGCACCGTCACCGCGAACAGTTCTAACCTGCGTTGTTCTGCCGAAATCATTATGTTTGATTTGTTACACTGGCATTTCATTTTTATCATAACCATATACAAACGCAGGCTAAATTACAATATCAGATTGGCTTACGATGAAATAACATTTTACTTTCTATCTGATAAAAAAGATATTCAGAAAGAAACTTTTCCTTTGCAAGCAATTACCGTTGACGACAATCAGCCTATGCGATTATATTACAACTCTGTTGTAATATAATTTTGGCTTGAAGTTCCCCTACGCTTCGTACACAAAGGCGAAATTTCAAAAATAAACATAAATCTCTCATCTTTAAAATGTTATAACTAATTCAGGCAACAAGAGGCATGCCACTCGGTATGCCTCTTGTTTTGATGACTTTGTTTTTACAAAACTTAAAATAAAAGACAAGAACTTTTTTGTCTTATGCCTATTATTATCTCAACTAATTCTACAATTTACTTTTCAAATTTGTATGGTTTCCTAACAAAAGAAATATATTCTTTAGAAATCGCACCGTATTTTTGATAGTTGTGTATCGCATCAAACAAACTAATAGAATTAGCTCCACCTGAATAATTCGGATTATCATTCTGTATTGGATCATATTCCCAAAAACAAACAGGACATATTTCATACAAAGAATTGTTCTCTGTATTTAGTGTTTTACAACCACAACAAGGACATTTTCTTTTCAAATAAGCACCACACTATTTATATTTTTTAACTTGAGATCTCCAATATCTAATACCCTCTCTTGGTCTAAAATATGAAGAAATTGTTCCTTTATCACTTACACATATAAACTCATTTGTTTTTGAATTATATTTAAAATACCATCCATTTCTCGAAGTAAATTCATGGATATTTTTACCAGAGGAATTTAATAACTTTCTTACACCATTTAAATATTGATTTTGACTTCTATATTTTGAGCCCCATTCTTTTGCATGTTTTCTAAAATGTTGTCCCAATTTCGCAGAATTTTGAAACATCGCTTTATTCCAGGATTTTTTAATACCTAAGAACCAACGTACTCCATTTGGAATTTTTGACATTATCTTTGGATGTGTTTTGAGAAATTTAACAACAATTTTTACGATAGCTTTTCCAACAAACCAACCAATAACAGCTCTACCAACAACACCAACTCTAATAGCCCAATATTTCCAGCCCCAACTATATCCCAACTTTTTGGCGACATAATCTCCTAGAAACCAACCAGCAACACCGCCGACTGGATTGTTATGTCGCTTGTGAATATAGTTGTTATGGCTGCACAAACCGAGCCGAGAACGAACCATATTGAAACCAGCTGTGTTGTAAAGCCTTCGCAAAGCAACATGAATATTGCAAAGCCTACCCACACTATCGGCATATATTGCTCCATAGGGCTGCCCCCCTTTTCGTATAATTTTAACACAATATTATAATATTAGTCAAACTATTTTATTGCTATTTTATGCGTTTTCTGTCAGATAAATTGTATGTGTCAAGTTTAGTTACTGCTTGTAGGTGTTTTTATGTTTATGAAGTTTTAATTCTGTCAAATTTAAAAGCACGGTTATAATACTAATCAAAAATATTATTGTCAGCCACAGTGACGCTGTAAATGTTCTAGAGAACAGATTTACAAGCATTTGATTTCCTGTTAGGCTTTGTGAGTTTAGTGTTTGTGCATTATCGACAAGCACATTCAGGTAATTTGAAATGTCGAAAATGTTATCATTCGGTATATGTTTTGAGGGGATAAAAATGCTGAAATCACAAATATTAAATACAATCAAAAGCACGGCAGGTATTCCTGCAAAAACAAGCACAAGTGCAACATATTTTAGCGGAATATTTTTTAGCGATTTCAGAAAGTAGTTTAATTTGAGATTTTCTTTTATCTCCTCAAAAAATTTTCTACTGAACCTATACCACAACTTCAATGCAATAATGCTAAATCCGATAAATATTGCAAGGTATAAAATATGTTCAAATGACGAGAGCGTTTGATTTTTCTCATTCAGATTAACCAAATAATACTGCGGCAAATCCATTTGCTCAACAATTGCTCCCGTATATACCGAGTTATCGTAAACAATCATATCAACCGTTCTGTCACCATAATTTTCGGATGTTGTATATGGAACATACACTCTCTGTTTGTCATCAGCAGAAAACTTATTTATTAAACTTTCGTTTTCGCATATCACACCGCAAATTGTATATTGATTTCCGTCAATGCAAATCTTTTTACCGACTGCATCTGTTGTAAAAAACAGTTTGAGAGCAAGAGAACTTCCGATTATTGCAACCTTATCTCTGTTATCTATGTTATTGGACGAAATATTTTCGCCGTTAATTTCGATCTTATAATCCGAAAACCAGTTTTCATTCACAAGTACCGTAGTTACGGTTTCTTCCTTAACTTTTGTTTCTTTACCCTCGGAACAAAAAGCTATGCCTTTGTCAGTAATCCGTTCAAACAGCTTTTCAAGTTCAGAAACCGTTTTTGGAGCAGTTTCGGAATTTTTATCATAAGTTAATTGAGTAACATCAGGTAATTGCCCTTTTGCATTTTCAATAATTATAATATTCGCAATAAAAACGCTCACAGTCAGCAACAGCAGTAACAGAAACGAAACAATTTTTCTTTTGCTCACACTGTTTCCTCCTCAATATAAACACTTGAACCGTTTTCTATACTCTTGGTTGTTTTATATACAACTTGACTGTCGCCAAAAAGTGAGTCCGATGTCACCTCGCAATACAGCTCGTCACTGTTACATATATCCACCGAAACCTCTTCAACTGTTGCATCACCGTTTTCGGTTTTATTTATAACAAATACTATTCCCGTATTGCCTGCCCCATCCACCGATGAAACAGGCAAAAGATAATGTGTTTTCATATCATTTGAACCTGCGGTATCGTCAATTACACCTGTTTGAACCGAAACCACTTTGACCTTTGGAAGAAGCATATTATTGATTGTTTTTGAAAAATATGTAAGTAATGCAATCACAATAAAAAATACAATTGAAAATTTCAACACTACGCTCTTTAGCTTATCTTTTTTCATAAAAGCCTCTCTCCTATCCCTTATCAGTTCCGACAAACGGCGAATCAATATCCCTGTGTCCGTAAAGATAAATAAGCAATGCAGGAATCATAAATATAACTCCGCAGGCAAATATTATGCCGTAATCCGAACTTCCGACATCAGTAAGCGTTACGGAAAGCGGATACATACCCTCATTATCAAAATAAATCAGCGGTTGTTCAACTACATTCCAATTATCAATAAAGCAGAGCAACGCAAGTGTTATGAGTCCGCCCTTAATCTGCGGAAGAATAATATTAGTAAATATCTTCAAATATGACGCACCGTCAACTCTTGCCGCCTCAATTGCGGAATCGGGAATGTATTTTATACTTTGCCTCAAAAGACAAATTCCGAATGCAGAAAAAGTTCCGGGTAAAATTACCGCAAGAAAATTATTCAGCAAATTCATATTTTCAAGAATCATATAATCAGGAACAAGTGTTACCTGCAACGGCAAAATGAGCAAAATTATGTATATGAAAAACAGCTTGTCCCTGAACGGGAATTTCAATTTTGCAAAAGCAAAAGCCGCCAATGATGATACTGCAACCTGACCGATTACTGTCGGAAAAGTACAAACAACCGAATTCCAGAACTTTAACAAATACTCGGGTTTTCTGAAAAGAGTCTGATAAAACTGCTCCAAAGTTGCCATATTCGGAATCATATTGAGTTCTTTATATTTTCCGTCAGAAAAATTGAGCATCTCGCTTACCTGTGAACCTGTCATAAATGAACAAGCAAGCATATAAATGACAGGAAACAAAAACAGCACAGTTACAGCAATCAGCAAAATATATTTTAGTATTTTCATAACCGTATCTTTCATAACAAACCTCTCAAGAATAGCTGTGTTTCCTTTCAAAGCAGAAGAAAATAAACAGCACAATAATTATAAACAGAGATAAGACAATTGATGCCGCCGACAATCTTGGATAGTTAAGATTGTAATAATTGTTGTTGATGAAGTTCTGCAAAAAATACACATTGGTGTTTGGATAATCGCCAAACAAAGCAAATACCTCACGGAAAATTTTAAATGAATAAATAAGCTCCATCAGAAAAACAAAAAATGTAGTTGGCGCAATCATAGGTATAGTAATTTTAGTTACAAGCTGATGAGCTTTTGCACCGTCAAGCCTTGCACTTTCGTAGAGAGATTGTGAAACATTGGCAATGCCTGCCGTAAAAAGAATCACACAAAATCCGCAGTACTTCCACACATAAATAAAAACGATCATCACCATAGACCATTCCGAATTAAAAAATTCAACAGTATTAAATCCAAGTGAATTAAGTAATCCGTTGATTGCACCGTAATCATCAAAAACTAATTGCCACACGCAAATCAGAGATGCAATCGGGACTACAACAGGAATAAGCAATGCACTTCGGAAAAAGGAAGATATTTTATTAAAAGAATTAAGAAACAACGCTATCAAAAACGAAATCACCATTAACAACGGTATCGCCGTAACTGTAAATATGCCCGTGTTTTTAAGTGCAAGCAAAAATGTGTTGTTTTGAAAAAGCTGTATGTAATTTTCTATGCCCACAAAAGTGTCGCCGACATACAGGCTTTTGGTAAAACAAATTATGTACGGCACAATATAGAACACCGCTATGCCTAAAAAAGACGGTAATATAAACAGGTATGCTGCTATATGCTCTTTTTGTTTTCTTGTTAATTTAGATTTTCTCATAATTTATTCCTACTCAGTCAAATAAATTTCCGTTGCCGCCGAAAGCTGACGAATAAACTTTTCTTTTGATATACCTTTATTTATATAATCATCAACTATGTCACCGATGACATTGTCATTATAATATGAATGTGACACATCTCGATACAAGGTGCAAGCGTTTACATTATCGGCAATGTTAATGTATGCTTTCATAAAATCGTTGTCAATTCCGATAATTTTATTGTTATCATCCGTTCTTGAGCCGGCAACAAGCTTAGCATTATCGTAAACAGATATATTCACAGGAAAGCTCAAACTTCCTGATGCTGTTGCACCAATTTCTTGAATTTCATCACTAAGAGTATATTTTATAAACGCAAGTGCTTGCTCCTTTAGTTGCGTATTATTATTAATTGCATATCCAACCTGTATGTGTGCGGAATTAACATCTTTGCTTTTTGTCAATCCACGAAAGACTACAGGTGTTTCATTTATAGATTGATAATAAGAATAACTTCCTGCCATCAACGGAAATGACCGATTTATATACAATCCGTCAAACAATTCATTTGTATTGTTTTTTTGAGAAATCATCAACATCTGCATCATTACATCTAAATTATCTTTAAATTCATCGGTATCAAAATACACAGCTTTATTTTCAAAATCAACATAGCTGTTTAAAAATCTGCAAAAGAGTTGCATTGGATAATCAAACCACAAAAAATCCGACAATTCATTAGATACAAATGAATAGCCTTCATCATTTAAAAAATAATTTTCAAATACATCTGAAAAATTACTGTATGTCAAAGAAAAGCCGTTATTTTCTTTGATATCGAAATTTTTCAATCTTTCTTCTGTAGATACCAATACATCAACTCCATAAAACAGCGGTACAATATATAAACCGTTATCATAAACTCCTGCGTTGAGTATGTTAACGTTATAATCATCAAGATTTATTGCATTTGAAAAATTATCATCTTTTAGCAAATCATAAATATTCATTAATGAACGGCTTTCAATTAATTTTTCAAAAGGCAATTTTTGACTAAGTGAAATAATATCAGGTCCACTTCCTGCCATAATTTCAGTTGATATCTGCGTTGACATTTCTTGTTCAGAATCAAATTTAACTATCTCAACTTGGAAAGACGGATTATTACTGTTTATGCAGTATTTATTGTATTTTTCTATAATCCAAGACAGAGAGTCTTCATCATTTAATGTATAATAAACAAGATGATTTTGTTCGCTGTTATTTTTTATTGCACAACTTGAAAATGAAGTAATTATTATAACACTTAAAAGTATAGCTAGTATGACTTTAATAGATTCATGCGGTTTAAATAAAAAGCGTGTGAACATAATTACATTTTATCCTTAGTCTATTCCGTTAAATAAATTTCCGTTGCCGCTGTGAGTTGGCGTATAAACTTTTCTTTTGAAATATCTCCTTTTAAATATTTATCAACTATATCAACAATTACTGACGAGTTGTAATAGGTGGTTTTTAAATTTTTATAATTATATAAGGTACACCCGCTTATATCATCAATTATACCCAAATAATCTTTCCAAAATATTGAATCCACATTTTCTGAAAATTCTTTTTCTTCTTCATCAAATTCTCCGTCTTCGTTGTAATCCCACTCCTCGGCAGTTTCAACTTCAACAGCATAGTCAAAAGCTTTATTATTCACCGGCAACGATATTTCATTTGTGCCTGAAAATCCCTTATCGCTCCTACTTCCGCACCAATATTCTTGAACATCCTCGCTTAAACAATATTCAATAAATCTTAATGCCTTATCTTTTTTATCTGAATTTTGATTTATAGCTATTCCGCACTCAACATAAGCTGTTATTTTGTTCTCATAGCTAAAATTTGGCAAAATAGCAGGAGTTTTGTTTTGTAAAAAAATATTGTAATAAGCTGTTTTTATACCTCCTATTGTACCGCCAAAAAGTAACCTAGGAGTAGACAATATACAACCATTGTTTTCTGAATTATATAAATCATAATATACATTCTCGTTGGTGTTATCATTATTTATCAACTTCTTAATATAATCTATATTTTCCAAAAAGCTATTGGTGTCAAAGTTTGTTGTTTTATTATCAAAATTTACATAGCTATCTATAAATGAATACAAAAGACTATAGTTATCACTTTCATTTCCAAAAAGCGAACAGGAAACTTTTTCTTGTGAAAGTTGTCTAGATAATTCTTTATAGGAAAAATCAGAAAAATTTAAATCATATTCTTTTAATTTTTCTTGAGTAGAAATAAATATATTGGGACAATAGAAAAAAGGCACAAAATACCGTTTTCTGTTAACTATTCCCGATTCCATTACTTTTGTGTTATAATCATTAAATTCGATATTAGAACCATATGTATTTATAAGCTCGTCAACATCCGCAAATGCGTGATTTTCAATAAGTTTTTCAAATGGCAATGGTTGATCTAACGAAATAATATCCGGTCCATCGCCTGACATAATTTCCGTTGCCATTATTGTGTACATTTCTTCTAACGAATCATACTCTACAATTTCTATTTGATAGGACTCATCGTAATGCTTTTTACAATATTTATTGTACCTTTCAATAATATCGCAAATAGCATCCTCATTGTATGCACAATATGTAAGCTTTGAAGAATTGCTTGAAGCTGTGCTTTCACCACATCCGCTGAAAACAAACACAGTAATAATAAATTGTAATGTTAAAATTATCGCAATTTTATTTTTCATAATGATTCACCTTGTGATTATATATATCTTAACATAATTCTAAATTATTAATCTGTAGTCTATCTGAATTTTTATTATTTAAATCAACAATAACGCTCTACTTGTTAATTAATACGGATAAGTAGCGAAATTAATATGCACTGAGTTAAATTCACTTCATTAATAATTGAAAGTAACATATGAACCCTTTGCAATTCCCTTTGAAGGGTCAAAAACTACTACAGTATCACCCTTAACTTTAGTTATAACCACATAATGCAATAAGGAATCGTCAATTATCACGTGTGCAATTGCAGGCAAAGGCAATTTATTAGATAACACACTTTTATCCGCTTCAACAACTTTTTGCTAAAAACCAAAATGCTCAATCGCCTTTACAAGTCCATATGCACTTGTACCTTGTTGATCTGTACCTGCAATATCACGAATTTTTGCTATTGTAACTTTTAAGTTGTATTTTTTAAAAATTGCGGCCAGGCAAGCCAGACCGCAATCTGTTTCATCATTTTGTAATATACATTTAAATCTAATCATAATATACCAGTTCATTCTGTTAAATAAATTTCCGTTGCCGCTGTGAGCTGACGAAGTAGCTTTTCTTTGTTTACTGCTATGCAGATTTTAGATATGTATAATCAGGTATTATATAATTATAAAAATATTACAAACGTTTGAAACAAGAATTTGATAACACAAAAACAAATATACTACTTATCAATATAAAAATATATGGACATATTATGTCCATGGTGCTGCTTGGAATATCAGATGAAAGCATATTAATAAACTTAAGAAAGTCAATATTGGCAGTCATGCAAAATATTTCGTAACACACACTGATAATAAAAGGAATTGCTATATTTTTTAAAATTATAGATATTGAAAAACTAATACTAAAAAAAGCAAATGCCTGAACAAAAAATATAAAAATATAATTGAAATAATTAAAATTTAGTATTATACAATATAAGCCAAGCAATACACATATATGCAGGAAATAAAAAACAAACACAAGAAAAAGTTCAACTATAAGACTTTTTTTATAAACAAGCAATAGTTCTCTGATCCTGCCCTCTACATACTCTCTGAAACCAAATAAAGTCCACCATACAGCAAAAAATGGGCAAAAAATTTGTAACATTATGTATGTTGAAAAATAACATTGTTCGGGTGAATATCCTTTAGCAAAATCCAAATATGTTAAAAAAGGAAGTACAAGAAATAAAAAAACAACAGGTACAATATAGAGAATTCCCATTCCTTTAAGTGTTAATTGTATTAATGAAAGGCGGTTTATATATTTTTTAAGGCACATAAATATCCATCCTCTATATCAGCGTTAATACTCACTCCCTGCTCAATAAAATTACTTGAGAGAACGATTATATAATTTTTATTATCCTTACTGATTCTGTCTTTAACATAATAATTTCCCTCTAAATTATTTTCATATTCTTCGTCTAAAAGAAAAACTTTTTCATTTCCGATAGAAGTAATATCGCTGCAAGTTCCCTGAACAACATTTCTTCCCTCATTAATTATAACAATCTCATCACATATTGATTTTACGTCCGAAACAATGTGAGTAGAAATAATAATAGTTTTATCATTTTTTATTTTCCTTAAAAGAGATTTAAATCTTACTCTCTCCTCAGGATCAAGACCTGCAGTCGGTTCATCAAACAAAACAATTTCAGGATTTCCCATTATAGCTTGTGCTATTCCCAATCGTCGAACCATACCTCCTGACAGCGAACCCACTTTGTTTTTAATTTTATCACTTAGGTTGACCAAATCAATGCAATATCTGATTTCATTGTCTTGATTTGACTTAGGTATTTTCTTTAATGTGGCAAAATATCTCATAGTTTCATATACAGTCAATGACTTCATAGCACCAAACTGCTGAGGCAAATATCCTATATTTTCACAATCGCACTCAATGCTTCCCTTTTCGGGAGAAAGCAAACCGCATATACATCTCATCATAGTAGTTTTGCCGGAACCGTTTGGCCCAAGCAAGCCATAAATACCGTGCTTAAATTCGCAGAAAAAATCATTTAAAGCTTTTGTTTTCTTAAAAGACTTGGTGCAGTTCTTCAAAATCAGCACAATTATACCTTCTTCCTTGTTAATTATCATTTATACTTTCGGAGTCAACCACGGCTTTTTCTACATATTTAGAATAGCCCATATCTCTTTGAGCAAGAAGTATTTCAGCAACTTGCTTCTTTGTTTCCTCATCAGTTGCTTTATTAATAAAAACTGTATCATCTCCTAAAAATATTCCATCATAAATACAATTAGAAGAAAGCATTTCATTTGTCTGAATAATAGTATATTCTTTGAGATTTAATTTATTGCTGCTATTGTTATCCAACTCATTAATGTATTTCTGAATTTCGTCTATATATTCTTCATCTATTTCGCTCAATCCCCATCCCTTTACAGTAATTGCATAAATCTTATAAATATCAGACGAATTTGATTTATAAAATCCACTAAAAAGCGTAGGATAGCTTGTAACCCCGACAAAACAATTTTTCTCATTCTTTACCTCATCAAGATTTGAATAAAACTGCCTTGCTGAATCAACTCGAATATTAAATTCTGTTTCGGATTTTATCTCAATCGGATTATATGTGGTATAATCACCCGTAATTTTGTAAAATCCGGGAATAGGGTAATATGCAAAAAAGCCGGGCAGAGAACACGCCTGATAATTACTGTATAATATAGG
>OCRP01001624.1_pt1 | contig 10848 bp, 8 predicted proteins | sample 1538871 | NCBI WGS metagenome assembly OCRP01 (sample SAMN04571731, study PRJEB22368) | human gut metagenome | biome: human gut; material: stool | host: Homo sapiens | place: Luxembourg | collected 2012-09-20 | reverse complement strand
TTTATATTAACACACCAAATCCGGCTATGTCCTTTGGTCATGAAAGTTTTGAATCAAAAACTTGCGAAACTAATCATTTAGGAGCTACAGCTGTTTCTACATATCAATTAACTTTACAGGATAAAGTCGCCTTGTTTCAAAGTCTGTTCCAAGGTCGTGAAGATCTATTGCTTATTGTGCCTCTGCACATGGCACACCATCGAGATTGACGAGCCACTTACCGTTTTGTCTTGTGAGCGTCAGCTTGTAGCAACCCTCGTCTGCTATATGTCCTTTGGTGCATATATCGTGCATCATGAGATAGTTGCGTGCAGTAATTGTGCATGTGGCGTTGGAATCGTTGTCGAGAGACAAGTCTGTAACCTCGTATGTTGGTGTTGCTTCTGATGCATTGAGAACGGCAAGGTCTGAGTCGGAAACGTTAGTGGCAACAAACTTTATCCATTGCTCAGATTCAGGTGTGCATAGGTGTGAAGCCTCTATATAGTGGCATCCGAAATAGTTAGTTGCAAAGTTTAGTGCAACAGCTTCGGCTTCTTCTTCGTTTTTGTCGGTTTGGCACGAGAACAACATGGTTATGAATGTTGCTATTGCCATTATAATGGTTTTGTACTGTATATTCATATATTATAGGACTTCTGCTGTTGTGCAGATGCGTTTGCAAATATAAACAAAAATACCGATTTTTTGCTTGTCAAGATAAAAAAAACTAACGCCTTTCTTACGAAAGCTTGCTTTCAGAGATGCTAATGTCATGTTTTCAACAATTATTCTGTCTATGTAAACCTGCTTTTGGTGACATCATGTCTTCGTCTTCGCACAAAAAAGACAGATATGCTTGTTATTTTGCCAATTATTTTGTAATTTTGAACCTTACTTACGATTCAACATCGAGTTGTGAGGTGAAAAGGCAAAGCATGTGATGGCTTTCGCCATTACATAAATATAAAAAAGGTCGATATACGACCCTGAAAAAGCAATGTTAAAATTTTTGTCATTAGGAAGCAGTAGCAGTGGTAACTGCTATCTTATTTATACAGAGACCGACGCAATGTTTATTGATGCCGGTGTGGGAGTTCGTACGCTTAAAAAATATTTTAACCAGTATGGATTGTCTATGAGCAAGGTTCATAATATTCTTATTACTCACGACCACGCAGACCACATTAAGTCGGTGGGAAGCCTAAGTAACGATTATAAGCTTGAGGTCTATACTACCCAGAACGTTCATGCGGGCATATATCGCAATTACTGTGTGAAGAAGAAGATTGCAGCAGAGCACAAGCATTATATAAAAACAGGCGAGAAATTTCAGGTCGGTGAGTTTACTGTTACAGCATGGCATGTGCCCCACGATAGCACCGACAATGTGTGTTATCAGGTGGAGCATGAGGGCGTCGTGTTTAGCATAATGACCGATGTGGGACATGTTACGGACAAGCTGAAACAAGTGGTGGCAAGTTCCGACTATCTGGTTATAGAGGCCAATCATGATGTTGAGATGCTTATGCGTGGCAATTATCCTGAATATTTAAAACGCCGTATAACCTGTGGAACGGGCCACATGAACAACAGATTGTGTGGTCAGACTGTTTTGGAGAATGCCAAGCCACGTCTCAAGCATGTGTGGCTTTGTCACCTTAGCGAGGAGAACAATCATCCAGACCTTGCACTTAAGACTGTTCAAGACATTTTGCAAAAAGGTGGCATGAAGGTTGATAATGGTTTTGTAGAGGTTCTGCGTCGCAAGAACCCACAAGGCGTGTATGAACTGAAATAGTAAAAACGACGACTATGACCCATATAGATTTGTCCATTCTTCTCCCTTCTTATAACAACGTTTGTGTGTCATTGGTTCAAGTCTTACAGCGTCAGGCCGATACCCTTAGGGGTAGATTAGACAAACCGTTTCGTTATGAGATAATTGTTGCTGATGATTGTTCTACCGATGCTGCTTGTATCGACGCCAACCGTGTCATCGGCGACATGTTCCATTGTCGCTATTTAAGGATGGAACAAAATGTGGGGCGTGCTCAGATAAGGAATGTGCTCATATCAGAAAGCCGTGGTGATTATGTGCTACTTATTGACAGCGACCTTTTCTTGTGTGATGACAATTATCTCTACAAATATGCTACATCAACCGCCGATGTTGTTTATGGTGGAACGCGTATAGGTGGTGAAGGTTTAGCCATGGTTGATAACGAGGCTAATACAGAACATTTGAAAGGCAACCTTCGCTATATTTATGAGAAGAAGGCAGAACCTTCGCACCGGGCGGTTTTTCGTCAGCTCCGTCCCAACCAAGAGATAAGTGTTTGTAATTTATATGCCCGACGCGACATCATGGAGGCTCATCCATTCGATTCCCGTTTTAAAGCTTACGGTTATGAAGATGTTCTGTTTGGCAAGCGTCTTGCAGAGAGTGGTATCGAGGTTACACATATAGACAACCCTGTGCTTATAAATGAATTTGAGCCAAACTCTGTGTTCGTGAAAAAGACAGAAGAAGCGATCCTTACCCTTTGTCGTTTTGAGCAAGATCTTGAAGGCTACTCAAATCTTAAGACAAAAGTGACCACTCTTGGTCGTTATATCCCTTTGTCTCTGTTCAGATTGTGGCATAGAATTATGAAGAACAAAGAAAAGCGTAACCTTACAGGACCAAAGCCGAGTCTGTTGTTGTTCAAACTATATAAGCTGGGCTTCTTTCTCGAAAACCGAAAGGTCAAGACATAAAAAAGACAGCATACAGATTCATCTTGTTCTGTATGCTGCCTTGCTTGTTTCCTTTGCTGAAGATAGCTTTTAGGCTCTTCTTCTTACTGTTTTTCCTCCAGTTTCTCTTTCAGATATTTTGCTGTGTAGCTTTCTTTACAATTGCATATCTCTTCCGGTGTGCCGCAGCATACGACGTAGCCGCCTTTGTTGCCGCCTTCAGGTCCGAGGTCAATTATATAGTCGGCGTTTTTAGCAACGTCGAGATTGTGTTCAATGATAACTACTGTATGTCCTCTTTTAATAAGAGCATTGAAGGCTGCCAGCAGACGCTGTATGTCGTGGAAATGTAGGCCCGTTGTTGGCTCGTCAAAGATGAAAAGGGTAGGGGTCTGTCGTTCCTGTCCTATGAAATAGGCCAGTTTCACGCGTTGGTTCTCACCTCCTGATAGCGTTGAGGAGCTTTGTCCTAGTTTTATGTAACCCAGTCCCACCTCTTCAAGCGGTCTCAGTCGGTCCACTATGGTCTTCTGTTCATATTTGCTGAAGAACTCAATAGCTTCAGATACCGTCATCTCTAACACGTCATAAATGTTTTTGCCATGGAACATAACCTCCAGTACGTCTTTCTTAAAGCGTTTGCCGTGACACACCTCACACTCGAGCACAAGATCCGCCATAAACTGCATCTCTACGGTTATCACTCCTGCACCTTTACACTCTTCGCATCGTCCTCCCTCGGCATTGAAAGAGAAATATTGTGCCGTGAATCCCATCTGTTTAGCCAGAGGCTGGTCTGCATAAAGCTGTCTTATGGCATCGTAAGCTTTTACATAGGTGGCGGGGTTTGAGCGTGTGCTCTTGCCGATGGGGTTTTGGTCCACCATCTCCACATGCTGAATGGCTTGCCAATCACCCTCCATTGACGAGTATTCACCAGGTATCTCTGCCACCTCATCAAGTCGGCGTTTTAGGGCAGGGTAAAGAATGCCCTTTATAAGAGACGACTTTCCTGAGCCGCTGACACCCGTCACAACGGTCATTATGTTAAGAGGAATTTTTACGTCAATGCCTTTAAGGTTGTTCATTCGTGCCCCTTTCAGCTCTATGGCTTGGTTCCAGGCCCGTCGTGACAAGGGCATGCTTATATGCTCATGTCCGTTAAGATAGTTTACGGTGTGGCTCTTTGGAGAAGTTTCTTTTGCTACATCGTCCAGTGAGCCTTCATAAACAATTTCTCCTCCCAGACGTCCGGCATCGGGGCCAACGTCTATTAACCAGTCGGCAGCCCGCAAAATGTCTTCATCATGTTCCACCACGACCACGGTGTTACCAATGTCGCGCAGTTCTTTAAGAACATGTATGAGTCTGTCTGTATCTCTACTATGCAGACCGATGCTTGGCTCATCGAGCACATATAGTGAGCCAACCAATGAGCTGCCAAGTGATGTGGTAAGATTTATGCGCTGACTCTCGCCGCCACTGAGCGAGTTGGATAGACGGTTAAGCGTGAGATATCCCAAACCAACCTCCACCATAAAGCCCAGTCGGTTATTTATCTCTGTTAGCAGACGCTTGGCTATGGTGCTGTCGTGCTCGTCCAGCTGTAGCTCTTTAAACCATTGTTGAAGGTTGTTAATTGGCATCTCTACAAGGTCGCAGATGCTTTTTCCACCCACTTTTACCCATGTGGCTTCCTTCTTCAGACGCGTGTCATGACATACAGGGCATACTGTGCGTCCGCGATAGCGGCTCATCATAACCCTATATTGAATCTTATATTGGTTGTCTTTAACCATTTCAAAGAACCTGTCTATGCCTATCTTCTCGCGGTCTGACGGTAGACCATGCCACAGCATGTCCTTCTGTTTCTGCGTGAGGTTATAGTAAGGCTCAAAGATCGGAAACTTATCTTTTGGTGCTCTGCGGCAGAATTCATTTTTCCATTCTCCCATCTTCTCGCCATGCCAGCATTGCACGCAGCCATCGTAGACGCTAAGGGAGGTGTTTGGAATGACCAATTTCTCGTCTATACCCATAACCATGCCGAAGCCCTCACACTCAGGACATGCTCCGAGAGGTGAGTTAAAAGAGAACATGTTGTCGCTAGGCTTCTCAAACACAATGCCGTCGGCCTCGAAACGAGTAGAGAAATCATATACGATGTTTGATGGAAGGAAGACCAATCGGCAAGTACCGTCACCCTCAAAGAACGCTGTCTCAGCAGAGTCGAGCAGTCGTGATATGCTATCTTTTTCATGGCTCACCGACATGCGGTCTATAAGCAAGTAGATGTCGTGTGGGTCAAGATTGTCTATTTTTGCCTGATCTTCAAGCAAATCGTCAATGCGCAAAAACTCTCCGTTCGCCCATATACGCGCATAGCCTTGTTGCAGATCCATCTCCAGCTGCTTAGCCAGCGTTCGTCCTTCGATGACATGTAGCGGAGCAAGGACGGCAAACTTAGTGCCGTCCGAATAGTTGAACGTGCAATTAAGCAGATCTTCGGTGTTGTTTACCTTTACCTCCTCTCCACTTATAGGTGAGAATGTTTTCCCTATTCGTGCGAAGAGCAGTCTAAGATACTCATAGATCTCTGTGCTTGTGCCCACCGTGCTTCGCGGGTTTCTTGAATTGACCTTCTGTTCTATGGCAATGGCAGGGGGCAAGCCTTTTATAAAGTCGCACTCGGGCTTACTCAGACGTCCTAAAAACTGCCTTGCATATGAAGACAGCGACTCTACATATCTTCGTTGTCCTTCAGCATAGAGTGTGTCGAAGGCCAAAGACGACTTTCCTGAGCCCGACACTCCAGCTATGACCACCAATTTGTTGCGTGGTATCTTCAAGCTCACGTTCTTGAGGTTGTTCACCCTTGCGCCCTTTATTTCTATATATTCGTCCATGACATTTGTTTTTAAAGAAGAGAAGGCGTGCCCTATAAATGAAGATATTTATAGGACCCGCCTTTTTGGTGTTTACAAGTTCTTGTTCTTATTCTTATTAGCTGTTCATAGACAGCAGAAACTCGTCGTTGTCGCGTGTGTGTACCATACGGTCGTGTATGAAATTCATCGCCTCTATCGGGTTCATGTCTGAAATATACTTGCGTAAGATCCACATGCGGTCGAGCACCGTCTTGTCTTGTAGCAGGTCGTCGCGTCGTGTGCTTGAAGCAACCAGGTTCACAGCAGGGAAGATACGCTTGTTGCTCAGCGAGCGGTCGAGCTGTAACTCCATGTTACCTGTACCCTTAAACTCCTCAAAGATAACCTCGTCCATCTTAGAACCTGTGTCGATAAGAGCCGTAGCGATGATTGTCAGAGAGCCGCCGCCTTCGATGTTTCGAGCTGCACCGAAGAATCGTTTCGGTTTCTGCAGGGCGTTGGCATCAACACCACCGGTGAGCACCTTGCCCGATGCTGGTGACACGGTGTTGTAAGCTCTGGCAAGACGAGTTATTGAGTCGAGGAATATGACCACATCGTGTCCACACTCGACCATGCGCTTTGCTTTCTCCAACACAATGCCGGCAATCTTGACATGACGTTCTGCCGGTTCGTCAAACGTAGAAGCGATAACCTCTGCGTTTACGGTTCGCGCCATGTCTGTAACCTCCTCCGGTCGCTCGTCTATAAGCAACATCATGAGGTATGCCTCGGGGTGGTTAGCTGCTATGGCGTTAGCGATGTCTTTCATCAAGATGGTCTTACCTGTCTTAGGCTGTGCCACGATGAGCGCACGCTGTCCCTTGCCTATAGGTGAGAACAAGTCGACAACACGTGTGGAGAGGTTGTTTGTCTTGCGGTCTCCACAGAGGTTAAACTTAGCATCAGGGAAGAGAGGTGTGAGGTGCTCGAAAGCAATGCGGTCTCTCACCTCTGCCGGATTGCGTCCGTTTATCTTGTCTATGCTGGTGAGTGGGAAATATTTCTCTCCATCGTGTGGTGGACGTACATGACACATCACAACATCGCCCGTCTTCAGTCCGTAGCGTTTGATCTGCTGTACTGACACATACACATCGTCAGGAGACGACAGATAGTTGTAGTCGCTTGAGCGAAGGAAACCATATCCGTCGGGCATTATCTCCAGTACGCCGTTTGCTGTTATAATGTCAGAGAAATCGAAATGTTCCTCTTCTTCCTCTGCTTGCTGTATGGGCTGATTGTATGTTGGAACCATCGGCTGCTGCATAGGCATAGTTGGGTTGTCGAACATATCGTAGCTCGGCACAGCCCCTTGATCTTCAATGGGAAGATCCACCACGGTAATAAAGTCGGTACCGTCGCCAGGATCTCCTGCCCATATACCGTCTTCTATCTCCTTATGCTTGGGCTCGTTGTTCTCATTGTGCGCGTTCATCTTGTCTTTGAGACGAGCTATGAGAGTAGAGTGGTCTTCTCCCATTTGGTCGTTTGCTCCATTGTTAGATGTTGCGAACTGTTCTTCGGGTACGAAGCCATTGTTCTCGTTGTTGGCACCTTCGTTATAACTGTTTGTGTCTTCATTATAATCGTTGGTGTTGTTGTCATAGTTGTCTCCGTTATAATCGGTTTTGCCCTCGTTGTAGGTGTTATTGTCTTCTTGCCCAACTTCTTGTGTTGGCTCGTCTTGTTGTAGGGCGTTTTGTTCGTCTATGATCTGTGTCTCTTCTGTGCTGTTTTCGTTCATAGCTTTAGCTGCCTCCTCTGCAGCTTTCCTTGCAGCTTCTGCCTGTGCCATGAGTTCCAACTCTTTTTTCGATTTTCGTCCACGGTGTTTCGGCATGGCCGCCAGAATCATCTCTGGTGTCATCTCTTCAGCCATTGGCTCGTTTTGTGCCGTCTGTTCAGCTGTTGTCTCAGCATCGTCTGCGTTGGCTGTTTTGTTTTTCTTCATATCAAAGTTTTCACCGTCTTTGCCGTTTACGGTATAGACGCGGTCTGTGTCTTTCTTTACAATTCTTGTTCTGCGTCTTTTTGTGCCGAGTGGGTTTTTGCTTCCTTCCACTTCTGCTTGTCTGTCGAGGATAGCATAAATGACATCTTCGATGTTAGAATCTTCGTTGACCTCTACACCGAATTCTTTAGCTATACCCAACAATTCGGGTATCTCTTTTGATGATAACTCTTCTTTGCTATACATATAAATGTAGAAATATTGGATTGTTTTGGTGTTTCCAAAAAATGAAAACTCCCTTTGTGTTTATTGATGCAAAGGTAATAAAAATAATGAGAAACAGAAAATAATTCTTGTTTTTATGTTCCTGTTTAAATTTCTTTAACGTGTCGGTAAAATATGATGTCTCGTATATAGAGATGAGAGCGAAAATAGGGTAGATTAGTGAGATATGTGTAAGAAGAAATTTTATTATGAAATAAATGGGGTTTATAAAATAAGAAAGAGGCAAACTCCAACAATGTCAGAATTTGCCTCCATCAATTTATTTTAGCTAAGAGCTAAGTTAATTGTTTTCCCAATTTTGGGTTGTTGTTCAATTACTCGCCCTTCTCCATCTTAGCCTTCAGAGCAGCGAGAGCATCGATGTCGCCCAGAGTGGTGCTGGCAGCTACATTGTTGATAGCAGGAGCCTGCTCCTTCTTTGCAGCGTGCTTGCGTGTAGGCTTAACGTCGTCCTTGCCCTGCTCGAATGTGCGGCTGTGTGAGAGGATGATACGCTTTGTCTCCTTCACAAACTCGATAACCTTGAAGGGCAGTTCCTCGCCCTGCTTAGCCTGTGTGCCATCCTCCTTAACGAGGTGCTTAGGAGTAGCGAAGCCCTCACCACCCTCGTCGAGAGTGATAACAGCGCCCTTGTCCATCATCTCGGTGATCTTGCCAGTGTGAACAGAACCAGGTGTGTAGATCTGCTCATACTTGTCCCAAGGATTCTCCTCAAGCTGCTTGTGACCGAGGCTCAGACGGCGGTTCTCCTTGTCTATCTCGAGAACAACAACGTCGATGTCAGCACCAACGTGTGTGAACTCTGAAGGATGCTTAACCTTCTTTGTCCAAGAGAGATCGCTGATGTGGATGAGTCCGTCAACGCCTTCCTCGAGCTCTACGAAGATACCGAAGTTGGTGAAGTTACGAACCTTAGCTGTGTGCTTGCTTCCAACGGGATACTTAACCTCGATGGTCTCCCATGGATCTTCCTTAAGCTGCTTGATGCCGAGAGACATCTTGCGCTCCTCGCGGTCGAGAGTGAGTATTACAGCCTCTACCTCGTCGCCTACATGGAGGAACTCCTGAGCGCTGCGGAGGTGCTGGCTCCAGCTCATCTCTGAAACGTGGATGAGGCCCTCTACGCCGGGAGCGATCTCAACGAATGCACCATAGTCGGCGATAACGACAACCTTACCCTTAACGTGGTCACCAACCTTGAGGTTAGGATCAAGAGCATCCCAAGGATGAGGAGTGAGCTGCTTCAGGCCGAGAGCGATACGCTTCTTCTTGTCATCGAAGTCGAGGATAACGACATTGATCTTCTGGTCGAGCTGTACAACCTCGTGGGGATCGTTTACGCGGCCCCAAGAGAGGTCTGTGATGTGGATGAGTCCGTCCACACCGCCGAGGTCAACGAATACACCGTAAGAAGTGATGTTCTTAACGGTACCTTCGAGGATCTGACCCTTCTCGAGCTTGCTGATAATTTCTTTCTTCTGTGCCTCCAACTCAGCCTCAATGAGGGCTTTGTGAGAAACAACAACATTGCGGAACTCCTGGTTGATCTTAACAACCTTGAACTCCATGGTTTTGCCTACGAACACATCGTAGTCGCGTATAGGATGAACGTCGATCTGGCTACCGGGGAGGAATGCCTCGATGCCGAATACGTCAACAATCATACCACCCTTAGTGCGGCACTTGATGTAGCCCTGGATAACCTCCTCGTTCTCGAGAGCGGCGTTAACGCGCTCCCAGCTCTTGCTCAGGCGAGCCTTCTTGTGAGAGAGTACGAGCTGACCCTTCTTGTCCTCCTGGTTCTCAACATACACCTCTACGGTGTCGCCAACCTTAAGCTCGGGGTTGTAACGGAACTCAGAAGCGGGGATGATGCCATCGCTCTTGTAGCCGATGTTTACGATAACCTCTTTCTTGTCGATAGAGATTACAGTGCCGTCTACAACCTGGTGCTCAGACACTTTGTTAAGGGTTTCGTCATAGGCCTTCTCGAGGTCCTGCTTGCTGACGTTTGCATTGCTACCGTTCTCAAACTCGTCCCAATTGAAGTCTGCCAACGGCTGCACGTTCTTTAAATCTGACATAAATTATAAAATGTTAAAATAAAAATTAATAAAGTTAGACTTTATGTTAATGTATAAAACTTTTGAGCTGCAAAGTTACTCATTTCTCTCTTAAGCACCATAAGTTAAGGGCTTGCAAGTGATATAAAACATGAATATTTAATTATTATTAACTTTTACAACCTGTAATTTTAAGAAAACCAAAGCGGAAAGCAAACATTATGCCCTTATGACACAGATGGCGAAGCCGCTGCTGAGAGAAATATTTCCCGTAATATTTGGAAATGCTCTGCAGACAGGCGGCTCCACAATCCATCATGTCAAGCTGCTGATATGACGGTTTGTTCATCATTTCTTTGTTTGTTATCGTCCGCTTGTACGACTGCTCGTTGTTGAATCTGAGTATGCACGGCGGAATTTCGAACGGAAATTGTTGAAATCATACCTTATAGACAATGAAATGCCTCTTGAATCGTACATTATATGTTTTTTTTCATATACATTCAGATAGGTAAATTCAGACACGGTAGGAGAGATTCCTCTGTTAAACAAATCTTTCGCCTGTAGAGATACGCGCAATCTTTTCTTGAAAAAGACTGATAAAAAAAGCAAAAAATAGCAGACTTGAGCTTTTATTTTGAGTTTCAAGAGGTTGTGGCAGTCGTTGGCTTCAAGTGACATAGATGAGGAAATGCGGAAATGGCGGATTTGGGAAGTGGAAACGCTTTCAAGTCATTACCTCAAAGATTTGCCCTAATAAACATATTTAACGGCTTCGGTTCTTATTTCTCCATTCTGCACAGGTTGTGAATTTGCCATGCAACTCTCATAGTTTAATTTTGCACCGAACAAAAAGCAAGGAATTATGAGAAGTACATTCAAGACAGTCTTCTATGTAAAT
>OCRP01001621.1_pt1 | contig 10871 bp, 12 predicted proteins | sample 1538871 | NCBI WGS metagenome assembly OCRP01 (sample SAMN04571731, study PRJEB22368) | human gut metagenome | biome: human gut; material: stool | host: Homo sapiens | place: Luxembourg | collected 2012-09-20 | reverse complement strand
CCTGCCTCTAATGCACGCCTACAGTTGATAATACACGTACTAACATCAATTTTATACGTCTTTTCTGCAACAATAGCTATATCTACAAAGCTATCAAAATCTTTTTCTTTCTTTAAATAATCGAAGTTAGTCATATACTACCTCTCTTTCTAGTTCTATAATACTCTTCTTAATATCAAACCTTGATTTATCGACTTGTCGTACAAAATCAGAAAATTGATTTTGTAAATCAATCGGTGGTTGATATATATTAAAATCTAATACATCTTTCTGATTAATGCTTGCTTGATTTACTGCTTTTTTTGCATGATTAACAATCTGATCATATATAAACTGACTACACAACAATTTACAAATATATGCTGAATTATAAGTTTCTGGATCAAAATGCATTCTCATCATATTAGATTCATACACTGTATCTTCCAAAAGCCCTTTTATATGTGCACATTTTCCTAAATATTCAATACTATTCACTCGATTAATGACAATGTCATCTTCTAAAAGTAGATATTTCTGTTTTTCCGTTTCAGAACATTTTAGTCTTTTTAATGAAGCAAAATCAGTAACTATTCCATCATAAAATCCATCTATTCTTAAAATCGGAATACCTGATCTGTCTGTAACATAATCTGACTGTGGTTTATACAATCCATTTTGTGGTTCAACTGTAACAGCATCTTTTATTTTTAGTTTTTCCCATTTCAAAGGATTAGTATATGGATCACCAAACATCTCTATAAATCGGGCTTTAATTAATAAATCTAAATCATCAATTTCTTTTTCTTTCAAACATATCATTCTCTCAACTTTTTCGAGAATCTCAACAATATTTGATTGCTTATCAACATCAATTAATGGAATTTCGAAATTCTTTAAAGTTGTTAAATTAATATTATTTTGAGCAACTCCTCTCCCTATATTGTTAACATAAACTTTTTTTGATTTTAAATAGTAATATAAATAATCAGTTGTTATTCTTGAATCAATAATGTTGATACTGAATCATAATCTAAAGAACCTTTAAATGGTGGATTGGCTAAAATCATAGAGTACTTATTGTTATCTGTATTTTGATCTGATAAACTATCACGATATTCAATATTCGGTGATTCGACACCATGCGTCATCATATTCATTGCTCCAATACGAAGCATAGTTCTGTCCATATCAAAACCATTAAACATATGATTCATAAAATGATCACGATTCTGTTTATTCATCAAAATATCATTTCTATATTTTTCCATTAGATAATCACTCGCAACCACCAAAAATCCACTTGTACCACATGCTGGATCACAAATTAATTCTTGAGGCGTTGGATTCATTAATTCAACCATCATACGAATAATATGACGAGGCGTTCTGAACTGTCCATTACGTCCTGCTGAAGCAATCTTAGACAATAAGTATTCATATACATCACCACGAATATCCATACTTGTAGTTTTATCCATTAAGCTATAAATTTCATCCAAAGAATCGATGACCTTAGATAATACTAATGCTGTTGGTATTTTAAAAATCGCATCATCCATATATTTAGAATATGCACTATCCTTATCACTATGTAAAATCTTTATAAATGGAAAAACCCATTCCTGCATAATTTCATATTGTTTATTCGCAGGATAATCATGGAACGTAGACCATTTCAATTGATTTCCATCAATACTACGCTCACCAATCATTACCTCATCCGCAAATATACTTGTATAAGGTATTCCAAGCATATTGGATTCCTTTGCTTTTTTATTGTCTGTAACATCCAAATCACGAATAAACATTAAATATGTTATTTGCTCAATAACCTCTAATGGATTCGTTAATCCACCTGCTGCAAAAACATCCCAAAGCGCATCAATTCTATTTTTAATTTCACCTGTAACCATAACTCTCTCCTACTTAATCAATTCCACTACATCATCAAATGTACAATCCAAACAATCGCAAATACGAATCAACGTATCCATAGATACAGTCTCCTGTTTAGAAAGCTTTGCCAGTGTAGCCAGTGTTAACTTAGCTTCTTTAGCCAAATCTGTTTTTTTCATGCCTTTATCAATTAATAATTTAAATAGCTTATTATAACTTATTTGCATAAATTGATCCTCACTTACCTTTCCATTATACGTGAAACGCTTACAGTATTAAATAAAAAATATTAACTTTTATGAATAATTTGTCAACAAAAGATAAGTTCGAAGTCATTATAAGGTTTTAATCATATAACTATTTCATTTTATAACCAAAGACAAAAAGAACTAGAAACTGAAATATCTAGTTCTTCTATTGAATGTCATAAAAATGTTCATACACTATATCATCTAACTTCTTACTTAATTCATTGAATGGTTTATTTAAATCCAATGTCTTAACCGATATTTGATTACCATGCATTTGATACGTTTGATCTAGCTGTATTTCTTCATTCGTTCTTGCATACAATAACATACCTGCAACTCTATGTTTTTCAGCCTTGAATGTATATTCTTTATTTTTCACATAAGTGAATATTTGATACAAGTTATTTGAATGAATTGTATTTTTACCAAATTGAGATTGTGTTGTATGACTATAGTACTTGGCATCTATAATTAATACATCATTTTCTTTTTGTAGATGAATATCTGACTGCATGACTGGAAGCATTTTAGTAAAATCATCATCTACTGCCCAAGGAATTTGAGAAGCTGATACATTTAATTTTGGATAATGCTTTCTATAGTATTCTAAAATGAACTTTTCATACAATCTACACATATGTTGTTCGTCAATAAATGTAGCTAGTTTATATTCACCTGACTTAGTAGTCATCAACATTCCATCAATAATCAATCTACAAATATGTATCAACATATAATAGGTTTGATTATTTCTATGAAAACGAACGCTTGACCAACGAATTTGTTTTAGATCAATTAAATCCACATTTGAAAAATACAACAATTCCTTTTTTAAAGACTGTTTATATTCTCTTTTTACCTTACCACTTCTAAGCAACAATGTTGCCGTTGAGTTAATAATTTGATTCAATAAAACATTCTCACTCAATTCATCATACTCACAAGTTAAAACCTGCCTATGCATAGAAACATTTCTCATACTTTGTTGAATATCTATCTTTCCACGAAGAACTTTTAAATCGTTCTTTTTATCAATATATTCTCTATACAAGCCTTGTTTTAACTGAGTGGCAATCCCTTTAGAAAGAATCATCGCAAATAAATCATAGATTTCATCAAAAGATTCAACTGATACATTTCTATAACCATCCTGTCTCAAGCTTTGAAAAGCATAAGACAACATATAATAAATATTATGAATAAAGATGTTTTTATCTAGCGTCATTCAAATACTCCATGGAGATCATTTTCCCAACGCTCTACTTTACTAGGCTCATCAAACCAATATTCATTCAACATTGGAAGAATATCAAAATCTACAATATCTAATAAAGCATCATTTGTACAGGTGTCTAAATTACAGAAATAACTATGACCAATACAGAAGCCACTACCTAAAGAATCATCCTTAAGAATTTCATCATTCAAATCTTTAACTCTATCAATTAATTTATCAAATACAGGACTATTCAATTTCTGTTGATACTTCTTGAATCCATCCGTATCAAAACCTGGTTCCATAGTAAAGAAACTAAAACGTCTTCTTAACGCATAATCAATTAAAGCTAAACTTCGATCTGCCGTATTCATCATCCCAATAATATGAAGATTTTGTGGCACTGAAAAATCTAAACCATTATATGCTAATTTAATTTTATTATCACGATAATCCGGTTCAATCAACATTAATAATTCACCAAAAATCTTACTCATATTACCACGATTGATTTCATCAATAATAAAGAAGTAATCTTTGTCAGGATGATTTGAAGCCTTTTGACAAAATTGATAGAAAATACCATACTTCATTTCAAAACCATTCTCACAAGGCTTATATCCAAGCATAAAATCTTCATACGAATAATTCTGATGAAATTGAACAAATTCAATACGATCATCATCCTTTTCTTTCATGATAGAATAAGCCAATCGCTTCGCTGCAAACGTCTTACCAACACCTGGAGGTCCCTGCAATATAATATTCTTTTTCTTCTTAAGCACAGAAACAAAGCGATTATACTTAGTATCCGTTACATAAACATCATTCAAGAAATCTTCTTTTGTATATTTATTTACAACCTTATTTGTCTGAATCGGATTCTCCTCACGAATTAAATCTAGAATTTGTTCATATTCATCCTTAGTCAATTTGAACAAACTTCCCTGAGGGCTCTTGAAATATTCCATATTTTCAAGTTCTGAACAAGCCTTTAAAATAGCATAATCAACCGGTGAAGACAATGCCTCGATCTTTTTAAAATAGATTCTTTCTTCATCCTGCTCTTTCGTAATTTCTAGAATAGCAACAATCTGCTTTACAGGGTTAGATTCATAACCTATAACTAAATCACCTTTTTTAGCATCCAAAAAATTTTGAAAAATACGTCGCTTATTTCCATTATCATTAAATAAAGTATAACTTTGTTCTTTCCCTACAGGCATACTAGCCATACTCCAAATTTTTGGATTTGCATTCAAAAACCAATAACGACACTCCACTTCTTTTTCATTCTTTAACAATTCATTTTCATCAACATTAAAGTATGGCTTTAAAATATGATCTTCAAATAATTTCAACTCTTTTTCTGGAACATCCATACATGTCGTATTACTATTCGGTGTCCACCATTTTTTTATATCTTTATATGCACTTTTATCCAATGACTCTTTAATCACACGATAAGAACGTTCAATCCAATCTTTTTTAACTTTACTGTCAACAACATCGGATGTTATTTGGCCCAATAAACAAATACTATTTCCCCTACACAAATAGAAATAATCACCTTTTTTCATTAAGTTTTTAAATGCATCACCCTGAGATATCTTTGTCGTACCAACTGAATATGTATTTTTATTCATACAAATCACTTGTCTTGCTAAAAAGTCATTAAATTGAATATCAGAAACACTATTAACGCCATGACTCATTTTCCAAAAACGGGAAGAAACATATTCATTTGGCGAATAAAATTCTGTATCTTCTTTGACATTTAAAGACGTTTTCTGTTCCTCATTTTTTGCATCTTTTACTTTTTGATATACAAAAAAGCCAAAATCAATGGCTAAAGTCTTAAATTTCGAATCTGCATAACAGTCATGTTCAAGTTTACCCTGAACAATTTGTTTTAATTCTTCATCTTTACTTAATTCTAGACATAGTTCATCATATAAACCCATTAGATTTTCTATATTATTTTTATAATCTCCTGCCTTAAAAATATAGTTAGAATTTAATTCACTTGATAATGTTTTTGCCTCTTCAAATTTATAAATGTAATACTTATCTGGATAACGCAACCACAAATACGTTGTTAATGTATTTTCTGTTTGAAAATCATTCTTATTAGGATTCCAATACTTATTTACAAGTTGCTTTGATTTTGTTTTAAAAGATACCATTCGATCATATAAATCTTTACTTTCATCAAACAATTCCACAAACATCTGTCTAACAGTTTCAGGTTCTTTCTGTGCAAACTCTTTAATCATCTGTCTTGGAAAATAATGAGAAGATGCTAATAAATTAAATGTTTTATCCAGAGAATTCTTTAACATAGTATAAAAATCATTTGTTTCTATATCCCAATTATCTTGAAACCCTTTAATAGCTTGCCACTTGAATTTTTCATCATCCCATCTATTTCCATTTAACTCCCTTTTATATTCTTTTAGTAACTCTTGAAATCTATTAGTATCAATCATAAAATCTTACTCCTTGAACAAGCAACTACTAACGTAAGTATATCACTTTTATTAATCAACATGTTTTAATATATACTCATATACTTTAGCATGCATTGTACTACCAACTAACTCAATCTCAACATCCACGCACTTAAATAGATATCCCTCACCTTCATAAACTTCACCTTCTACTATAGAATTCTTATCTTTTACAATGCCAGGATAATAAATCAAATCCATCTTTCTATATCCCTTTAGTATTGCCTTTCCTAAATAATTTGAATTTTCTAATAGATCATGAGCTCTTTGCCCCTTCATTAATGTCCCATACACAAATAATCTTTCCATTGTTTTTACCTCCTAACTGTATTTTAAATTCAATTGAAAAAAAGGATTGAATAAAGAGATTCATTTCCCACATTCAATCCTTTGCCGGAATAATTCTATGACGCTTGCCGTTGTTATCCACAACATAGAAGGTATCGTGTATCCAAGTAATTTTTCCACATACAAGTCCATCCACTGTCTCTACACTATAGGCTTCTCCTGTTTTTAAAAACATAATTAGATTTTGTTCTGTAATACCGTGCTCTAAATTATAATGCTTTTCAGATGCAAAATCTTTCTCATTAGTATTTATTTCAATATCAAGTACATCTCTTGCATATCTAGACAATTGATTACTTATCTTACTTACAATATTCTCATATTGAATAATTGTTGTATCCTTATATCGCTTTAATTCATGCATAGTTTCATTCTTAAACTTCTTTTGCACAAGCTTCAACAAATGAGTTGTCAATAAATATACTTCATCTAAGCTTAAAACCAAAAAGATCGGATGCACCGTTTGTTGATAGCGCAAATGATTCCTTTTATCAAAGAAATTATCTTGTGTATAGTTGATTTCTTCTTGATAATCCACATTTTCTTCTTCAACATCACCTGCCGTAGACACAAAACCAATATCCTTATAATGATTATCCTTATCATAAGCCTTTGTCTTACAAAAAGGAAAAACCACATTTAAGAAACAATAATCATTATTATGATTCTTACTCTTCCAATACCCTCTTTGTTTCAAACCACCATTCAAAGTAATTTCCTTAATAAATACATCACACCCCATAAACTCATTAATCTCATTTCGAGTCTTCGGCAAATGCATAAACTTCATTAAAGAAATTGCACGCTCTAATGTTTGAAACGTAACACTCGAACTATAATCTTCAATCGAATCCCAATAATCTAATTCTTCATGATTCATCTCGACTCTAGAACGCATAGACTCATTTACAAGTATTGTTTTTGAACAATTACACGATTTATGAAGAAGTGACCAATCTATTTTATCCTGCATATAAGATGAGAGCTGTTTTTTAATCTTTTCTACAATTCCTTTATACAAATCAAAATAATTAGAATCATCCTCATCCACAATCGCAAGTAATACTTGTGTTAATAAAAAGACTTCTGAAGCATTTAAAGCCAAAAAGATTGGATGCACACTTCGAGTGCCAGAATACCACAAGGATTTCCTTTCACCAGCCTCTTTAAGTTCTTCAAAATGAATCGGTACATTTGTATTGAATATGTTGAAATCATGATTCCATTTTAAATAGACATTTAACTCTTTATTCTTATTCCTTGCATTTTCTTTAAATAAAAATCTTGCCATATCCTCTTTTGTACGAGGATACTGCGTAAATTTAATCAACTCAATCATCCGTTCTATATAACGAATGGTTTTCTTCTCTAACTCTTTCATACCCAGATTATACATCAATGTGGGAAAATAATACATTCCTTCTTTCTAAGCTATGATGTAGCCAGAAACAAGGAGGACAAGAAAATGACATTAGTAATCGGCTACAATTTTAGAATTCCCGTACAAGAAACCATGTATTTTGACTTGATTGATGGAAAAACAGACATTCTGAGTATTCCTTATACAAAGGACGATATTTTTAAAGGAGATTTTTTAACACTCTATCCTAAAACGGATTCGCTTCTTCAAACAGACTTTGAAATCATTGGACACGTAAATACCATTGAAGATGAGAATGGCAATCCCATTAAAAAAGTAATGCGCGTAATGCCTTTGATTGAAACTCAAAAGAATGGTGAATTTGAATCTTTAAATCAATCGAGTAAAGCTTGTTACTTGAACATCAAGTATTTAGAGGACATGCTTAAAGAAATCGATAAAAAGATTGACTACCTAGATAATGACCTTCATTATACAGATATTCAAATCATGGACAAACAAAAGGATATTGACTATACCGTTCTATGCGTTTATGAAACGCAACAAAAGATTGACATGCAAATATTAATGGATGCACCTACTGTAAATACAAAGTAAATCTTGAAGATATGGTTACGCTTCAAGAAAGAAAAAATAGCTTCAATCATCAGCTAAACCAAGAGCGTCTTGAATTCGAAAAATTAAGAAAAGAAGCCAAAGAAAAATCAAATGAGCTTGATCGATATCGTGATCTCAAGCAATATGTTGAAAATCAATTGAGTTCCAACCGAACTGCCATTTGTGAATATCAACATATCAAAAAGTCTAGAAACGCACAAAAGCCCCTTTAATTAGGAGCTTTTCTTGCTTTTACTCTTCCTGTTCTTTAAGACGTTCTAGACACTCTTCAACATCCTCTTCATACTCATCAAAGCTTGTATAATCTAGCACATTTACATATTTTGCAACCTTATCCGAATCCCAAATAGAATTCTTCCATTCCCTTTGAAGTGCAAATAAATAGTCTTTTTCCGAATTATAATCATATTGATTGATTCCAAAACGATTATCCGGATCATACTTTTCAGCCCACTTATCCTGCATCATCATTCGAGTAATCGCTAGTCCAATAATTTGTTTTCTACTTAACATATTCCTAATTCCTTTTCTTTGATTATACACCAAAAAAAGCCGCCATGTAATAGGCGACTATGATACTGATTCTATTATTTCTTGATTATTTAAATATACATCTCGCTATTTAAAAACATCATCATATGTTATATTTCTTGATCTATCTATTCGCCTTGCTAATTAAAACAAGTAGCTATTTCATTAAATCTAGTATTTCATCTTCACTCTTCGACAATGACTTAGAAATAAGCTCTAAACTCATCCCATTTGCTAGCATCGCTTTAATTCCTTGTTTCATTACTTGATTCATCTGCTCAATTTGTCTATTCACATCTTTAACATGTTTATTGGCTTCTTGTAATTTTCGCGCCTCTTCTTGTTTCTTTCTTGTCTCTTTTTGTATTTTTCTAGTTTCTTCTTGTATTATTCTAATCTCTTCTTTTAGTCTTTGAATCTCTTCAAGTTCAAGTTGTCGTTCCATTCGCTCTTCATTTTCATGTATTTTTTGAAAATCTTCTATTATTTTCTTCCACCAATCATCCGATCTGGTTTCTACATGCTTCTCTAACATTTAATTCACCCCATCACTTTCTATCATCACCTTAATTTTACTATCTTCCATTCCTTTGTGGCAATTTAAAAAGCAATAAATCACCTTTTCCTGTTCATTCATGTCTTCAAGCGGCTTGTTTACATCCAACTTTGCCATTTCAACCGTTCGTATCTTCATACGATCTTCTGTTTCTTTCACAAAAGATAAGACATCCTCATTTTTTTATAATTTGTACCATACAACTCTGTAAAATAATATGACATCAAAGAACGCATCTGTCGTTCAATCTGCAATAAATATTTGAAAAACAATTCTCTAAGTTCAGCATCAAATTTATATAAACTAGCTATTTCTTCAAAACTTGTTCCTTTTTTATATTTTTATTCCCTTTTCATCACTAATCCAAGAAACCTGTTCAGCAAAAAAAGAGAATTTTTTCGATGTCTGCATATTATTTACCTCAAAAAAAGAGGGAGAGACCCGCAGGTTCTCCCCCGCCTGTATGACTTAGCAAGTTTCTACAGAACGATCACTAATATCATTAGTACGTCACTTAAAATGTTGAGTCAATACATTCAACATTCTTATTTTGGATTCTTCTTATTCAGGTTATTCATTCCATACTTCTTTTGAACACGATCACTCATTAAATACATTTTTGAAGCATGTTCAGACTTCATTAAAGCCATAGCAACCTTATTATTATCACGAACTTTATCAGAAAATGAATCAATACATCCATGCCCTTCATTAATATCCACTATCGCAAGATCTACATTATCTTTTAAGCGTTCACTCAAGTTACAAACAGTACATTCTGGATACCAGTCTTTTTGATGTTGTATGGCAAACTTTGCCATTTCAAAATCATCTTTCAATCGTTCGGAAGCGTATTTAATATGACAACCATTTGCTTCTAGTGCTATTCTAACTAATTCTTCATCATCTCTATATTTAGCCATACAAGGCATCTTTAATGTTTCACTATACTCATTATTTAAAGCCAGTTTTATATAATCCATATTATCCTGTAGATTTTTATTTACATATTCAATAGCTTCGCCATCATTCGTTAATGCAGCTGCAATCACTTCAGGATCTGCATTAAATTCAGGAAACCTTTTTAAAGATTTACCATACCTTGATACCGCCACCATGACCGCATCCTTTTGATTAAATACAAAAGATGGTATTTCATGAACTAAATCTAACGATTCATCTAATACAAACTTTAATAATTTCAACAATTGAATTCTTGTTTCTTTAAGTAATCTATTGCTTGTTAATAAACCAAAATCATACGGAATCTTTTTATATTCTTTCTCATTATGATTATCAATAAAATTAATAAACACCTCACACTTCTTTACGCTTACGTTATATCTTTCACACAACAACTTAAAACGATCTACATCCATAATATTCGCTGTGATATCTTCAATTACAAGTTCTTCCGCTTCGAATACATCAGACATATTCTTATATTTATTCACAATTTCATCTGGAAATTTATTATTCACAACAAAGTACAATTTCCTATAATAAGGGAATTCAAAACTATCATACAACCATCTACACATAGGATTTTTATAATCATAATTCTCTATGATCATAGATGCGA
>OCRP01001618.1_pt1 | contig 10880 bp, 5 predicted proteins | sample 1538871 | NCBI WGS metagenome assembly OCRP01 (sample SAMN04571731, study PRJEB22368) | human gut metagenome | biome: human gut; material: stool | host: Homo sapiens | place: Luxembourg | collected 2012-09-20 | reverse complement strand
AAGAAATCAAGCGAAATATAGCCCTTGCCGGTCAAATCGCGGCCAGCCATACCCTGGGAAGCGGCGTCTTCGTATGCGCTACGGGCATCCATACGTCGCAACGCGAACTGGAGACGACGTTCCTCACGCAGCGACGGATCGGCAGTGACATGCAGGGCTATGAGCACGACAAGCTGGATAGCCGGGCCGATCAAATTCACACCAAGTCCCTGCAATGCCAGCGACAGCAAGCCTTCGGCAAGGGTGAGCGGAATCATCAGATACGTCCATTGCGCGATATGCCGACGCTTGTTCATAATGAGCATCACGCCGAACACCGCCAGACACGCGGTGGCGACCAGCAGCACGGCCGCGTGAACCACCGACAGAATCGCGGTGAGGCTGAGCGCATCGAACGCCACTTTGCCGGAAAACACCGCGCGAATCGAGTACAGGCACGCCAACACAATGAACGGCAGCGTCACCACGCCTTCAATAAGCATGACGATGCCGTAAATGCGAACGATTAACGGCAGACGACGGTCAGCGGGATTGCCGACTTCGCCAGTGCCCTGCTTTCCGCCTTCTTCGATAGCCGCGATTTCGGTTTCGGCGGCAATCGCCTTGATTTCTCCATCCGTCTTGCCCGCGGCGGAATCCTCGGATCGTGATTCAGATTGTGCGGTTTCGCTCATATGTCGCTCCTTCCTTCAGCCCACGCTACCAAACGTAGGCAATATCCGCCGCAAGAAAAGCGGTTCAGGTGCGATTATTGGCGGACGCGAGCAAAAGAGGGGGACGTCAGCTGGCTGCAATCGCCATTCGCACACCACCTTTCGCTCACGTCCGCAAGAAATGGCGATGTATAGCGCATCGTGAGCGAATGGGGGTATAAATACGGACGGAAAATAGCGATTTATTACCACCTTTCGCTCACGGACATACAGAAATGGCGATTTGTCACGGACGTGAGCGGAAGGGGCTACGTCAGCCGGCGATGGTTTTGCCGAGGCTTTGCCGCAGTACTCGACCCGATTTCCGTCATCCATGAAACGCGATGGCGATTGTCCAAGAGCACGGTATACGATACGAACCGCGTAGCGCTACGGAACACGTATCGCCATATAAGGGAATTGATTCGCCAAACCGGAGAGACAATGCACAACGTACTGCAGATCCTGCGCCGTGACTTCAAACGATTGGTCACCGTACCCGCCGCGTGGGTGATTATGATCGGCCTGATTCTCATTCCCCCGCTATACGCATGGTTCAACATCTACGGGTTCTGGAATCCCTATGGCAACACGGACAGCATCAAAGTGGCCGTGGCCAACATGGACGAAGGCACAGACAACGCGCTGCTTGGCAAAGTCAATCTCGGCGATCAAATCGAAGGCACGCTGAAGAGCAACGACCAGCTCGGCTGGGAGTTCATGGGCAAAGCCAACGCGATGGAAGCGGTGGAGTCGGGCGACTGCTACGCCGCAATCGTCATCCCTTCCGACTTCAGCGAAGATCTGGCCAACGTCGTCACCAACAGCAAGCATCGCCCCACGCTCGAATATTACGTGAACGAGAAGGCGAGTCCGATTTCGCCGAAAATCACCGACCAAGGCGCGACCGTGGTCGACCGCACCGTCAACAACACCTTCGTCTCCACCGTCAGCGACGTGCTCGTCAAAGCCGTCAACTCAGCCAACAGCACCATCAGCGGCAACACCAACACCATCGCCAACGAAACCATCGGCGAACTCGACAACACCAAGCGGAACGTAGGCACGATCCGCTCCGCAATCGCGGATCTCGACACCCAGTTAGCCAATGTGCCACAGCAGACAAAAGCAGCACGCAATGCCCTGAACGACGTGCAGCTGGCCGCGGCGAGCGCAGGCAGAGGACTAGCAGGCGCATCCACCGCCATCGGCACAGCGCAAACCCAGCTCAACACGCTTTCGTCCAACGCCAACAGCGCGCTGGAAACCGGATCCGGACTTGTTTCCCAAGCGACGGCGCAATCCACAGCCAGCATCAACCAGATCTCGTCGGCGGTATCCGCGGCAAGTGGATCGGCGCAGCAGGCGGTGACCGGCATGCAAAACATCACCGACAGCAATGCGAAACTGCTCGAGAAGCTCAAATCCGCCAGCGACAACGCGCAATACCAGCAAATCATCAGCAAACTGGAGAATACCAACAACACGGCAGCCGGAACACTCGCCGACCTCAAAACCCTGAGCGAGAACACACAGGCCACAGCCGGCAGCGTATCCAAACTGTCCACCGATTTCAACATAGGCACGCAGAACTCGCTCAAAAGCGCAGGCACGGCGCGCAACGCCATCAATTCAGGCGCACTGCCGCGACTGAATTCCGCGCTGGGCTCGCTGGCTGGGACGGCCGGAACACTTGCCGGCACCGTGACCAGCCAGGACAGCGTGGTCAGGCAAACCAACATCGTGCTCGACCAACTCGACCAAGTGGCGTCAGACACCCGCATCGGCCTTGAGCAAACCGACCAGCAGCTGGCGAAGATGGAGACGAAGCTCACCACCGTCAGCACCGACCTGAAGGCGCTGGGCACTACGGATCTGCTCGCATCGTTGACCGGCAGCAGTTCGCTTGACGCGGATAAGATCGCCTCGTTCATGGAGTCCCCGACCGTAATCGACACGAAGAACGTGTATCCCGTCAACTCCTACGGCTCCGGCATGGCTCCGCTGATGACCAATCTGGCACTGTGGGTGGGCGCGTTCGCCTTTGTGGTGATCTACAAAGTGGAGGTGGACGACGAGGGGCTTGAGGGTCTCGATCCGACCGCAACCGAAAAGTATCTGGCCCGATACCTGTTGCTCGGCACGATGGGCGTCATTCAAGGCGCGATCTGCACCGTTGGCGATCTGATACTCGGCGTGCAGACGGCTTGCGCGCCACTGTTCATACTGACCGGCATGATCACATCGCTGGTATATCTGAGCATCACGTACGCGCTGTCCACCACGTTCATGCACATCGGCAAGGGCCTGTGCGTGGCGTTGGTGATCGTGCAGATTCCAGGCGCTTCCGGCCTGTATCCGATCGAGATGATGCCGAAGTTCTTCCGCATGGTCTATCCGTTCGTGCCATTCAGCTATTCGATAGACGCATTCCGCGAGACCATTGCCGGCTTCTACGACGGCCATTGGACCAAGGCGATCGGCACGCTGCTGCTGTTTGCCGGCATGGCGTTCGTCATCGGCCTGGTGGTCCGTCCTCTGTTGGTCAACCTCAACCGACTCTTCGCCCGCGAAATCAAGGAAAGCGACATGATTATCGGCGAGGAAGTGGAGCTTCCGGAACGCGGATACAACATGTCCCAAGCCATTCAGGTGCTGGCCGACAAAGGCGGCTACCGCGAGGTGATCGAGGAACGCGCAAGTCGGTTCGCGGAACTGTACCCGAAACTCAAGCGCGGAGCTCTGGTGATCGGATTCGTAGTTCCGGTAACTCTGGCGGCGGTGTTCTCGTTCACCAACGGAGAGAAAGTGGTGGTACTGGCCACGTGGGTCGTCTGGATTCTGCTCATCATGGGCTTCCTCATGGTCATCGAATACATGCGCGATAATCTGAACCGTCAAGTGGAGCTCGGCCATTTGAGCGATGAATCGATCCAATCCATGCTGGTGGAGCGCCAAGCGGCACGCATCCGTCGCAAAAAGCGGGCGCAACAGGAACGGCGGAACAGACTGCTGCGCAAAACGCGGAGACGCACCAGCGGCAAACGCACGACATCCGATAATCGCAATACCAGCGTCATCAAAGAAACGACGGAAAACGTGACGGGCGTCAACCACAATGAAGATGACGGAATCGCCATACTGGTGCAGAAAATGCAGAAAATGCAGACGACCGGTCCAAGCGCCGCCGCGAACGATGCCGCCACGGACACCGCCGAGACCGCCGAGACCGCCGAGACAACCGAGACAACCGAAAACAACGAAAACAACGAGGAAAGGAGCAACGCATGAAAACCATCTGGAAACTGTTCGTCGGCGACATCCGGCGAATCACCAGCAACGTCGTCTCCATCATCATCGTCATCGGACTCGTTGTGATCCCCGGCATCTTCACATGGTTCAACGTGGCCGCCAGCTGGGACCCGTTCGCCAATACCGGCAATCTGAAATTCGCCGTAGCCAATGAGGACGACGGATACCGGTCCGACCTCATTCCAGTGAAGATCAACATCGGCGACCAAGTGGTTAACACGCTGCGTTCCAACGATCAGCTCGACTGGACCTTCACCACCAAAAAAGAAGCCATCAACGGCACCAAATCCGGCAAATATTACGCAGCTGTGGTGATTCCAAAGAACTTCAGCACCCGTATGATGACGTTCTTCGCATCCGATGGCGACCACGCCGAAATCGCCTACTACAACAATGAAAAGAAGAACGCCTTGGCTCCGAAGATCACAGGCCAAGGCGCCGATACGGTCAGCGCGCAGGTCAACGAGACGTTCTCCGAAACACTGACCAGCACCGCGCTGAGTGTGGCATCGCAGCTCGCCAACCAACTCGACAAGCCAGCCGCGCAGGAACAACTCACGCAGTTCAACGGCAATATCAGCGACTTCGCGGAAACGCTCACCGACGCTTCCGGAACGCTCCGCACGTTCAGCACGCTGACCCAAAGCGCACGGCATCTGCTTGAGTCCTCCGACGGTCTGATCGCCAATGTCAGCGGCAATGCGAAAAGCGTAGGAACAACACTCAAGCAAGCCGGCAGCGGCGTGGAGGATCTGACGGGCGCGTTGAAGACCGGCACCACCGCGCTGGGCACGGCTCTGACTGATTCTGCCAACAGCTTCACAGCCATGGAAGCAGATGTGGACAGCCTATTCGGCAATGCGGGCACGCAGGCCGGCAACACCGCCAACGCATTACGCAACCAGGCCACGAACATCAGCAAGCAGGCGCAAAGCTACCAGCAGATCTATGATTCGCTCGACGCGCTCAGCGCAAACGAAAAGCTGCCGGAAGCGGTGAGGAACGCCATCGACCATCTCAAAACCAACGTCGGCACCACCATCACACAGCTCAACGACCTAGCATCGGCGCTGAATGGCAGCGCCGACAACATCGACGCCAAAGTAAGCGACACCACGGCCGAACGTGCGGAGATCAAGAAACTGGCGCAGCAGGCGGCAACGTCCGTCAGTGGCATCAAAACCGACTATGAGAGCCAACTGAAACCGCAACTTGACGATATCGCCACGTCCATTACCAGCACCACCACCGCGCTCAATGCCACAGCGGCCGATCTGAAAGGCGCGCTGGGCAATCTGAACGGCACCACCAAGACCGCGGATAAGAATCTGACCGCCATCAGCAGCGTGTTGGATTCCACCGCCGATAGTCTGGCCGGCGCGGGCAAAAAACTGGGCGCATTCACAGGAACATTGACCGATGCTCTGAACAGCGGCGATATGAGCGCCGTCAAAGATGTGCTCAGCGATAATACCGACTCGTTGGCCGCCGCGCTTGCAGCCCCTGTAAAAGTGAAACGCAACGCGGTGTTCCCAGTCAAGAACTTCGGTTCGCAGATGGCACCGTTCTACACGATCCTGCCGCTGTGGGTCGGTTCGCTGCTCATGGCAGTGACGCTCAAGACCACCGTCTCGCGTAAGGTGCGCAAGGAACTCGGCGACCCGAAACCGCATCAGCTGTTTCTCGGACATTACGGTGTGTTCGGCGTGATCGGACTATTGCAGAGCACGTTCTCCTTGGGAGGCAGTCTGCTGTTCCTCCATGTCCAGGCGGTGCATCCGCTGCTGTTCATGCTGTCCGGCTGGGTGAGCAGCCTAGTGTTCTCGTTCTTCACCTACACGCTCGTGGCCAGCTTCGGCAACGTCGGCAAAGCCATCGGCGTGCTGTTTCTCGTCATGCAGATCTCCGGAGCGAACGGCGCATATCCGCTGGCCGTGCTGCCGAAAATCATCAGCAGCATCAGCCCGTTCCTGCCTGCGACGCATTCAATCACAGCAATGCGCGCGGCGATCGGCGGAATCTACAGTAACGATTACTGGTTTGCGATTGGCGCGCTACTGCTGTTCATTCCGCCGCTGCTGCTGATAGGCCTGCTACTGCGCATTCCACTGGTCAAGTTCAACCATTGGTACGTAAGCAAGCTGGAAAGCACGAAAGTGATCGCGGCATGATGGGCGGAACCACGCAAGAGGGCACGCGGAAGACGGTGCAAAAAACCACGCAGGAAGACGTCGGCACAGTACGTGGCCGACGTGAGCGATTACGGGAGCAAACCGACCGCAAAATCATGAAAGCCACATTGGGGATAGTGATTTCCGATGGTATCGGAGCGGTGACCATCGAAGAGGTCGCACGACGTTCAGGGGTAGCAAAGACCACAATCTACCGACGCTACCGAAACGCCGACGATTTATTGCAACGCATCCAACCGGAAGTTGCCGGACTACCGAATTTCAACGATTTGAAGCCGTCGCGGAGCGGACTGGCCACCATGCTGCGACGCATCCAGGACTGCTTCGACAGCGAACTCGGATTGAAAGCCGTGGGCGTGGTGCTGTCTTCCGACAACGCCACGCTGAAGGCGATCGCAGCACAAGTTCTAGCGCCGGCCGAAGAACGGTTCGTGGGGTTCATGGAACGTGGCATCGCCGACGGAGTGTTTCAAAACCGTTTGGACTACACGTTCCTGTTCAGCACGGTGCTGGGTTCCATGCTGGCTTGCAAAGCGTTGGCGGGGCAGGAAGCCGGAGGGGAACGGCAATCCGGCAAGGAACGCAAGTCTGATTCCTGGGCCGAGAACATGGCCACGTTGCTCTGGCCGAACGTATGCGCCGAATCCGCACGGTAACCACAGGAAAACCGTCCGCACCGACGCAAGACGGGCATGCCGTGTCGGTTTCAGAAGGAATGGGCTATTGGATTGACGCTTCCTGACGCGCCACTTCCAACGCCTTGTTGAAGGCTTCGGAGGTCCAGCTGGCGCCGGCGAGCTTGTCTACTTTAAGGTCCTTCAACGGCTTGCCGACCACCGCGTCCGGCACGGCTTTGGCGAAGTCGTTCTGATGCTTTTTGGAGATGGACGTGAACGGATGGCCGACGATCTTCACGGCCGTCACGTTCTGGTCTTTGACGGTCAGTTGCACGTCGATGGTGTCCTCGCCGACCGGGCCGTACTGGCCGTTGACCGAATAATCGCCATCCGCGTAGTTGCCGGTGTCCTGCTTGCTGGACGTCGTGGAATTCGCGTCATCGGCATGGTTTTTGGTGGTGGCGTCGCCGCCGGCCGTATTGTCAGCCGCCTTGCCGTCGGTTTTCGACTTATTTTCCTGCGATTGCACGCTTTCGCCGGAATTGCCGGCGTATTCGTCGTCCATCGGCGTGGCTTTCGGCTCGCCGCATGCCGACAGCAGCGCGATGCTCGCCGCGGATAGCGCGATGACTTTGACTGCGTTCGATTGTGCGGTGCTCATGCCTGCTCCCCTTTCGTGACGTCGGGCTCTACGTCCGTATCGTCGGCAACGCCAGCCGCAACGGCAACGTTGGCCGCGTCCGTATCGCCGGTTTTTGCGGCCTTCGTAGGGTCGGCGAACGAAATCGCAATACCCCCGTTCTGCGCGCCTTCCGCGGCGGAACCGGTGAATGCGGGCTTGCCGCCGGCCGCCTCGTACGCGCGTTTCGCCTCCTCGTCATTCCACTGTTCACCGACGAGCACACCATGGTTGAGCATGATCTCGCGTTGTGCGCAGGAGGCGACGAGCGCGTCATGCGTCACGACGATGATCGTAGTGCCCTGCTCGTGCAGCTGGCGAAACAGGTCGAGCACGATCTTCTCGTTCTTCTCATCGAGATTGCCGGTCGGCTCGTCGGCGAGAATCAGCTTCGGGCAGTTGATGAGCGCGCGGGCGATGCACACGCGCTGCTGCTCACCGCCGGACAGCTGGCCGGGCAGGTGATGCGCACGCTCCTTCAATCCCACTCGTTCCAGCGCTTCCATCGCCTGCTTCTCATCGACTACAGAATGGTAGTATTGCGCCACCATCACGTTCTCCACCGCCGTCAGATGCGGCACGAGGTAAAACTTTTGGAACACTAGTCCTATCATGTTCTTACGCACATCGGCGAGCTGGCGGGCGTTCAAATCCTCCAATCGCCGGCCTTCAAGCATGACGGAACCCTTCGACGGCGTATCCATGCAGCCGATCATGTTCATCAGCGTGGTTTTGCCGGAACCGGACGAGCCGACAATCGCCAGCCATTGCCCTTGCGGAACGGTCAGACTCAGGTCGTCGACGGCGTGCAGATCGCCGTAAATCTTGGAAATGTGGTCGAGTTCCAGCAGCATATGTTCGTTGTCCATGATTATTCCTCCCTCAAAACGATGGCGGGGTCGATACGGGTGGCGCGGCGGACCGGCGGAATGGAGGCGATGACGGCGATCGCCACGGAAAGCAACAGCGATCCAACGCAAAGCAGCCAGTTGAGGCCGAGCGCACGGCCGAAAACGGTGGAGCACAGCACACGCGCCAGCACATAGCCGATAGCAGTGCCGAGCAGACCGCCGATCAAGCCGTAGATGCCGGATTCCACGTAGAATTCGACGCCGATGGCGCGCGAGTCGGCGCCAAGGGCTTTGCGCAGGCCGATTTCGTTGCGACGTTGGCTCACGATGGAGCTGATGGTGGTGCCCACGCCGACGAGCGTCAGCACGAGCACGACGAGCGACACGATCCAGAACAGCGTCTGCAGCATGGTGATGATGCGGGTGTCGGACGAGGTGATTTTGGTGACGGTCTGCGCTGTGACGGCAGTGTTTGTATTTTTGTTGATTCTGTTGACGATGGCGTTCAGCTCATCCCCCATGGCGTTCACCGAGTATTCGACCACGTCGGCGCCGCGCTCGTGGCCCGCAAGTTTGGACACGTCCACGGTAGTGGCGTAGATGATGGAATCCTCGTTGCCGCCGGTGTCGACGATGCCAGCGATACGGAATTCGGTGCCGTTGTTATCCATGATGTCGGACGAGACGCGGCCGTTTTCCGTGGCTTGCGTAGTCTGTTCGCCTTGCGTAGTTTGTGTACTCTGCGTGCCCTGCGCGGACGATTCTGCCGTTTCAGTTGATTCGTCCGAATCGGATTTTGCGGACGCGGAAGAAGACGCTGAAGCAGACGCGTCGGCGGCGCGGTAACCGATGGTGACGCGGCTGCCGACCTTCACGCCGAGCGCGTCGGCGACGTCGCGGCCGACCATCACGTTGCCCGAGCCGGGCCAATCGCCCGTCACGTTCCAATGGCGATTGAGCGCGCGGACGGCTTTCACGTCCACGCCGGCGATGGTGTACGGCGCGGAATTGATGCGCACGCTCTCATACCGGTATGCGGCTGATTTCACGCTGTGTCCGGCGCCGATGAGCGCCGTCACGTTGCGTACGGTTGCGGTATCGATGCCTTGCGATTTGCCCGTTGCGGACGCGGGCGTGACGATCAGGTTCGCGCCGTACGCGCGCATTTCCTCGTTCATCTGCTGCGGCACCGCGACGCACACGGATGCAAGGCAGAACAGCGTGGCCGCGCCGACGAGCGACGCGATCACGGCCATCATCGCACGGGAGCGACGGCGGAACACCGCGCCCCACAGCATAGTGAAGAACATCTTGCGATTCGTCATCGCACACCCCCTACGAAAGCCAAGCACAACTCACCTACCATGCAGCACCTCCGCCGGACGCAAGCCCAGAATCGCCCGAATCGACGAAAGCGAGGCCACGAGCACAGTGACCGCCAGCAACACGAAAACCAACACGAACACCATCGGACGCATGGTGATGCCCGAGCCGAACACCACGTGCCCCACGATCTGTGCAACGCCCGAGCCAAGCAGCGCGCCGGCAATCGCACCAACCAGCGAAATCACCGCCGTTTCGGCGAGCATAAGGCGCGAAACCGCGCCGTCCGTGGCGCCGATCGCCTTCAACAGCGCCAATTCCGAACCGCGTTCGCCAATCGACGCGGCCATCAGGTTCGCCACGGCGATCGCGGCGGCAACCAGCGACAGCACGGTCATCAGCACCATCACCGCCTGCGTCTTGTTCAGCACATCGCCCTGCAGCGCGGCCACCTGGCGCACCTGCTTGGCCACCGCGCCCGGCAGCACCTCTTCGATCTGGTACGCGATCGACGACGGATACGCGGTGCAATACCACGTCTCCCACTCGTCCTGCGTGAGCGCGTTCGGATTCTTCGACGCCTTGCGCGCGAGGTCGTTGTCGGGCGTGGTGAGCGCCTTGACTTCAATCTTGTCGATGGAATTCGGCAGATTCGCAAGCGTTTGCGCGGCGATGGACGGCATATAAATGGCGCTGTTGTCGGAATCGCCCGAATCGAAGATGCCGACGATTTTCACTTTCACGCGATTGCGTTCGGTGGAGGATTTGCCGGTTTTCCCGGTACCTCCGTTCGTATTGTCGTCCGCACCGACGGCGATCGTCTTGTCGAGCGTAACGCTGTCACCGACGTTCACGCCCAGTTTCGCGGCGAGCGCGCTGCCGACCATCGCCTGCTCGCTGTCGTCTTTCGGCCAGGTTCCGTTGATTTTCCACCATGAGCGCATGCCGTTCATGCCGGCCACGGTGGACTCGCCGGAGTCCATGTGCAGGGTTTTCGCGAACCACGTGCCCACGATCGGCACGTTGGTCGCCTTGCATTTCGCCGCGGAAGCAGCCGCACCTGACGCACCAGCCGTTCCAGCAGAGCCAGCCGAACCAGCCCCCGAACCGACACACCCCGCATCCGCGTGGATGTTCAATTCCGGCGCGAAATTGGTGATGTTGAACGCCCAGAAGATGGTCTTGATCTTCTGCGCGTCCGACTCCTTCAGAAA
>OCRP01001613.1_pt1 | contig 10899 bp, 7 predicted proteins | sample 1538871 | NCBI WGS metagenome assembly OCRP01 (sample SAMN04571731, study PRJEB22368) | human gut metagenome | biome: human gut; material: stool | host: Homo sapiens | place: Luxembourg | collected 2012-09-20 | reverse complement strand
GTCAGACTTGCCGAAGAGAAACATACACCTGTAGAATACTATCCACTTATACATTATAAATGTTGTGGAATCATTAAGAAGCTTGCGGATGCGTGAGAAGGGTAATACTTATTCTGTTATTCCGAAAACTTCTGAAAGATAAACTGTTTTCTTAGCCCAGTTCAGATGGGTTTTATATTCATTCATTCTTTCTCTGGTTTTGCTTCCTGCAACAAGGGAAGCAGAATCAGCATTCCAGTTTAAAATCGCCCGTGCGTCAAGGTAGTCATTTTGTGAAACCTGATAAGCTCTGTTTACTACAGGGATCTGTGAAGGGTGGATAACGGTTTTTCCAATGAAACCGCAAAGTCTGTCCTCCCGGATTTCCTGAATCATTCCTTCTTTCCAGCTGTCACCGGCATAATATTCCCATACAGGACCGGAAATCACATAATCCATACCATATACAGTGATAATATCTGAGAAAATATCTGAAACAGGTCTGATGCTGTGAATAGATTCATTGGCATGTCTGCGAAACCCAAACATATGGCACAGATCATTTCCGCCAACACGTATATTCAATATAAGATCTTCAATTCTGGCTAAAGAATCCCTTAACAAATAGAGAATATCAATTCTGTTTCGCAAATCTATAATGGAAGGACTTTCGTAAATAGGCATCATGTAAAGCTTTTTTGCGACAAGTTCATTGACGAGGATCATCTGCTCAATATAACTTTGTGCGTTATCCGGGCTGAATTTAGGGACGATGAAACCGGTAACAATCTTAATGGATTGCCCAAGAGCTTTTGTTAATCTCTGAATCTGCTGTGGATTCCGAACACGGATAAATATTTTGGGCAGATAGAATGGCTTTTGTTCATGCTGTATGAATATCTGGCTGAGAGAAGAAATCAGTATCTGCTCGGCTTCTTCAACATGATCGTCGTTTATGGTATCTTCAAGACAGAGAGCAAGAGAAAATCTGTTCCCGAATCTTTCATTTATCAGAGAATCAGTGATGGATATTCTGTTGGCAGGACAATAGAGTAATGGACCTACACTGTAATATAAAACATTATTTTTCATAACACTCCTTCTGACATATCTACAAAAATTCCCGTAAATAGGGTACCTTATAGAAATTCAATAAAATACTGCAGGTAATCCGGCCCATCACAGTGTGAAGGACCGAGTCAGCAGCTACATCATAGCACATTTCAGGGGAATAAGCCATAGAAAGAACAGGGGAATTTTCTTGAAATATAAATAGCAATATGATACAATTTTGAGGTAGAATTTATACGAAAATTTGGAGAAAATTATGGTTCCGCATTATTTTATGAAATTACTGTAGAACTTATCATGAACAGAAATAAGATAAGCAGATATTGAAGGTGAGATACTTATATGTTGGAACACAAAAAAATTCAAAACCTCAGTGATTATTTTGTCGAACTGAACAGCAGGCGGGAGAAAGGTGTTTATTTCTACCGTATCAACGGATATTCTGAAGAAGTCGGCGAATTTATAAAGAAATATTATGATACAGCAAGAAGAACCGGAGTGGTTATCGAAGGGAAGATACCTAATCCCGATGAGGGGAATCTTGCATATTATAATGAAATAATGGGAATGGATTTTCAGATGAGTATGGATTTTATCCATGTCAGTCTGAGAAAATGGCTGCCAAGGATGAATGAGTTTCAGAGACAGAATGTGGCAGCCTCCATTTATGACTCTCTGGATTCCCTGCGAAAAGCCGGGAAAACCGAGAATATGCTCAGGAACGCATATATCAAGTTCATGTGCTGGCTGTATTATAAATTTGAACGCATTGTAAATCAGCTTGGAGAGAACCATATCCCTAAAATATTATATGAAGGGCAGATAAGCAATTATGAGTTAATGCTCATATCGATTCTTTCCAATGCAGGCTGTGATGTAGTACTGCTTCAGTATGCAGGGGATCAGGGATATCTGAAAACAGATCCGGGTTCCGTTCTTTCAGACAGTTTGCAGATGGAAGGTTTGCAGCCATTTCCGCAGGGATATTGTGTGAAAAAGGTCAGAGATGAGATTCAGAATGAACTTAACAATGAGAGACTGTATGGAATCAGACCTTCGCTTACAAATTGTACAAATGCATGGATAAAGGGAAACGGCCTGGATGATATCCGCGAGAGCATTCTGTTAAGGGGAAATGACAGCCGTTTTTTTTATAACTGTTTCTGCAGGATAAACGGGGCAGAAGATAAGCTTACTTATGCAAATGAACTGTTCAGATTGCAGCAGGAACTGAGAAATTCAAAGAGAAATACGGTGATCGTAAGTAAAGAGATTCCAAGACCAACGCCGCAGGAAATTTCAGAGATAAAGAGGTCAAACTACACATCCGGAGATCAGATGCTCCTGGGACTTGCGTGTAATATACAGTATGGAGCCAATCCGGAGCTTCAGCGGATCCTGCATAAAACATTTGTGGATGTTATGCTGGCTGAATCTCAGAAGGAAGGGGAAAATCTTAACAGACTGACAAACAGGGCAGTGTATCTGCTGTGCTGGATGAGAAGATATCTGCCGAAGCTGTTCATAAACTGGAAATCACCGGAGATTGGATGCTTTATTTATCTGGGGGGCTGCCGGAATGAAAACGAAGCTCTGTTTATGAGTTTCCTTGGGCGGCTGCCACTGGATGTGCTGATCTTATGTCCTGATCTGAACATTAAGTGCTGTCTGGAAGATAAACTTCTGTATGAGGTCAACTATCCGGAGAGTCTGGCGATCACAGAATATCCGGAAGAGAGTTCTCAGGTAAAGATTGGAACAGCCGCTTATCATGCGGAAAGAGAACTTGATACTCTGATGTATCAGGACAGTGGGATATACAGAAATCAGCAGTATGTGAAGGCGAATGTTATCAATCTGCAGACCATGTATGAAGAGATAAAACTACTGTGGGATCAGGAATTGAAATACAGACCTAATTTCAGCACAGTTAACGGTGTGGTAAATATTCCGGTTATTTTTTCAAAAATCTCAGGAGTGAAGGATGGAAGTGTTTCTCAGTACTGGGAATCCATAGCAGCACTGATCACAGAGGATACCGTTGTTGTGAAAAGTGCTCCGTGCATTGAACCAACTGCCTCCGGTCCAATGAAAGCCTTTGCCGTAGAATTTTATAAAAACGGAAAGCTTCTGCGGAATAAAATAAAGAATCATCCCAGATATCCTTATCATCTTCTTCGGGAGGAAATGCAGGAATTTATACTTGACAAGCTGCAGCTTCTGATCGAGCGGAAACTGATAAAGGGTATTGGGGAAAATGGTACAGAATATACAGTGATCGCGCAGATTCTGGATCTGCCGAAGGAGATTCTGCGTCTGATCCAGAAATTTGATTTTACAAAAAAGAATCCAAAATTGATATATATTAATACAGGGGAGACGATGATTTCACTTCAGGATTCGATTCTTGTAACATTCCTGAACCTGGCAGGATTTGACATTCTGTTTTTTGTCCCTACAGGCTATCAGAGTGTGGAGAACTACTTTGCAGAAAAACTGATGGAAGAGCACCAGATCGGGGAATATAAATACGATATGCAGGTTCCGGATCTGAATAACATTTCGACAAACAGTACCCGCCCCTCATGGCGGAGAAAACTTTTCAGGAGAGGTTAGTAGATTATGGGACTTGATTTCGGTAAATCATCTATGGGAAATCCTGCTCAGGCCGGTAATGGTCTTCAGGAGAAAAATGAGATTGAAGTTGTGGAGAAATATGATATTGTCGCTGACAGGCAGCAGATGAATGCTGAGCTGGTCAATTCAAAAGAAGTGGACGATATTGTCAGCACGATCGAAGTTTACAATATGGATACCATTGTATCTTTTGGTGCGAAAGCAGCAGAGGAGATTTCCAAGGCATCTGATGTGGTCCTCAACAGCATGAATATGTCGCAGCTTAATGAGACAAGCGAGATGCTTAAATCGCTGGCAAAGATCATGGATCAGTTTGACATTAATGAAATTAAGGATAATCCGGGACTTTTCGGAAAGCTTTTCGGAAATTTCAGAAAACAGCTGGATAAGATACTGGCCAAGTATCACACAATGGGCGAAGAAGTTGATAAGATTTATGTTCAGCTTAAAGGATATGAGTCTGAAATCAAACAGTCCAACAAAAAGCTGGATACCATGTTTAAGACCAATGTGGATTATTATCATGAACTGGTGAAATATATCCTTGCAGGAGAACAGGCATGTAAAGAGATTGAAGCCTACATTGCCCAGAGACAGCAGGATATGGAGAATACGGGAGATCAGTCTATTCAGTTTGAACTTACCAGTCTGAATCAGGCACTGATGATGCTGGAACAGAGGACACAGGATCTGAGAACAGCAGAGAATGTGGCAATGCAGTCCATTCCCATGATAAAGACTATGGAGTTCAGCAATTACAATCTGGTGAGAAAGATCAATTCTGCGTTTATCGTTACGCTTCCTGTATTTAAGCAGGCACTTGCGCAGGCAATTCTTCTGAAAAGGCAGAAGATACAGGCAGAATCTATTGCAGAACTGGATAAGAAAACAAATGAGATGCTTCTTAAGAATGCCCAGAATACAGTAGATGTATCGAAGATGACAGCTAAAATGGCATCCGGAAGTTCCATTCAGATTGAGACTCTTGAGAAGACATGGGCAACCATTACAAATGGAATCGAAGAGACAAGAAGGATCCAGGAAGATGCCAGAAAGAAACGCCAGGAGGATCAGGTTCGTCTGGAGGCAATCAAACAGGATTTTAACAAACAATACAATGTGCCACCGGTAAGAAAATAAAAACACAGAAAAAAGGGAGGATGAATGATATGCCTATTAATTTATCAAAAGGACAGAAGGTAGATTTAACAAAGAAGAATCCGGGACTTAAGAAGATCATGGTAGGACTTGGCTGGGATGTAAACGCTTTTGATTCAGGTTCGGATTTTGACCTGGATGCAGCAGCATTTATGCTTGGTGCCAACGGAAAATGCCCTACAGAGAAAGAATTCATTTTCTATGGCAATCTGAAGCATGTCAGTGAATCAGTCATCCACATGGGAGATAACCTTACCGGTGAGGGTGAAGGTGATGATGAGCAGATCATGATCGATCTGTCAAAGGTTCCGGCGAATATTGAGAGAATTGCGTTTACAGTTACCATTTATGATGCAGAAGCAAGACGTCAGAACTTCGGACAGGTTTCAAACTCTTACATCCGTCTGGTAGATGAATCCAATGAGGTGGAACTGATCCATTATGATCTTGGGGAGGACTTCTCCATTGAAACAGCAGTAGTTGTAGGAGAACTTTACAGACATAACGGAGAGTGGAAGTTTAATGCCATCGGAAGCGGATTCCAAGGTGGACTTGCAGCGCTCTGCGGTCATTATGGTATTGAAGTAGCGTAATGTAAGAGACAGTCGGCTGTTTGGTAAAAATACTAAACAGTTATCAGGTATGGAGCTGTATAGCGAAGCGGATAAGACAATATGGGAGGAAAAATATATGCCAGTTAGTTTAAAAAAAGGACAGAAGGTCAGTCTTACAAAAGGTAACCCGGGACTTAAGAATGTAGTTGTAGGTATCGGATGGGATATCAATGCTTTTGACACAGGCGGAGATTTCGATCTGGATGCAGCAGCGTTCTGTCTGACAGATTCCGGAAGGGTTTCTGATTCGAACGATTTTGTATTCTATGGAAATCTTGTACATCCGTCCGGAGCAGTCCAGCATATGGGAGACAACCTTACAGGTGCCGGAGACGGAGATGATGAGCAGATTAAGATCGATCTGTCAAAGATTCCTGCCAATATCACAAAGATTGCATTTACAGTTACCATCTATGATGCAGAGGCAAGACGCCAGAATTTCGGACAGGTTTCTAATGCCTTTGTGAGAATCTTCAATGAAGTGACAGGAGAAGAAATCCTCAGATATGATCTTGGAGAAGATTTCTCTATTGAAACAGCAGTTGTATTTGGTGAACTGTACAAGAATGGTGACGAATGGAAATTTAATGCCATTGGAAGTGGTTATCAGGGTGGTCTGGCTGCTTTGTGCAACAGTTATGGTGTAGACGTAGAATAGTGCCGGAGGGCAACAGGAGGGACGAAAATGTCAGTAAGCTTACAGAAAGGACAGAAGGTAAATCTGTCAAAGGAGCATGCAGGATTAGCAAAGGTGATCGTGGGACTTGGCTGGGATGAGGCAAAGCCATCCGGCGGTGGTGGATTGTTTGGTGCATTATTTGGTTCTTCATCACATCAGGCAATCGACTGCGACGCTTCTGCAATCATGTTGAAAAATGGTAAATTTACAGATAAAACAGACCTGGTATATTTCGGCAACCTGAAACATAAATCCGGGACAGTCAATCATATGGGAGACAATCTTACAGGAGCAGGCGAGGGAGATGATGAGCAGATCGTTATTGATCTGTCAAGAGTTCCGGCTGAATATGATAAGATTGTCATTGTTGTCAATATCTATCAGGCAGTAAAGAGAAAACAGCATTTTGGAATGATCCAGAATGCATTTATCCGTCTGGTTGATGCCAGAAACAATAAAGAAATGTGCAAATATAATTTAACTGAGAATTATTCAGGTATGACTGCGATGATTTTTGGGGAAATATACAGGTATAACGGTGAATGGAAATTCAACGCCGTAGGAAATGGCACAACAGATCCCGGACTTGGGGAACTCTGCCAGAGATTTGTGTGAAAATAAAAAGAGGAGCTGTTATGGTTCCTCTTTTTATATAAAATCCGGTAACTGTCTGTCCATGATTGAACAGTTGCAAAACCCGAAAGAGGAGGTTGATTATTATGAATGAAATAAACAAAGAGGAGCGAATGCAGGGCCTGTCCGGACAGCAGGTCAGCGAGAGCAAGGCGAAGTACGGCACCAATGAGCTGGCGAAGAAAGAGACTGAATCACTCTGGTCCATGTTCATCGGCGCATTTGATGACATCTGGATCAAGGTATTATGTGCGGCTCTGGCTCTTAAAGTTATCCTGGCTGTGCTGGGAATCTTTGTCCCTGCATTATCCGGCGGAAATGATGTTGTGGAGATCATCAGTATTGTGATCGCAATCGCACTTGCTACCGGTTTCAGTACCCTGTCAGAGTACAGAAATACTTCAAGAAGTGAGGCGCTTCAGGAAGAATACAGCAAGACCTATGCCAAAGTTGTAAGAGACGGAAAGCTGGTCAATATTCTTACCAGTGAAATCGTTAAAGGTGATACGATCCTTATCCAGGCAGGAGATAAGGTTCCGGCAGATGGTCTGTTATTTGAAGGTAAGATCAAAGTATCTCAGGCGGCATTAAACGGTGAATCAAGAGATGAGAACAAAGCAGCAGTAACCAATATGGACGAGGCAGAATCTACGGATTACTCTTCACAGGGAAAAGTCTTTATGGGTTCGGTTGTGACTTCAGGCGAAGGTTACATGATCGCAACTGTTATCGGAGACAGTTCTGAATTAGGAAAGATAAACAAAGCTCTGACAGATACCTCCGAGGAAGAAGAGCGAAAAGATACTTCCAGCCTGAAGCTGGAGGGTGTGGCAGCAGGTATCGGTAAACTGGGTGTGTCAGCTGCAGCGATCGCGGGTATCCTTCATGTTGTCCTGACTCTGATCAGGGCAGATCAGGCAATCACTGTTGTTTCCGTTCTCCTTGTAATAGCGGAAGCAGTTATGCTTATGGCTTCTATCGTGATCATGGCAGTTCCGGAGGGACTCCCGATGATGAACAGTCTGGTTCAGTCAATGAATACAGAGTCCATGTATAAAAAGAATATCCTTGTCAGCCACAAGGCGGCATTTTCAGATTCTGCTTACATGAACGTGCTGTTCAGTGATAAAACCGGAACGATCACACAGGGTAACCTGTCACTGGTAGAATTTATCACAGGTAACGGTGAGATTGTTGATTCCATCCAGAGCAGGGAGTTTATAGAAGCTATCACTCTGAATAACCTTGCAAAGATTTCCTCAGAAGGAAAGGCAATCGGAAGTAACAACATGGACAGAGCACTGCTCTCTTATGCCATTGATCATGGTTATAATGATTATGACAATGATCCGGAGAAGGTAGAAGAGATCAGCGGATTTGATTCCGAGAAGAAATGTGCCACTGTAAAACTGAAAAACGGACTTGTTTACTGGAAGGGTGCTACAGAGAATATCATTGATAAAGTAACACATTACATGCTTCCGGACGGGGAAGAAAGAGAGTTTACAAAGGCAGATAAAGATAAAGTAGAAGAACAGATGCATGCACAGGCAAAGAGAACCATGAAGCTTCTCTCCGTAGCGAAAATCAGCGATGGAAAGACTGTTCTTATGGCAGTTCTGTGTCTGCGTGATAATGTCAGAACAGATGCGGTTGAGACTGTTCAGATTCTCAATGATGCAGGAATCCAGGTAGTTATGGTTACCGGTGATGCAGAGGAAACTGCAGTAGCCATTGCAAAAGAGGCAGGTATTCTTGCAGATGAGAAGAAGGACGTGGTTCTTACCCATGAAGAAATGGAGAAATTATCAGATGAAGAGCTGAAGAAAGTTCTCCCGAACCTGAGAGTGGTAAGCCGCGCGAAACCGCTTGATAAGAAAAGACTGGTATCTCTTTCACAGCAGATTGATAATGTCTGTGGTATGACCGGTGACGGTGTGAACGATGCTCCCGCATTAAAACAGGCAGACATTGGTTTTGCAATGGGAGATGGTACAGCAGTTGCACAGGCAGGAGATGTTGTTATCCTTAATAACAGTCTGACTTCCATTAAAGACTGTGTGCTTAACAGCAGGACTATGGCGAAATCTGTTGGAAAATTCCTCATTTTCCAGCTTACTGTAAATATCAGTACTCTGTTAATGAATATCATTGCACCGATCCTGGGATGGACAGAGCCGTTTTCCATTGTCCAGATCCTTTGGATCAACCTGATCATGGATACATTGGCTGCCATGGCGTTTGGTGGAGAACCTATTCTTGACAGATATATGAAAGATCAGCCGGCAAAGAGAACAGATAATATTCTGACTCCGTACATCAAGTCAGCGATCGGAGTAAGTGCAATATTTATTACCCTTGGTTCTATCCTGATACTTGAGAATATCGGCGGCATTACCAGTTGGGTAATCCCTGCGGGCTGTGCAGATCCGGAGCTTTATGAGAAAACATTTATGTTTGCGTTCTTCATTTATGCGATTATCTTTAACAGTCTGAATACCAGATCTGAGAAGTTTAATCTGTTTGAGCATATCGGGGAGAATAAGAACTTCGTACTGGTAATGGGAGCAATCTTTGTTCTTCAGACCATTATCATTGAAATCGGCGGAAAAGTATTTAACACAACTCTGCTTGAGCCAAAGGCATTACTGGTATCCATGGTACTTGCAGTACTTATTATACCGGTGGATCTTATCAGAAAAGCAATCATGAGCAGGTAAACAATACGTATGAAATAATAATTATGGGGCTGTCGCAGGTAATAACAGTGTGGCAGTCCCATTTTTGGAGGAAGCGAATGAATGGCATTTTATGCGCGGACATGGACAATACCATAATATATTCGTATAAGCGCAATATCGGTGAAAATAAATTAAATGTTGAGTTATATAATGGAAGAGAAATCTCATTTATTTCTGAAAAAACGCATGATCTGTTGAAAAAAGTAAGTGAGAAGATGACTATCATACCAACATCCACAAGGACGGAAGAACAGTATAAACGTATTGAGCTGGATATAGGAATCGTACCCTATGCCCTTGTCTGTAATGGAGGAGTACTGCTGGTAAATGGTAAGCGTGACAGAGAGTGGTATCTGGAGTCGCTGCAAATGATCCGGAATAGCAGACCGGAAATGGAAAAAGCGCAGCAGATTCTTGCCGGGGATTCCAGACGAAAGTTTGAGCTGAGATTTCTAGATGAGCTTTTTATTTTTACAAAATGTGAAAAGCCAGAGGAAGTGGTTGAAGATCTGCAGGCAAAACTGACTACGAAGCTGGTGGACGTATTTCATAATGGAGAGAAGGTATATGTTGTTCCTGTAAATCTGAGTAAGGGAATGGCCGTGAGAAGACTTCGAAAGAGGTTGCAGCCTGCATATATCATAGCAGCCGGAGACAGCGAATTCGATGTTTCCATGGTGGAAGAAAGCGACCTGGGATTAGTTCCGGCCGGATTTAAAAAGAGTTACGGTAATGGTAGCGACAGATTCAAAGAGACAGTGATGGAAATGGAGGCAGGAAGACTGTTTTCGGAAACATTACTTGAGAAATGTTTGGTTTTATATTTTAAAGAGCCGGACTGACTGCAATTCTATAAAATATTGCAGTCAGTCCGGCTCTTTGTTATATCAGGCTGTTAATCCATACTGACGCGGATTCCGCTCTGACGTTCAGATGGCTGAATGATAACCGTAACATTATCTCCTCCATGCCACTCAAACTGATAAGACTCTCCGGAAGTCTGGCCGATGAAAGTTTTCCAGTAATTCGTTTATTTCATGTATTTTTCCAGAACCGGAAACTGTACAGGTCCGATGTCCAGAATCCGGCGGTGAAATTCTTTCAGGTCGAAATCATCTCCAAGTCTTTTCTGACAGACTGTTTTCAAGTCAAGGAAATTCAGATATCCCCAATAGTATTTCAGATAGTTACCGGGAGTTTCCACAATATACTGATAGATTTCGGAAGCAGTAGAAGCATTGTTGATGCCAAATGCTTTCAGAAAGACAGCAGTGCGGGATGCATCCCAGCCCCTGTAATGAATGCCGATATCGATCAGGGAGTAAATGCACAGATTCATACTCCTGTTTAACCAGGCAAACCGGACGGCATTTTTGGCAGAATCCGG
>OCRP01001605.1_pt1 | contig 10959 bp, 8 predicted proteins | sample 1538871 | NCBI WGS metagenome assembly OCRP01 (sample SAMN04571731, study PRJEB22368) | human gut metagenome | biome: human gut; material: stool | host: Homo sapiens | place: Luxembourg | collected 2012-09-20 | reverse complement strand
ACTTGGACGCCCGCAGGGCCCGGAGTTTTTCCAGGTACGCGACCTTCGCCTTCAGATAGGCGACCTGTTCGGCGAGCTCCTGCTCGCGCGTCGGTTTGGGTCTCGGCTTGGATTTCGCGCCCTTCGGTCTGCCCTTGGGCTTCGGCCCGAGCGCCTCCGGGCCTCCCGCCCGGTACTCGCGGCACCATCGTTCCAACGGCGCGATGCTCGCGATCGCGTACTTCGCCATGACCTCCGTCTTGGTCATGCCGTTCTCGACGTGGTCGCGCGCCGCGGCGACCTTCGTCTCCCCCACGTATACCGTATAGTCAGGAACGCTTTTATACCTGTTCTTATCTTCCGTATGAACCACATACACCGTTGGATAATGAAGACGCGTTCTCTCGGACATCGATACCCCCTTTTATCCCTATCTCGCTTATGTATGGCAGATACACCTCGGAAAAGCGTACTTAGGGGGTATGAGAACAGCTGTCATGACAACCTGACCTGCCATATATAAGCGAGATGTCTCAGGATAAAGCACGGAATCTACCATACGTAAGCGGGATAACCAAGCTTAAGCGCTCGTACGACACATTTTTGTGCACAAGACATCCCTCCGCAAGCGTCATCCGACCGCCTGGTGGCACGTTTCATATGCACAGAGAAAACACAGCCCGCAAACACCACACTCGAAGCATGACGCCAGTGGCTTTAAGGTAGAACCACGCCGATTCTGCTTGCTGATTAAGGTAGGCGATACGGGCTTTCTCTGGCATTCGTTGTCGACGGAAGCCCATTTGGCGGATCGCATGTTCCTCCTTTTCGGGTATGGAGGGAGTGTTCGGGCACTGGAGTGAGCATAACGTAATCATGAGAGAGCAGACAAAATAACTACGGCAGCTTCGATCTTGCGCGTTCCGCCCCTCTCGGTCTTCCCTCGGCGCATCTCTACGAAGTGCTTGACGGTAATTTCTTCCAAGGTGAAATCAGCTAGTGGGGCAAGTGTTTCTGTATCTGTGCATTCTTGGACCATCCGTGTTCATGATCAGTCTCGGGTCGAATCTGGTCTTCTCCGACGCCAACCCTCGCAAGATTGTAAAACGAGGCTGCACCACGCTCATCGCTTTTCTTCTGTTGAATATCGTGCGCGATGGGATTCCCGATGTAGTCGTTGCATTGACTGGCCACCCCAGTACTCTCGACACGTTTGGATACGATATTTTTGCGTCCGATATTCTGGGATTTGCGGGTTTCGTATTCCTGTTTTTTCGCACTTGTCAAACATTTTCACATTGTTTCATTGGCTACGCCGCTGATTTCGTTATGCATGTTGACGGTTAACGATCTGATTCCGCCATTGCACAATGTCCATTGGACTTTACGTGCAGAAGCGGCTTGTCGCACGCGCTTCTAAAGCCTGATTTCGCATGCGCACATCCGCAAAGTCATGCAAATACTAGTTAACGCAATACTATTTGGTGGATTTCGTTCCCGATGTTTTTCGTATAGCACCCTAGGTCAACCCTTTTTGGTATTTTTTCATTGGATATGCCATACGATGGGATATCTTTTCGGAGTATACGAGATTAGGGAAAATATGGTCAACCACCATAAAATGATTAATGCTGCAATCGCAACGCTTGCGACTTGCGCCATGTTGCTGCCGGTAGTAGGCAGCGCCAATGCTAATGAATCCTCGAATACCGCCGTACTTGGTGCCGGCTATACGGCCACCAAGATTTCGCACCCCAATGCAGGGCTGGGCGAAGACGACGGTATCGTAAACGTTTTGAACGGTGAATCCATTGATGATCTCACGCAGGGTTTGCCCGAGCGTGGTCAGAACTATTCATGGGCTTCGGCCGGCTACGGCGACTGGATGTATGTGGGCACCTGCTATTCCGCAATGGGTTCCACGCTGAAATACATGGCTAACACCATGGGCGCCAAGTATGCCAGCATCAAGGCCGCTTTGGATGTTGCGTTCAACGGCGAGCTGTTCCTCGACAATGGCGAGAACCACAGCTTGCTGCTCAAGATCAACGTCAAGACCGGTGAAGTGAAGATCATCGTCAATGCGATTGGCGGAGAGCATGCGGTCAACGGCTATCGTGCAGCCGTTGAATTCCATGACAAGCTGTACTTTGCTGCCGCCGCAAAGGGTCAGCCGTACCTGCTGGAAGTTGATCCGAGCAGTGGTGATGCCACTGAAATCGTGTATCGTTCCGCTGCCATGACCACTGGTCTGAAGAAGGGCTACACTGCTGGTATCCGTGGTTTGACCGTGGTCAACAATCAGCTTATCGCCAGCATGATCACCGACAACGGTGCCGCTATCGTGGCTTCCTCTAACCCGTCCGCAGGTCAGGATTCTTTCGCCACCATCGCCACTCAGGATAAGGGCTTGTACAACTATCCGGCATGTGCTGTGACCGACAACGTGTTCGGTGGCTGCGTATGGGATATGGTCGGATTCAAGGGCAACTTGTATGTCACCGTGGTGACCGGCAAGGGCAAAAACACCAAGCAGTCCTTCGCTTTGCTCCGTGGCACGCAGGATGAGAGCACCGGCAAGTGGACCTTCAAGCCGCTGGTCGGCGATCCGGCAGACGGCGCCAAGTACGAGTGGGGCTTCGGAGCGAGTCGTTCCGGCGCAGCCAACATGGTGGTATACAAGGGCCACCTGTACATCGGCGGCTACAACGATCCGATGAACGCTTTGGAGAAGGCCATGCAGATGGATTTCTCCGATCTGTACAAGGATCTGGAGAGCCCGGTCAACCTGTGGCGTATGGACGTTGACGAAGACGGCAACGAAAACTTCGAAATGCTCGCCGGCGAAGCCAACAACAAGTACTTCAGCGATTCCAAAGGCACCATCGATGGCAATACCATGCTGTCCGGCTTGGGCGACAGCGACGAGCAGAGCCGTCACCTGAACCAGTATGTGTGGCGTATGCAGTCCTACAACAGCAAGCTGTACGTCGGCACCTTCGACATCAGTGATCTTGCATACCCGGCAACCCAGTTCGCCAACGGCGACATTCTGAAGCGTACTCCGGAAGAGTGGAAGAAGCAGATCGAATACATCAAGATCTTCTTCGACTCTCTGAAGAAGAATGACCAGAACGGCACTTCCGGTACTATCGGCACGGACTCTCAGGAAGCCTCCAAGCCTTCCGAGTCCGAATCTCAGGAAACCACCAAGCCGAGCGATGATGACATCATGCCGTTGAACGAAGGTGAAGCATCTGAGAGCGATCAAGCTGCACAGGCAGTTGAAGAAGCCGGCAAGACCGACGAAGTGGCCGCTGACGTGGCTACCATGCAGCAGCTGCTGGAGGACATGGGCGCTGATCTCAACTCCAAGCAGACCGACGTGGTCTCCCCTGACGGTGTCGCTCCGCAGGCCGCTGAAACCTACACGCTCGACGATCGTTACCAGTTCCTCGCATCCCTGCAGCGGCTGCTCGACCTGTACAACAAGAACAAGCAGTATCTGCCGGAATTCATTACCAACGAGCTCGACAAGTGGCTTACCGAAGAGAATCTGGAGAACTTCATCGACTTCGTGGGCGTGCTCAGCTACCTGCATTACTCCAACGATGAGACTCGTGGCTTTGACCTGATCGTCTCCTCCGATGGCACGAACTTCCAGACCATCAGCCGTAACGGTTTCGGAGATAACAACAACCACGGTCTACGCGTGTTCGCCGTCACCGATTCCGGTCTGGCAATTGGCACCGCAAACCCATACCATGGCACTCAGGTGTGGCTGCTGAATGATGGTGAAATCAAGAATGCTGAGCTGACGAATGGCGATGCATTCGACTACGACAAGTATGATAGCGATAAGAAGAGCGCCAACGCCAACGGTCTGACCGTTGGCATCAACCCCAATGGCAATACCGTGGAAGACGTGCAGTACGACTACCAGTCACTGACCGCCGGCACGGATTACACCGTGGCCGATGACGGTTCCATCGTGTTGAGCAGCGCATTCCTCAATGGTCGCGAAACCGGCAGCACCGGTTCTGTGGTGGTGTTCTACAACCAGGGTGCACGCGTGCGTTTCACTGTGACTATCAAGGACAGCACTCCGAACGCACCGAAGAAGGATGATGACAAGCAGAATACGAAGCCTGCCGCACACAAGAAGGCAAACACTGCCAACACCGGTTCCAACGTAATCGGCGTTGTTGTGGTGGTCGCTGTTCTGGTTGTTGCAGCAGGGGCATTGTTCGTGTTCAAGCGCAAGCGTTCCTGAATTGCCAGAGCCTGTTCTTAGGACTCATTCCTAAGTTCGTCCGCAAATAACAATCCCGCATGATCCGGTTCGCCGGAATCATGCGGGATTTTTTATTTTGCAGAGATCGCCTATCTCACGTCATGTCAAACTGCTATCACAAGCTGATTTCAATGTGCGATATGCAACCATGTGGAAGTTCCGATACGGAAACCATTGAAAATGGCACGCAATCCTACAAATAACAGATTCACGGCAAGCCACAGCAACGCCATACGCAGCGCGGAAGACGCCTGCATCGCATCGCATATCCAACCAATCACAGCAAGACAGGGCACATATATTGCAGCCGTCGCCGTACACGTCAATGCAAGATACCGGTAATCCCCTGCCCCAATCAGAATGCCATCAACAGCCCACATCCAACCAGCCAACGGCAATGTCACGCCAACAACCACCATACCGACAGTGAGCAAATGCTGGATCTCAATCGACTGAGAAAACAGCGGGGACGCACACCATCCGGCAATCATCAAACCAATACCGATTACCGTTCCTCCGCATAATCCTGCCCTGCCAGCGATTCTCGTCAAACGCATGGCTTCATCCTCTTGACGGGCACCAATCTGCGCGGCAACCAACGTCTGACCGGCAATACCAATGGCATCAAGCATGTTCAACACGAAATTCCAACTGGAATTCACCACCTGATACGCAGCCAACACTTCCACGCCCATATACGTAGCCAGCACCACATTCGCCACCAGGCATGCACGCAACGCAAGCGTGCGCAAGAACAACACCGCACCATCGCCAGCACTGTTCAACACTCCTGACAAACGCGGCCGTAAACGGGCACCTTCCGCACGAGTCCACAACATCGCAGGAACAATAAGCAACACTGCCATGAACCATTGCGAAATCAGCGTGGCCACTCCAGACCCAAACACACCCCAACCGAATCCGAGAATAAACAGCAGATCCAGCAACGTATTGAGTATCGCACCCAGCGTAGCAGCTACCAACGTGATGCGAACCTTCTGCAGTCCGCGGAAAATACCGTTGGCCGCATACACCAGCAACATGCCGGGAATACCGAACACCACGGCACGCACGTAGTCAACCGCGTTATGCAGCACACTCCCTTGGGCTCCCATGGCCATGCACAACGGGCGTGCAATAACGAACAGCGCCACAGACACCACCACGCCAATGATTCCAGCCAGCCACAGACCATCAACGCCTGCTTCCAAGCCTTCTCTCCGCTTGCCGGCGCCCAAAAGACGCCCCACCTGCGATGTGGTGCTATACGCAAGGAACACACATAGCCCCACAACAGTGAGCACAATGGTTGACCCGACCGACAGACCGGCGAGCGCCTGCCCGCCAATATGTCCGACGATGGCGGTGTCGATGAGCACGAATGCTGGTTCGGCGATAAGTTGCCCGAACGTTGGTATGGCCAGTGTGAGAATGGTGCTGATGGTGGTGCATGATGCGTTGTTTGCGGTATCTGTTTCGTGAGTATTCTGCGAAGTTGATGTGGTCATAATCGTAAGCGTCTGGCGTGTTGGGGACTACATGTGCAGTGTAAGGTCACGTGTTTCACCATTGCCGTTGATTGCTCAGATTATGACTATGCCTGTTTTGCGCTATTTGAGAATGTCGTTGAAGGTTTTCGCTGATTGTCTGCATAAAGGTAGAGGGGCATATAATTCCCGAACCGCTCGTGACGCATAGTCCAAGCTCCTGCGAGACCCATTCGACCCCATCCAAACCCTAGTGGATTCCCGAATCCGCCTTCGCAGTAATACTTCATGTGACCGTCGAACTTAGCCCCGAACGCGTCAATGGGCTACCGCCTGGTCTCAAGCCCATGAGACACTAGGAACCATGACTACAGTTATCATGCGCACCACTGATGATAATCGTGGTCAGCTGTTTTTGGCTTTATTCCAAGGTTTTCCATTTTTGGGAAACCTGCCGATTACCCTCGTTTTTCACGAGGCACCTACAGGCACCCAAGAATAATCTCGACTGCCCCCACCGGCCGACCACCACCGGCCGGTCCATGATGCTCATTCGAGATCTCCCGCCGACGATAGGCGCCCGGACCCATACCGTCTATCCAAGGGGAAGCCAATGAAGGACACGGAGAACAGGCCGCAACCGAGAAAACGCAGGAAATGGGGATCGGTGATCGTCCGCAGGGACGCGGACGGCAACCCGACCAGTTTCCAGGCGCGGTACGTCAACCCGCTCGACCCGCCCAAGAAGGTCGGACGGAACTTCGGCCTGGAATACGAGACGGAGGCCTACAGGTGGCTCGACGAGGAGCGCTACCTCGTCACACTCCACAACAAAGGCATCAGGCAATGGGTTCATCCATCGCAGCGAGGCGCAAACACCATGCCCACATTCAGGGAATACTCCAAGGACTACTTCGACAAATACCGCAAACCGGACGGCAGCAAGCTATCCGGCCGGTCCAACCGATGCAACGGAATCGTACTGCGTCGGCTCAACGAGACGTTCGGAGACACCCCGCTCGACCGCATCACCCGGCAAATGGTAGACGAATGGTATGCAAACGCCAGAGACACGTTGACGGCATGGACGTTCGAACAGGCGGCGCGAACACTCAAACGAATCATGCTCGCCGCCGCGAACGAACAGGCGGATGGCACCCCGCCGCTCATCCCCGCGAGCCCGTGCCGGTACCGCGTCGTCAAACCGCAATCCAAACGACGTGACCAACCGCCGGTCACCGCCGACGAGATCAACAGGCTGGCCGAGCTCTTCCCCGACTACCAGCGGCTCGCGCTCTGGCTCTCCCTTCTGGCAGGCGGACTGCGCCTCGGCGAGGTATGCGCACTGCAACTCAGGGACATCGACCTGGAGAACCTGCAACTCCACGTCCGCCACTCCGTCAACCGCGGCCCCGACGACAGGGGCAAATACCAATTATGCGAGCCCAAGACCAAAAGCAGCAAAAGGGTCGTGCCCATCCCGAAACCACTCGCCCCGCTCATCGAGGCCCATATCAGCCGGTTCTGCAAGGACCGCAAGCCCGACACCATGCTGTTTCACTCGCCTATGCTGGACGATTGGCTGCTCCCGCCCACGACCATCGAACGGACATTCCGCATGGCCCGCGAAAAGATCGGACGCCCCGACATCACCTTCCACTCGTTGCGCGCCACGCACGCCACCATGCTCGTCCTCGAGGGCGGGACCATGCGCGAGACGATGGACGACCTCGGACACACCAGCCTCACCGTCGCGGTGGACAGCTACCAACGGGTCGTCAGAGAACACCACCGCGACACCGTGGAACTCCTCGCCTACCGGTACATGCCATCGAACGATCCGACCGTAATCCGCACGGTCATCGATCAGAAGGAACGCCAGATCGACAAGCTCCGGGACGAAGTGGAAAGACTCAGGAAGATCCTGCTGGAACGGGATACCGGAATACCGACGGACCCGGACACCGTTTTACCGAAAAACCAAAACCGGTAAAGACCGGCATCAAACGGAACAGCCTCACACGTCTAAGTGTTGCAACAAGTACAGCGGCAACGCTTAAACACGTGAGGCAGCCACGGTCGAAGCGCGAGGCAATGCCTTCAACCGACTGGATACCGCGATACCGGAACCGGTAAATACCGAAAAACCGAGATAACGAAACCGGTTTTCAGCCCTCGGAATCCATTACCGTACGACCCTTGCCGAAGAGATGGCCGAGCCATTTTCTGATTCGCGGGTCGTTCACGTTGTCGTTGTAGACCCATCCCTCGTTGCCGGTGTTGTACGGAGGATCGATGTAGATGCAATCCACCTTGCCTTCGTATTCGGGCAGCAGGGCCTTGAGCGCTTCAAGATTGTCCCCATGGATGACCATGTTGCCGCAATCGGATCCATGCGAATCCAAAACGCTCTTTTCAGGGATGCGTTCGAGTACACGGTACGGCACTTGACGGTGGTATGCGACCACCTTGCTCTTTCCCATCCACTCCAAAGTCGGCATGACCCGTTCTCCTCGCTACATCAAATCGATATATCCAAAGTATAGGCTTTCGGGCTAATGGCTCATATGGCGCCCAGGACCTTCGCGATCAATCCCGGCACTCTTGCCATCCCCGTCTTGCCGAGCAAGATTCTTCCGCAGCGTGTCGCCGAATCTGTCCAGCAGATCCGTTTTGCTGCGAATGGCGTCCGGCTTCCGACGCAATCCCTCGACCAGATCGATGAACGCGTGTTCCTCCTGTTCCACGCAGTCGAGGAACACAGAACAGAACGCCACGGGATCGCCGTCCACCTGCCAGGTCTCCAGACTGCGGGCATAGTCGCGCTTGGCGTCATACTTGATCGCCACGGGACGATAGCCGTGCTTCAGCAGCATGAAATTAAGCAGCTGGCGGCCGGTCCGCCCGTTGCCGTCCATGAACGGGTGGATGTTCTCGAACATCGCATGGAAGCCGGCGGCCCTGAGCAGCGGATGAGCGCCGCTCGCGTCCAGCCCGTCGATCAGGGCCCGCAGGTCGTCGCGGATCTCCAGCGGGTCGGCGGTCTTGACGCGGGTCGCGGTGATCCTCGCCAGATAACCGTAGGGGCGGAACGTGCCGCGGGCGAACGGCTGGAGGTCCAGCGCCGTCACCTCATGGACGCGCCGGACCAGTTCCTCATCCAGTCTCCTCCCCTCCCGGGCGTATTCGCGTACGTAGGCCATGCCGTCCGCGACGCCGCGCGCGGCGAACACGTACCGTGCCGGCGAATCCGACGGGACGAACTCGCCCTCCAAAACCAGGGACGTGTCCTCCAGGGTCAGCGTGGATCCCTCTATGGCGTTTGAATTGTAGGTGTAGCGCACCAGCCAGTCGCGGTCGTAATCCGCCAGCGCCATGTCCTCGACGCCGTCCAGGGGGTCCAGTGCGCGGGCACGGTCCTTCAGCGCGTCGATTCGTCGCAGGCGTTCGACGATTCCCGGCTCGCGTTCAAGGCCGAGCAGTTCCTCGGGCAGTTCCTGTATGCGCTGCGATAGCTCGGGATTGGCCATCATGTCCCTCTTTTCGTGTTCCGGTTGCAAAGTCCATTATTCCAGCCGCGGTTCGTTCCGTCCTGCGGCCTGCATGTCATAGGGAGGCGCGCCGGCCGTCCCGGGTCGATTCGAACGCCGCGGCCACTTCTTCCGATACCGGCATGCGCATCGCCACCCGGCCGGTTTCCTGCGCGGCGGCACGTTTCATGGCTCGGCGTTCGGCTCTGGTGGGCCGTTCGAGAATCCACTCGGCGAACGCGCGGATAAGGATGGACGCGACGATCACGCCGATGGATCCCCAGAAGCACGGGACGAAGTCCGGCTTTGTATGGTCGGTCCAGAACCAGGCGATCAACGCGAGGATCAACGCCAGGCCGGCGGACAGGGCGGCGAGCTTGTGGAACACGAGGGCGAGCGTGCGGATGGGATGCGTGACCAGTCCCACCGCCAGCGCGACGACGACGAGCAGTGCGACGAAGCCGGCGGCGATGACGGCGACGCCAGGTATATCGCGAGCATGTAGAGTCCGAACATGATCGGCCTTCCTTCCCTCTCCTATTCCGTTTCTTCGGGCAGATAGGTGTAGTCGACGGCGACGCCCTCCGCCTCAAGCAGCACGGCTGCCTCGCGCACGGCGGCGGCGCGGCGCTTCACGGATTCCTCGGCCCGGACCCAGTCGGGCAGCCCCTCGGGCAGGTCGGAGACGCGGGAGAACGAGAGCACGGCCCGCTCATCTCCCCTGTGCCGTTCCACGATGGCCACGACGGCGCGCCTGTGCTCGGCGAGATAGTGTTCAAGCATCTTCCTCATCCTCTCCGATGGTTGGATCCGGTATTTCTCCGACTCGTATTTCTTGACCATGTCCACGGTGAGGTTCGCAAGCACGGCCGCGTCGTGCTGGGTCATGCCGATGCGTTCGCGCGTCGCGCGCATCCACGCCTTGGCCTCGCTCCAATCCTCTTTTGCCATGGTCCCTCCTGGATATAAGAAAGCCGGATCCGCCTGCGCGAACCGTGATTATACTTTTAGTATAATCGAGGTTTTCTACAGGGTGGACCCGGCGTTTCCCGGGATGCGGCCGTGGCTGCGCCCCGGTTTCGTCACTCGGTCGGCATCGATGGATTATCGTCGGCCGTGGCCTTGCGCTGCTGGTCGAGCATCTGCTGCTGGATGAGCACGCTGTTGGTCTGTGCCGTGTACTGCTTCTGGGCCATGTCCATGCTTTCCTGGTGGCGTTGGCCGAAGTCGAAGGCGACGCCCTTGTCCTTGTCGATGACGAGCGCGGCGTCAAACGTGCCGCCCTTCCTCGAGGTGAAGCCCTTGAGGCTGACCTTCCGGCCGTCGAGCAGCCTGCGCATGGTCGTGTCGGTGATGGTCTTGCCGGCGATGGTCGTCCAGGCGCGCCAGCCGCATCCCTCCGTGGTCTTCCATGTGCCGTCGGGTTGTTTCTCTCGCCGGTTGGTGGAGCATTGGAACACCTTGCCCGTTTTGACGACGGGCTTGCCGCAGCGCGGGCAGCCGCCGAACGATTCCGTGTTCCGTGTTTTCGTCTGCACGTGGTCCTGCCGGACGGTGGTCTGCGCGTCGGCCGGGATGCGGGCGGCGAGGTCGCGGAACTCCGTTTCGACCTGCGAGGCCGCGGCCTGGCCGTGTTCGACCTCCGAGAGGCGTCGTTCCATGTCGGCGG
>OCRP01001594.1_pt1 | contig 11051 bp, 10 predicted proteins | sample 1538871 | NCBI WGS metagenome assembly OCRP01 (sample SAMN04571731, study PRJEB22368) | human gut metagenome | biome: human gut; material: stool | host: Homo sapiens | place: Luxembourg | collected 2012-09-20 | reverse complement strand
CCCCTGCCGATACAGTGGCGCAGACGGTTTGATACTGAAGGGCCAACTGATAAATTTCCTCCAGGTCATCATCAGACGGTGTGGTTCTAAGGGGCAGGGTGAAATCTGGCAGGGAGAGCAGTTCGCCTTCATTTTGTATTTCTGTGACAAAGACGAGGGATACTTCTTCCGGTGCTTCCGGTGTTTCCGGGGTTCCGCCATCCAGTGTCTCCGAAGCCTCGCTTTCTAAATCCGGCAGAATCTCCGTTATTTCATCGGCATTGGCTGGGGTTGCAGTTTCAGCGGCAAATGCGGGGATACTGCCGGTGAAGCAGAGGAGGCAGGTCAGACAGCCACCCAGAATACGCCTGTGTATTTCCTTTATTCTCATACGATACCCCCCATTCCAGAGAAAATATATTGGCGGTAGGCTTCTCGCAACTGTTTTCCATTGCGGAGAGCAATCGGAAGTTCCTCGCCGTTTATCAAATGGAAGGTCTGACTGTCAACCTGGCTGATATAATCCATGTTGATTAAAACGCCCCGGTAGCAGGGCAAAAAACGCTTGTCTTTCTGCAATGCGGCAGTGACCTCCTGAAAACCTCCGCTTACCGGTATCACGCGTTCCGCCATATGAATCCGTGTCATACGGTTTTGATAATCTATGTATAGAATCTTCTCTGTGGGAAGTTCCAGCTTTTGACGGTCAGCCATAACCGAAAGTGTCATCACTTCATAGGGCGGTTTTAGCTGGCACAGTTCCATCGCTTCTTCAAATTCTGCCTGATGGAGCGAAAGCGGCTTCAGCAGATAATAGCTGGCGGACAGGCTGTACCCCATATGGGCATAATCTTCTGTAATGGTCAGAAAAACGATCTTACAGAGCCTGTTTTTCTGGCGCAGCCTTCTGGCGGCCTCTATTCCATCCATGTTCTCCATATAGATGTCCATAAAGACAAGCTGAAAATTGACCTGGGCGGCAGCTTTCAGAAAATTCTCTCCGTCCTCAAATTCTGTCAGCGTATAGTCCAGCTGCTGCTTTTTCATATAATTTTCCAGGCAGGCAGACAGTTCTTCTCTGTCCTCTGCTCTGTCATCCACAATCGCAATCTGCATCGTACCATCTCCTTTGCACAATAATCCAATATGAGTATAACATAAAACCGCAGGAAAAAACTTGCGTCTTAAACAGGAAACCTGCGTCTTAAACAAAGTCGGTTGTATTTCTCTTGACAAGATGCTACTCTAATTATACTACCAGACTTTCTGATGAGAAGGTCTGGTTTTTTATTTGATAGGAAATCAGGAAAGGAGGCCCGGCATGAAAATCGCACTTTGTACGGAGCTGAGAAATGTGGAATGGTTTGAAAGCAGGCTGCGCTCCCTTTTTGAAGGGGACGGACAGCTTGTCATCGACGAGCTATGGAATGAGAAGCAGCTATCTCAGGCACTGCGGCGGAGCCGGTACCATGCGGTTGTCATCGCCATGACCGGGGCAAGGGGATTGGAGGCTGCCATTCAGGCAAAGCAGCTGGCACCGGAAGTACCGCTTGTCTGGTGGAGTGATGATGAAAACTTCGCCCTGATCGCGTATCAGCTTCATATCCCGGCATTCCTCTCCATAGATTGTAGTGACCAGGAGTTATATGAGGCGATGGAGCCCATCAGGAAACGGAGGTATAGAAATGCGAATTGCGCTATGCAGTTATAGCCAGAAAGAAAAAGAAACCGCTTTGCTGATGAAGCTGGGCAAAGTAGACCGCTTTGATAACGGCGTATTTTGTACCTATGCCATGCAGCGGGATGGGCCTTATGATGCTGTGGTAGTCATGGAGGACGGAGCCAGGGGGATGAATTTCTGCATGAGCATACGAGGGTACAGCAGGGATGTCCCTCTCCTATGGATCAGCGATCAGGCAGAATTTGAACCCCAAAGCCGCAGGCTGCAGGCGGATACCTTTTTGGTGAAGCCTGTGACGGAATATCAGCTGCGGGAGGCAGTATCCCGGCTGCTTCAGAAAGCAACGAGAAGGAACGAACAACGTGAGGAGGATGAATAAAATGAAATGGAAATGGAAATGGAAACGGCCGGCCGCATGTTTACTGGCGGCGGCAATGATTTTTACGATGCCGGGCGTTCCGGCATTTGCGGTGGAAACTGATGTTCCCGGCGTGTCCGGGAATGCTCCGGTGGAGTGTATCTGCGAAACCCACTGTGAGCAGGGGGCGGTCAATCCCGACTGCCCGGTCTGCGCTGCGGAAGATGCAGATCTCTCTGCCTGCAAGGGAACAGAGCAGGCAACGCCCCTGATGGCAGCTGCGGCAAGCACTGAAGGAACCATCTCCGGCGATGTTACCTGGGAGAACCAGACCATAACTACCCCGGTGAGACTGACCGGCGACACAACAATCACGCTGAAAGGCGAGAATACCATTACGATTTCTGATACTGCTGAGCTCTCCGCTCTGGAAATGGATTATCGTAGTCTGACCATTCAGGGAAGCGGCAGTCTGACGGTCACTGTTCCTGACAGGAAATATGGTATTGCGGATTCCGCTTACAGTGACACCGCCGGCGGGAAGCTTACCATAAAAGACGGGGCAAAGATAACCACCAACGGCGGTCAGTACGGCTTGAGCGCTAAAACCATCGTGATTGAGAGTGGAAAGCTGAATCTAAATTCCGGTTGGGGTATTGACACTGCATCCCTGACCATGAACGGAGGAACCCTTTGCGCCACCGGAAAATATGGTGCGATTTCGAATAGTTATGGAAAGGCCCGAAACATCAACAGCAACCTGACCGTTCTGTATTCGGAAAATCAGAATGCAAACACAGACGATATGTCGGTCGGCACAGCGGACGATACGACAAAAGAAGGGGACGTCAAGACCATCTATATCGCCCAGATGGCGCCCCGCGCAAGCCTGATTGTCGGTCCGCAGCAGGGAACCATACAGGAAAGCTCAGGCAGTCAGAGGGCGACCTTCTCCGTTACCGGCAGCAAAGTCCAGATGGGTACCCTGAACGTGGACTGGGAGGGCGCGCACACCGGTCTGACGGCGGAAAAATCCGCTGATAACCAGACCATCACCGTTACCGCCGACAACACCGTCAAGGAGGGCCGCTATAAGCTGAAGCTGACCGCAGACAGCGAAAATGGTTTCTCTCCCGCTAAGGCGACCGCCACCGCAACGGTCACCGTCGCCGCCGCGCCCAAAAACCCCATTACCATAAAAAAGCAGATGGAGGTCGTATATGAGAAATTAGATGGGGAAAGTGTAGCGGTTGTCGATGTCAGCGCCTCTCTGGAAAGCGGTCAGTCCGGTAAAATCACCTATCAGTGGTATGTGAACGGAAAAGAATTTCAGGGCACAGGCAGCGGCAGTTATAATAAAATCGTCCTGACCAAGTCCAACCTGACCCCAGTGGAGGGCAGGGACTGGGAGTACAGCGGCCAGGTCTACTGCAAGCTGTCCTATAATAACTATACCGTAGATACAAAAACTGTCACCGTTACCGTGAACACCTGCACCCATGCAAAATACACCCACGATGGCAAATGCCAACAGTGCGGCGAACCGTGTCGCAAGGAAGTGCTCTTTATTGACGAAGATGGTATCCCCTATTCGTCTGAACTCGGGAACAATCAGGCCATGGTTGGGAGCAGGCTGATTTCCGGCGGAACCTTTTATTTTGTGCGGGATATTGACGCAATCTTGCGTGCGGGAGGTGATGAGCCGAACAAAAAGGACCTTACGCTGGATCTGCAGGGCCACGAGGTCAAGGCGCTGGATCTGCAAAATTGCCCGTACAAGAGCGTCACCATCAAAAACGGCACGATGAGAGGGAACATTGGAACCAAAGGCCCCGCGGTATTGATATTAGACAGCGTTACAACAGGCGCGGAATACTTTAATAACCAGTTTACCCTGACGGTAAAGGGCGACTGCGTGTTTACACATCAGATGACGTTCGTCGGGAACACCCAGCTCCAGGGCGGCACCTTCCAAGGGGGCATCAGTGTGGATACCGGCGCGCCGGCGCTGGCTCTGCTGGCGGACGGATATGCCTTTGCAGACGCTGATAGCAACGACATTTTGAACGTTTCCGATGTAAATATTCAGAATAGAAAGGTCAAGGTGGTCGCGCATACCTGCCAATATCATAACGGTAAATGTGCCTGCGGCAGAATCTGCGACCATGTGGACAAGGTGGATAAGAATGGTTACTGCACCCGCTGCCAGATGCTGGTGGAGGCATTTGAAACCGGCGGCAAGCGATACACCAGTCTGGAAAACGCGCTGGCTGCCGCGCAGGACGGTGACACTATCACGCTGCGGGGGCCTTTGGAGATCGAGAACAAAGAGCCTATCGAGATCAGCAAAAATATTGTACTGAACTTGAATGGACACACCCTGAGCAAATCCGCTGGGAAGGGGCTTCTACATATCCTCGGCTCCAATGTAGCCATCATAAACGGCAAGGTGCAAAACACCCATCCCAGCGACCCCTATCATGCGGTGGCGGTCGGAAAATCTAAGCAGACAGGCGCAAAGCTGACTCTGGACAATGTCACCCTGGAGGGCAGCACAGACGGGAGAAACCGTGGAGTGGGGCTTGGCATTCTTACCGGGAACGAAGCCGTGGTAACGAGCGGCAAGTTCATCGGCGGCATCTACACGGAGGGAGCGCTGACCATGTCCGGCGGCAGCGCGGATCTGCTGGAATTGGGTGCGCTCAAGGATATTCCAGTGACCCTGTCCGGCGGCTCCTTTGGCAGCATCAAAATCAGGAATGGCGCAGATTACCAGTCCCTGCTGGCAGAGGGCTATGCTTATCAGAAGCAAGACGGCGCATTGCTCAAGCTGTCGGAGATGAATGAGAATACTGCCGTAACCGTTGTGAAGTGTAGCCACCCGGATGAGCATTCCGGCGGGAATGTCTGCCCCTACTGCGGCTATGCCGCTACGGTAACAAAAACGGACGGCAGCATTTCCTACTATCTGACGGCAGATGACGCCATCGCCGCAGCCGGCGGCGGTACGGTGAAGCTGCTGGCAAATGCAGGCGAGATCACCATCAGCAGCCCGCTCAAGCTGGATCTGAACGGTAAGACGGCGGCAAAACTGACCGTCACCGGAGATGTTACGCTGGCATCCCTCCTGCCGGAGGGCTGCGCGTTCAAGAGCGGCAGTACCTGGATAACCGACCCTAGCGGCACGGAGCTGACCAACGTTTCTATGGCCAAGATCCCCATCAAGAGCATGGACTATGAGACCAAGATGAGCATGACTTATGGCAGTGCGGGGACGCTTCTTGTCAAGGTAGCGAAGGAAACCGGCACTGGCGCTGTAAGCTTCCAGTGGTACAAGGTGGAGGACGGCAAAGAGACAGCAGTTGGCGGTGCGACAACAAAGAATCAATTTGATCTTTCTGCACAAAAGCTGCCCGCAGGCAATCATACCTTCCGCTTTTCCGCCACTTGCGACGGCTACGAGAAGATGAGCGAGGATATTGCTGTGACGGTACAAAAGGCCGACATCAGGTCAATCACGCCTCCCACAGCGCAGGAAAACCTGACCTATACCGGCCAGGAGCAGGCGCTCATTACCGCAGGCAGCGTGGCGAACTATGGCACTATGCAGTACAGCCTGACCGAGAACGGTACATACAGCCCGGACATCCCTACCGGCACCGATGCCGGAGCATATACCGTGTGGTATCGGGTGATTGGCGATGAAAATCACAACGATACCGCACCCACCAGCGTGGCGGTCAGTATTGGAAAGAAACCGCTGACGATCACCAAGGTAGCGTGTGCGGCCAAGATCTACGACGGCACGACAACCGTGGAACCCACCAGCGTGATCTTCGACAACGTGACCTTGAACCGAGGCACAGACTACACCGTGACCGCCAGCTTTGACGATGCCAGTGTGGGCAACGGCAAGAACATCACTGCCAGAGTGACCCTGATGGGGCAGACCGCGAAGAATTACGCCCTGGAGCAGAGCAGCTTCCCCACGACTGGCAGCATCACCAGGGCCGCTGTCCCTGGCTTTACTAAGGAAACCGCGCTGACCATTGTAAACGGCCACGCGAACACCTACACAGTGGCCCTCCCCGCCCTGCCCAAGCTGGAAACGCCCAAAAAGTATGGTGCACTCACCTATGAGATCCGCGAAATCAAACTGGATGGCAGCTACTACACCAGCGGCGCGAAGGTGGAAAACGGCAAGCTGACCCTGCCGATTCAGAAAAATGACGTGAAAACCACCGGCTCTGTGGGCATAGTGACCGTAGTAATCAAGAGTACAAACTATGAGGACATCACTCTGACCGTCAATGTCAATGCGACCAACAAGCTTCTCCCTACTGTTACGGCACCTACGGCAAACGCCCTGACCTACAATGGTACAGAACAGGCACTGGTTACAGCAGGCAAGACCACTGGCGGCACGATGCTCTACCGGCTTGACGATTCCAAATGGAGCGAGCAGATCCCCACAGCGAAAAATGCTGGGGAATACACCGTTTGGTATAAGGTTCAGGGAAACGCAGAGTACGCAGATGTGGCAGAACAAAGTTTGACTGTGACCGTTTCCAACCAGCCTTCCGGCGGCGGAGCATCCGGTGGTGGCGGCGGTGGCGCAGCCCCGGCTCCGACACCGGATGATGCGGATGTCATCACAGTCAAAGAAGACACGAAGGACAATACGACCTCCAAGCCGGGTGCGGAAACCGACACAACTACAACAACCAAGACGACCGTCAAGAATACGACGACCGAAATGACCAAGAACGAGCAGGGTCAGGATGTTTCCAAGACCACAGCCAGCGTTTCCAAAGACCTCGGTGACAAACTGCTCGATCAGGCGGTTTCCAATAAGTCCGATACGATCGAGATCACTGTGAAGTCCAGTGACGCGAATAACGGCAGCGGCGCAGGCAGCACAGGCGCGGCGGACAGCGTGAAAGCAACCGAAGTCGAGCTGCCAAAGGCGACCGTCAACGCGATCGCCAAGGACACGAACACCGACCTTGTCATCAAGACCGACAACGGCGAAGTCGTCCTCGACAACAAGACCTTAGAAACGATTGCAGGCGCAGCCAAGGGTGACACCGTAACCATCGTGGTGGGCGAAAACACCCAGCTCAAGGAAACGCAGAAACCGGCGGAGAAGATCGTCGGCAAGAACGGCACGCTCTTCGACCTTGTCGCGAAGATTGGCGAAAAACACCTGCATCAATTTGAAGGCGGCAAGGCTTATGTGATTCTGCCGATGCCGCAAAAACTCAAGGGCAAAGACATCCTCGTGATCTACATCGACGACAACGGCCTCTGCAAGATCCTGAACCACAGCGTAGTGAAGATCGGCGCAGAAGATTACATTCGCTTCACGACGACCCACTTCTCGACCTTCGCAGTCGTCGACAAAGACGAAGCAGAGCGGTTAATTAAAGAACAGAACGCCGCCCACGTCAAAGAACTGATGCAGAGCGCGAAGTTCAAAGTGACCACCACTAAGACGAGCAAGAAATCCGTCAAGGTACAGGTCGCAGCCAAGAGCAGCAAGAGCCTGATCTCCGACATCAAGTCGCTGGGCTACACGGTCAAGTACCAGTTCTATCGCTCGACGAAGAAGGACGCAGGCTACAAACTGCTCAAGACAAGCAGCAAGAACAGCTTTATCAGCACCAAGGGCACGAAGGGCAGAAAATATTACTACAAAGCCCGTGTGTTGGTCTATGACGGAAGCAAACTTGTGGCTAAGAGTGCACTCAAGCAGTGCAGCTATGGCGCAAGACGTTAATGCAAAACTGATTTTTTGCTAACAGAATATAGAATTTTTACTTAGGGCTGACTGTAACAGGTCAGCCCTATTTCTTTGATGTAACAATACTGATAATAACGATACTGATTATAGTGATACTGATCTTATCCTTTCCTATCCGGAATGGAACAGGAATGATAAGATGTAATATAACTAATGTTGAGGCTGTGGTCTGCCTTTATTGTAGAAAATTTTTTCGCTATCTCATATAAAGTGTGATTATAAAGCATAAAACTCCAATAAAAATGTGAAGAGTGATTCTATGGAACGATTTATCTTAAAAAAGTTGCTGGATTGGAAGGATTCTCCCTACCGCAAGCCTTTAATCTTGAAGGGCGTACGTCAGGTGGGTAAGACTTGGATTCTAAAAGAGTTCGGCAGACGCTGTTATGAAAATACAGCCTACTTTAACTTCGACGAAAACGAAGAATATAAACAATTTTTGAAACAACCAAGGATGTGAACCGGATTCTACAAAACCTTATGCTGGCAAGCGGTCAAAGGATATTGCCAGAAAAGACCCTCATCATCTTTGACGAGGTACAGGACTGCCCGAAGGTTATCAACTCCATGAAGTATTTTTGTGAGAACGCACCGCAATACCATGTTGCCTGTGCCGGTTCTCTGTTGGGGATTGCTCTGGCGAAGCCTTCCTCTTTTCCAGTAGGCAAGGTCAACTTCATGCAGATTGACCCAATGACCTTCCCTGAGTTTCTACTTGCCAACGGTGATGAAAATCTGGCGCAGTATCTGGAACAGGTGGATACCCTTGAACCTATCCCTGACAGATGAATTATATGATAAAGTTTTTAGTTGATAGAAATTACATCTTATCACCACAGTCATGGAATGGTGGAGAAAATGATCGACCTATCACATTATCACCAGAAGGTTATGCCAGAGTAGATGCTATTCAGAAGAATACTGCAAATGGTAAGATGGGATAGCTTAGCACGGCTCATACCAGTCTTAATTTCGTAGGCATTAATGATGGATTCCTTGATGAGATATAAGTCACCACCAAGTTCCGGTGGGATGAGGTCCAGGTTTTCAAGTTCACGGATATCATTTGCGGACATCCAGCCATTCTGTCTTGCAGTGGCATAACCGTTCATTCGGCTTTGATAATCACCACGCAAGAGACCGTCAACGTCGAACTTTACAAAATAAGCAGATTTCTCCGATTCAGATAGAAGGGCTCGGTTGATGGACTGCTCCCAACGGACAATCCAGGGCTCCAAGGTGTACTTCACAAATTCGAGAGATTGCTGCTCAATATTAGAAAAGCTCGACTTCTCAAGATCACCGACCATATGAGGCGGTACTCTAAAGATTCGAGCTATTTCATCAATCTGAAATTTTCTTGTTTCCAGAAACTGTGCTTCATTTGGGGAAATGGAAATAGGCGTGTATTTCATGCCTTCTTCCAAAACAGCTACCTTATGAGAATTGTTCCCAGAGAAGCCTTTTTTCCAGCTTTCTCTGACAGCTTCTGGATTTTTTACGGTACCGGGATACTCCAAAATATCTCCTGGTGTGGCACCGTTTGCAAAGAACTTAGCACCGTATTCTTCTGTGGCGATAGCAAGTCCGATAGCGTTCTTGGTCATAGCGATGGGAGAGTAACCTACCAGACCATCAAAGCCGAGACCCGGAACATGGAGTACATCCGACGGTTTTAGGATGACGGTTCCATTTTTCATGGTAGGTGCATCTGAATCCTGCATTTGATATTGATAGTAGAGGTGACCTTTATCGTCGCGATCCACACTCATTCGATTGGGCATCAGCGGATAGAGAGCGATGACTTCACCTTTGCCATTTCGTATAATTTGCGCATAGGCATTTCCATAAAGGAGAAGATGCGTCATCAAAGTCTCTCGGAAGACAAAGGACGTCATTTCCGGATTTGGCTCATCGTGAATCAGTCGATACAGAGGATGTTTGATTGCCTTTTCTTTACTACCCGAGTCAGTGTACTTATACTTATAAATATGGACTGGCAGTCCTGCAATGGACTCCGAAAGAATCCTGACGCAGGCATAGACTGCAGTCATTTGCATGGCACTTCGTTCATTGACGGCTTTGTCAGAGTTGCTTCCACCAAAGAGAAAACGATAGGCGCTGCCATTGGTGCTGTTGGTGGGCTTGTCCCTGGAATGAAATAGCCCCGATAAAAATCCCATAAATATTCCTTTCTGCCTTAAGAGGCGTATAAAATTCAAAGTTACGTCACAAAATAATTTGCGCAAATGCTTGCAATTGCAAGCAAAAGCGAACATAATAAAGAAAAGGGAGGCGATACTATGGCAAATACATCCGCTGTTTATGCAAGAATAGATACGAATCTCAAGGACAATGCTGAGAGTATTCTTTCTCAGCTTGGCATTTCTCCATCCAGTGCAATTCAGATGCTTTATAGCCAGATCGTACTGAAAAAAGGTATGCCGTTTGAATTGAAACTTCCTTCTTCTAAGCCATTAGCTGTTGGTGCAATGACCAGAGAAGAACTTGATGCAGAACTCCAGAAGGGTGTTGATTCCATCAAAGAAGGAAAGGTATATTCTGCAGATGAAGTCGACGCGGTACTTGCAAAGGAGTTTGGCATATGACGGATAGCTATAATGTCGGCTATTCTGTAGATGCACTTGGTGATTTACGTAAAATCTATTCGTATATTGCGAATGAACTTCTTGTTCCGGAGACAGCCGCAGCTCAGCTGGGGCGCATACGAAAGGAAGTTCGTTCATTGGATTTTATGCCAGCTCGTTATACGTTAGTTGAATGGGAGCCTTGGCATTCGATGAAAATGCATCAGCTTCCGGTAGACAACTTTATTGTGTATTATCTTGTCGATGATAAAGAGAGGACAGTTCTGCTTCTGGGCAAGTAGCTCAGTATTGCCTGGATCCAGTTTCAGGAGCTTCTCGACATCCTTGAGCTGACTCTGCGTATTCTTGATTTCTGAATTGACACCCTTTAAGGCACTCTGAAGCTTGGTAGTATCGCCACCGATCTCGACCGTGATACCCTTAATTCTACTTCCCGCCATAACGCACCTCCTCCCTGCAAAATGGGCATAAAAATTGCCCGGCATTTCTGCCGAGCATAAAGAAAGCACCGATCAGATTTCTCCGACCGATGCTAATAAATTGCTATTCTATTGAGATTTACAAACAGGAAGTTATAAACATCTTTGCAAATATACCATATCTATTAACTGTACACCACAC
>OCRP01001583.1_pt1 | contig 11141 bp, 9 predicted proteins | sample 1538871 | NCBI WGS metagenome assembly OCRP01 (sample SAMN04571731, study PRJEB22368) | human gut metagenome | biome: human gut; material: stool | host: Homo sapiens | place: Luxembourg | collected 2012-09-20 | reverse complement strand
GGCGGGCCATCGAAGAACACGAATTCGTTCTGGCTGTGGTCGCCGGAAGGGTTGCGTTCAACGGACTTCTGGAAGGTGTCGTCCTTGTCCCAGTAGTCGAGAACGGTCTCCTCCATGTCGGGGAAACTGGGGTTCGGCGCGACGTGCGCGGTCTCGCCGCCCTCGTTCGCCTTGGGATATACGTTTTCGCTCACCGTAAATCTCCTGTTAGTACTGTGCACTGGTCCTACAGGAGCGTCATTGATGGCGATTGCCGGGCGCCGACGTGTGCCGGCTGGGTTCACGAATGTCACGTACCGAACCGTGGGGCCGATTGCGTCAATCGCCTCGCAGCCGGAACTGACTGTGTTCCGCCCGGAACAGCCATGTTTGCCGTTCCTGCCTACGAGGACGATGACGGGCGCTGGTATGCGCTCCGCACCGCGGTACCACCTCGCTTATCGCACCGGTTGCGCCGCTCCGAACTGTTGCACTCGGAGCCGCGAGCCTGCGCGACCGCTTGTGTTCGGCTGTCTCGGGCCGAACCCGTCGGTTCTACTGGGCGATTGCCGCCGTTCTTCCGAAGACTCCCCGCTGATAACGGATCACTGCCTCACAACGGTGCATATCGTAACACGCCACACGGTCAAATCGATGGGAATGTTCATCAGGAATGATCATTTTTTCTCATTTTTGTATTCATCGCGTGCACCATTGTCAGCAAACACGCTAGGCTCCTTTACCGGCGATATTGCACATCTGGTTCAGGGGCGGCTCCCGTATGGGCCGGAGAAAGGATTGTTGAGGAATGACGTACGATTTCACGTCGATTATGGACAGGCATGGCAAGGATGCGATTGCGGTCGATGGGTTGGGAACCGACCTAGGTTTCGCTCCCGACCCACCGAGGGACGGATTTGACGTGATTCCGATGTGGGTGGCGGACATGAATTTCCCGACCGTGCCCACGGTTCCGCAGGCCATTATCGAACGCGCGCAACACCCCGCCTACGGGTACTTCTCCCCCACCGACGACTATTACAGCTCCATCATCGACTGGCAGTCCACGCGCAACGGGGTCACCGGATTGACCCGGGAGGCGATCGGCTACGAGAACGGGGTCCTGGGCGGTGTGATCAGTGCGCTGACCGCGTTCGCCGCCCCCGGCGACGGCGTGCTGCTGCACAGCCCGACCTACATCGGGTTCACCCGGAGCATCGAAAACAACGGCTACCGCATCGTCCACAGTCCGCTCACGCTGGACGAGCGCGGCGTATGGCGCATGGATTACGAGGATATGGACAGGAAGCTCAAGGAGCATCACATCCACGTGGCCGTGTTCTGCAGCCCTCACAATCCTTGCGGGCGCGTGTGGGAACGTTGGGAAATCGAGAAGGCCATGGAAGTGTACAAGGCCAACGATTGCGTGGTCATTTCCGACGAGATTTGGTCCGATTTGACTCTGGGGAACCACCGGCACATCCCCACCCAATCGGTCAGCGAGGACGCACGCAACAGGACCGTGGCGTTCTACGCGCCCAGCAAGACCTTCAATCTCGCCGGACTGGTGGGAAGCTACCACATCATCTACAATCCCACACTCCGGGACCGCATCGTGGCCAAAAGCTCGAAATGCCACTACAACGACATGAACGTGCTTTCCATGCACGCGCTGATCGGCGCCTACCGGCCCGAAGGCCATGAGTGGCTCGACGAACTGAAGGCGGTGCTCACCGGCAACGTCGATTACGCCTACGACTACATCACCAAGCATTTCCAAGGAGTGAGTTTGGCCAAACCGGAAGGCACCTACATGCTGCTGCTCGACTGCGAGCAGTGGTGCGAACGCCACGGCCTGAGCCTGCCCGAGTTGGAGAAACGCGGCTGGGATGTGGGCGTCGCATGGCAGGACGGCAGCATGTTCCAGGCCCCCTACAGCATCCGCGTCAATCTCGCATTGCCCTTGAGCCGCGTCAAGGAGGCCATGCGCCGCCTTGACCAATACGTATTCAACGCGTAAACGGCATGCATCCGCGATTGCGGTGTCCTGGAAAGACGAATGCCGTCAACGAGGTTGGTGCCCGTTGGCGGCATTCGTCATACGTTGGCCGAACCGGGCGAAACCCAAGTTGCCGTGCGCTATGAGGTGGATGCCGCCAGCGGACGTGTACATCTGGCCGCCCGATATGCCGGTGCCACCGATGCGCCGACGCTGCCGGCATTCGGATTGGAATGGACACTTCCCAAGCAGTACGAGAACCTGCGCTTCTACGGCCTTGGCCCCGAGGAGACCTATCGCGACCGTCTGCACGGTGGCAAGCTCGGCATTTTCGAGCGCACCGCGGCCGAAGACAATGCACCGTATCTGGTGCCGCAGGAGACCGGCAACCATGAAGACGTGCGTTGGGCCGAAGTGCTTGACGCCCAAGGACACGGCATGCGTATCAGCCAGGCCGGCAGCGAACATTTCGCGGCGAGCCTGTTGCCGTACAGCTCGCTCATGCTGGAAGAGGCGACCCACCAGAACGAGTTGCCGCCGGTCCGTCACACGTTCCTGCGCCTGTTGGCCGCGCAAATGGGCGTGGGCGGCGACGATTCATGGGGCGCGCCCGTCCATGAGCAGTACCAGCTGCCCGCCGATCGCGCCTACACGCTCGACGTGAATCTGGAACTGTTCTAATAGCGATAAAGAAGCTCCCTCTGACGAGGGAGCTTCTTTATCGCACAGAGGGAGCTTCTTTATCGTGCTGGTACGAAACTGTCACGCACCACTAGGGTGGTGGAGATGAAGGTATGGTGGTGCAGCGTGCGCCGACTGGAGATGGCCTCGGCAAGCATCGTAATCGCAGTATCGGCCAGCTCATTCTGGTCGATATCGTAACTGGTCAATGTCGGCGAAGTGTACTGGGCGATGGCCTGGTTATTGATACTGATCACACTGGTATCGCGAGGCACCAGCACTCCCGCAGCGGTAAACGCCTGCAGTACGCCGACTGCAATCGTGTCCGCAGCCACGATGAACGCATCCGGCATGTCATCTCGATGATCGTTAACCGCTTCCTCCCCTAGAGTGCGCCCGGTGTCCACAGTGAACGCGCCTTGCGCGTAAATCAGGCCTTCCGCATCCAGCCCCAAACGCTCGGTCCAATTGCGGAATGCGGTTAATCGGCCGTCTTCCGGATATTCGTGCAAACCCATCGTGAAGCCAGTACCGCCGATATAGCCGATGCGTCGTTTGCCCGAGGACACCAACATATCCAATGCGTCCAAAATGGTTTGGCTTAAATCCGGTTGTACCGAATCGAACAGGCTGGGCGCAGGATTGATGTCGATGAATACGCCATAGGGCAATACCAGATGGAGCTTCAACAGTCTATCCGAAGAGAGTACGGACGGTCCGATGGAGATGAAGCCGTCGAAATCACCGGCGTCGGCAATCAGATCGTCGATATGGGAAAACGACGTGAGTTCCATGTGCTGGGCTCTGGCATTGTCGCCGAGCACGGACCGTAGTTCATCGAAATAGGCATCCGCCAGTTCTTCCTCGCGGGTGGCGTTGTCGAGTACGGCCACACGGCGTGGCAATGCGATACGGCGTGATCCGGTAGCGTAGCCAAGCTGCTCGCTGACCTCGATGATGCGACGTCGCGTCTCCTCTTTGACAGACAATGTCGGGTCCCCATTGAGCAGCCGGGATACCGTGGCCTGCGAGAAGCCTGATTTCTGTGCGATTTCCTTCATCGTGACCATAGTTGAGCCTTCCACGCCTCAGTACGTAACAATACGCAGTATTTCAGTAAATAACTTTACTACATAGTGTAACTCACGTCATGCGGGTATGACGCCGTATGGTTGCAGCATCGTCGATCCGCAGCGCTGATGAGAACGTGCATGTTTCAGGCCCTCCGATAATTATCGGGCAGGCGGGAATCCCCCGACCGTGGAGTCAATGCGCTGGATTTTCCCGGACTTGTCAAAGACAACGGTGATGTCCGGCGCAGTAAAACTGCCGGTCGAATCCCCGAATCGGTACGGATCACTCCAGTCGATAACGGCATGCATCGTCACGGTCCGAGTTTTCGCGTCATAGGACTCATTCGAGTACTCGATACTGTTATGCGTGGCCGTAGTCCCGCCCAGACCGCCGCCATTGCCTTGATGCATTTGCTGACAATACTTCGTAAAATCCGCGCCGAGAACATTCGACACTGCATAGCGCCTAAATGAACGTGTTAGGTCTGCACCAATTCACGGCCGGCAATACTCCACACTTCTCAGTAATCAATTCGTACCAAACCGCTCACGAATCTGAGCGGCAGTACCATAAGAGGCTTGCGCACCGACCCCAGTCGCGGCGTACGCGGAAACGTACGAGGCCAACTGCGCACTGTCCGCCAACGCATGACCCGAGGCAAGTCCGGCCAGAACCGTGCCCATAAAGGCATCTCCGCACCCGGTAGTGTCGATGGCCGCAACCGCAACTGGCGCAATACGATAGATATCATCACCATCGATGACCACCGACCCATCCCCGCCAAGCGTAATTACCGCCTGATTAAAGCCGAAGTCATGCATCTGCCGCGCCACATCAGACCAGTCCAGTCCATCCCAATCGTCATCGTCAGGCTCGGCGATGTCCAGCAGCTGTGCCATTTCATGTTCATTGACCAGCAGAATGTCCGAAGCCTCGATAAGTTCAGCGGGTAGTTCAGCAACGAATGGCGAATCGTTGAGCAATACCTTGAGCCCGGCATCATGACAGAGGCGAGCGCATGCCGTGACCGTTTCCATCGGACTTTCCAAACACAGTCCCAGTACATCGGCGGCAACCAATGCGTCAGATGACTGGCGCACATAGTCGACAGACACCTCACCATTGGAACCAGCCGAATATACGATGGTGTTCTCGCCATTCGCGTCCACGGTAATTACCGTAGTGCCACTGGGACCTGCAACGGCAGCGATATGCGAAGTATCCACACCAGCATCGCGCAAATGCTCCAGCAGAAAATCCGCATTGGTATCTTCCCCGACTGCACCAAACATCCGCACCTGCGCTCCAATTCGCGCAGCCGCCGATGCCTGATTCGCTGACTTGCCTCCCGGCAATAAGGTCAGCGGGCCACCGTTGACGGTCTCTCCCGGTTTCGGCAACCGCTCAGTAACGACCGTGTAATCAACATTCATTGATCCGACCACGGACACACTGCCGTGCAGGTGGTCGAGCAAGTCAAGACATGATGCTGACATGATGCATTTCCTTTCGGCCTTCTTGTTTCGGCCTGTCTTCTATGTTCTGCGCTTGTTCTACGTTTCAGCAAAATCACGATGGAAACACAATCGTGCGGGTATGCGAATGCCCGGAGTCTGAAGTCAAATCCCGGGCATTGCACGTATTCGGGGCCAAATCGTCTGCGCGATTGATATGTTCTGCTGACGACTGACGCCTAGCGGATTGTGATGGTTATATCAGCATCACGCACCCATCGGCAGGAAGATTGCCATGGACAGGATGAACATGACGATTACGCCAGCGATCATCGGCACACTGGTACGGCGCACAATGTCGATTGGGCTCTTCTTGATGGAGCCGGCGACGATCATCACCACAGCGGAGACCGGCGAGACAGCGCGCAGCAGATTGCCAGCGAGACCCATCGGGATGGACACAGCGAGCACATTGATACCAGCAGCAGCGGCCAGCGGAACCATGAGCGGAACCATCGCGAAGAACAGTGCGGTACCGGAACCGGAGAGTAGCACGATGAGCGCAGTGAGGCCGACAAGGATAAGCGGCAGCACGAAGCCCATACCAGAGCCGGACAGGCCGGTCATTGCGTTCTGCAGTTCGGTGATCAGACCAATGGACTTAAGACCAACGACGAACACAGAAGCAGCGACCAACAGTGCCACAATCGGCATTGCGCCACCCATGCCCTTGAAGAAGGACTCGGTGCCAGCGAGGGTTTCCTTGCCCTTGCGAGTGCGGATGAGCTCGCAGATAATGGCGATCACGAAGGAGAGAATGGAAGCGAGTTCAACACTCAGGTCGATCTTTGCGCCGGTGGTGGAAGTGATGGCGAACACGATGAGAAGCATGATGATCGGCAGCAGCGGCAAAATCGCATACACAGTGCGGTAGAGAGCGCTACCTTCGACAGCCTTAACCTCAGCCAGGTCAACATCACCGTCGGTCAAATCCGAGCCAGCGCGCTTGTCCATGAACTTCTGCCAGAAGTAGTGTGCCAGTGCCATGACGAGCAAGGTCGGGATGGAAACGAGCACGTGATAACGGAAGACGTAATCGCTGGCGGTCAGGCCGGAGAACATGTCGGTCTTAGCGAGTTCAGCGGCGATGGCAACATTGTCGGAGCCAAGCGGGGTCGGCATAATCGTTGCAGTAGTGGCAATGACTGCAGCTGCGCTCAGCAGGCTCATACCAGCTTGGCGAAGCACCGGGTACAGCGTTGCCATAAGGATGATAGCCAGGTTGGAAGCACTCGGAATGACCAGAGACAACAGGTTGCCCAACAAGAAGGTAATCGGCACGAGTATATACGGGGACTTGATGTGCGCAATCGGCTTGGCGAGCACACTTACCGTGACTTCATTGGCTCCGATATGGGACATGTAGCCGGTGTAGCCACCAAGGATGAGGATGATGAAGCCAGCAGAAGTGAGCGTGCTCACGAACTGATCGCCTACAACCTTGAACGGATCAAGCCAAGTGACACCACTGGAAACGAAGTCGGTGAATGAGATGTCCTTGCCCATCAGCAATGCGATGTACATCAGCACAATGCCGATGAGGAACAGGGAAATCTTGATGTCCATTTTCTTCACGAGCATAAAGCCCACAATGCCAACCGCGGCAATTGCCACGAGGTACATAATCACCAGTTCCATCGGTCTGGTCCTTTCTTTGTTCTCTTATTCTCTGTTGTTGAATTCACGAATACTGATGCGCTCAGGGGCGCCGGTGTTAGCGGCGTCGAAGAGACAAGGGACTATGCACAATGGGCGATGCCGTCCATGAACCAGTCGCAGAATCGATCTGCGTGAACGCCGGTGGTGACGGTGGCATTCGGTTCGCGCTTAAGGTAGCCCTTAAGATCAACGACCGTACACCCTGCAGTGAGTTCGCCAGCGATTTCTACGTCCACAAATGCCTTAGTCATGTCGAATAGGTCAGGCTCCAGCAAGCATGCGACTGCGCAAGCGTCATACATTTTGAGACCGGTGCCGAAGCTGCGCTTGCGGTAGCGCTGGAACAGGTCATGAGCCATCAGACCGACCTTGCCCATATCCTTAAGCTGAGCGGTTTTCTCCGGCGGAATCACAGTTCCCAAGCCGGCGTCCAGTGTGGCCATAGTAATGTCAAGACCAGAAGTGAGCACAATCTTGGCGGCTTCAGGGTCAACGAAAATATTGAATTCGGCCATAACACCCTTGTTGCCGCGAGTGACCGAACCACCCATGAGCACAATGCGCTCAATACGCGACTTGACTTCCGGAAAAGTTTTTAGCAACAGTGCGATGTTGGTCAGCGGACCGATTGGCATGACGGTGACGGGTTCAGCAGAAGCCATGATCTCGTCGCGCATTGCTTCGACAGCATGCTTATCCAGCAGAAGTTCAGTTTTGGGCTCAGGGAAATCGAATCCCTCCATACCGGTTTTACCGTGGATATCGCTTGCATCATCAAGCTGACGGATCAGCGGTTCAGCAGCGCCACGAGCGACCGGTACATCCTTACCGTAGTAGGCCATCAGCTTGAGCGCGTTCGTCGTTGTCGCTTCAATGCTGACATTGCCAGCAACCGTAGTAATCAGCCGCACGTCGAAGCGCGGGTTGAACACTGCCAGTGCGATGGCGACGGCGTCATCGATGCCGGGGTCAGTGTCGATAATCAGAGGGATCTGCTTCATTGCTTGTTCGGTTCCTTTCGTGGTGTGTTGATATACGTGTTATGCGTAGTGCTCGGCGAGCCGATTACTTGATTCCGCTTGTGGCGGTGGATTCAGCTGCGCTGAGCGGAACGGGATCAACGAATTGGACTAATCCGCTGCCATAACCCGGTGCCGGCCGGCGCAGGAACCCATGCTCTTCGTAGAACGATTCCTTGCCAGGTGTTGCCATCAGGCCAATGTACGCATGGTTGCAGCAGTGTTCTCGAATGCGTGTGATAAGTGCGCGCAGCACCGCCGTACCGACTCCACCCCCTTGGTATTGCGGTAATACCACGAGATCTTTGATGAAGAATGCGATACGTCCATCGCCGACCACACGACCAATTCCGGCCACCTGACCATCAACGTAGGCAACCACGGAATACAGCCCACCATCCAGCGCCATACGCGCGTCTTCGCGGTCGTAATGGTAGAAACCCACAGCGTCGCGAACGCTGACGTACAGTTCGGCTGTCAGCGCGTCTTGCTGAATCGATATGCACATTGCCCGCTCACCTCCTCTGTGAGTTTCCTCCAAACCGATCATCGTTGATCATCGCCATTGATAAAACGTTTAATCAACTAATGAAAATTATGATATAACCTTTTACCAATGCTGTCAACGATGTCGGCACGTCAGCACTGTTCAGCGCATAAACCCAGCCTTCATGCACCTGATAAACGCTGCAATATCAGGGCACACGCCACATAGGAGCCCCAACCGAATCACGCAGTACAAACGATGACGGGACATAGCGCGATTCACCACGACTGCAATCATTATTTATAATCATGTCGAGCAACATATCCACGCCCTGGCGACCCATATCCTCAGCTTGCTGCGAAATAATCGCGACTTGCGGAGTCAGCAGACGGAATACGGCAATGTCATCGAATGAAATCACTGACATTTCACTACCAATATCAATGCCGCGGTCATGCAGCAAACCAATCATCGTGATCATGTCAGGCGAGTAAGCGCAAATAATCGCCGTAACATCTGCTCTTACAAGTTCATTTAGTCCTGCTTCGCGCGAAACATATGTAGAATCACAGTCGACAACCGCCGCAGTTCCCTCCCCCAACTGCGTCACCTGTGCCACAGCAGAACGGAATGCCGCTTCACGCTCATTTATATTGGACGAGCCCAGTGACGAGTGTGACACAAATCCAATGTGACGATGCCCTAAGCGCACAAGTTCGGCAACCGCCTCGCAAACACCTGGGTATGGGTCGGACACTACGAATGGCACCGAATTTACTCCCGATACCAAACGATCCACGAACACCAGTGGTAGCTCGCGCGCGATAAGCGACTGCATACCAGGCGAATTGACACCTTGCGGCACCACGATCGCACCATCAATACGCTGCCCAAGCAGATTGTCAATAAACGCATCCTGGCGTTCCACTGTTTCTGCTGAAGTACCAATCAGCGTGGAATAGCCCTGGGCATACAACTCGTCTTCCATTGACGAGACTAAATCAGCGAAATACGGATTGCGCAAATCAGGAACCAGCAGGCCAACAGTCTTAGTATCCGACGAGCGCATGGAACGAGCACGTTGATCGGGCACATACCCCATTTCCTCAACAGTTTTCAGCACCAACTGTCGCGTATCACTAGAAAAGCGGCCTTTATTGTGAAGTATCTGGGAAACAGCAGCAGCCGATACACCGGCACGTTGAGCAACATCCTTCAACGTCACGAACGCCATAGTCCCCTCCTTGCGGCCGATACATCGTCAAAGCAACAATTCAAATGTACCCTTTTCACCGCCAATATTCGCAATCCTGCGCCAACACACGGCTCTCAACATAGAAAACCGCACCCCAACCACCGGATGAGAATTGCTTCAACCCGATAATCGAGGTGCGGTTTTTGCAGGCGTACCGGCTACTCCAGCTCCACCGCGCCGGTGTACAGCTGGTAGTACTCGCCCTTTTGCGCGATCAGCTCGTCATGCGAACCACGCTCGATGATGTTGCCGTGGTCGAGCACCATGATCACATCGGAATTGCGCACGGTGGACAGGCGGTGGGCGATGACGAAGACCGTACGGCCCTTCATCAGGTTATCCATACCAGCTTGCACAACCTCTTCAGTACGCGTATCAATCGAGGACGTGGCCTCGTCAAGGATCAGCGCAGGCGGATCGGCCACCGCCGCGCGAGCGATGGAGATCAGCTGGCGCTGGCCCTGGGACAGGCCGGAACCGTCGCCTTCGAGCACCGTGTTGTATCCCCCGGGCAGCATGCGGATGAAGCTGTCCGCATTGACCAGACGCGCGGCCTCGATGCATTCCTCATCGGTGGCGTTCAGGCGGCCGTAACGGATGTTGTCCATCACGGTGCCGGTGAACAGGTTCACGTCCTGCAGCACGATGCCGAGCGACTTGCGCAGGTCGGGCTTGCGGATGCCCTTGACGGAGATGCCGTCATACAGGATCATGCCTTCCTGGATGTCGTAGAAGCGGTTGATCAGGTTGGTCACCGTGGTCTTGCCGGCACCGGTGGCGCCGACGAGCGCGACCTTCTGGCCGGGCTTGGCGAACCAGGTGATGTCGTGCAGCACGGGCTTGTCCGGGTTGTAGCCGAAGGTCACGTCGGTGAAACGCACGTCGCCCTGCAGCAGGGTCAGGCGCCCGTCCGGCGAGGTGATCGCGTTCTCGCGCGCCTTCCTTGCCACTTCCGCGGCCTTCGGGCTCAGCGACTGCGCGGCCTTCAGGGAACGGGTGCCGTCGTCGCCTTCCTCACGCTTCCAGGCCCAATGGCCGGTTTCGTGGTCCACTTCGGTCATGGTGCGGCCGTCTTCGCCGAGCTCGACGTTGACGAGTGTGACGGAGCCGCCGTCGTCCTCGGGCTTCTCATCCATCAGCTGGAAGATGCGGGATGCGCCGGCGAGCGCCATCATCACCATGTTGAACTGCATGGAGACCTGGCCGAGCGGGTTGACGAAGGAGCGCGACAGGGTGAGCAGGGAGATGAGGGCGCCGAGGGTGAGCTTGCCCGCGCCGGCGAGACCGAAGTTGCCCATGCCGGAGAGCGCCATGAATCCGCCGACGATGGAGAGCAGAATGTAGAGGATGTAGCCCATGTTGCCTACGACGGGCATGGTCACGTTGCCCCAGGTGTTCGCTTCGGCGGAGGCCTTGTACAGTTCCTCGTTCTTCTCGTCGAAGGTCTTCTGGGTGGCGTCTTCATGGTTGAAGA
>OCRP01001574.1_pt1 | contig 11211 bp, 10 predicted proteins | sample 1538871 | NCBI WGS metagenome assembly OCRP01 (sample SAMN04571731, study PRJEB22368) | human gut metagenome | biome: human gut; material: stool | host: Homo sapiens | place: Luxembourg | collected 2012-09-20 | reverse complement strand
CGTACAGGATCGGGATCACGAACACGAACACGAACACCAACGCGAACGGCCACATGAACTTCCAACCACGCCAATCCGCCTTGTGTTTATTGACACGCACGGTTGCCGAATGCAGTGGCATATTGGCAACAACTTCCGTTGCTGACATCATTCCTCTCCTTCGAGGCAATACCATTTCACAGGGCAATTTACACCCCCGTAAAACAGCTCCTTCCAAATGTTTGCGTTATCATAATAACACCATATTCCAAAAGTGTCTACTTTTCGCACATTCTAGACCACATATTCACTTCATCGAACAAATTGCATGGTGACGAAAACAATACAGAAGTAAGCATGTAAGATTAAGCACAGTACGCATTTTCGTTCGGAAGGTAGATACACATGGCACGCAACTCAGTCTCGCTGCAAGACGTCGCCAGGGAAGCAGGGGTTTCACCGCAGACCGTTTCCCGAGTGGCTAATGGGAGCGATGCCGTACGCCCAGCGACAAAACTTAAGGTCGAGGCAGCCATGGAGCATCTCGGATACAGGCCGAATTATGCGGCACGTGCTTTGAAAAGCGGACATTTCAACAATGTTGGTGTACTGCTTTCGCATATGTCGGCCTACGGGAACTCACGTATCCTCGAAGGCATCACTACAGCGGCCGCGAATAGCGGCTATTCCATCACCATTCGCCCCTTGGATAACCTGCAGGATCAGTCACTCGCCGGCGCACTGAAACTTGTGGAAGGCCTCCCCCTCGATGGTGCAATCGTGATTATGGAACGCGATTTCACCGACTTCAACCAGTTCAAGCCATCCGACAACCTACCTGTAGTGCTTATTTGCGAGGAACCGGCAAACCACTGCCCCACCATCGATTCGGACTCGTATGGTTGCGCCACTGCAGCCGTGGACTTTTTCCTGTCGAAGGGGCATAAAACTGTGTACCACATCGCAGGCCCCACCGTTTCACGCGCAGCACAGAGCCGCATCAGAGGGTGGCGCGACGCATTAGCGCAAGTCGGCATTCCCACACCACCCATGTATTACGGCGACTGGGAAGCAGATAGCGGCTACCAAGCCGGATTGGCCTTGGCTCACGAAAAGGATTGCACCGCAATTTTCGCAGGCAACGATCAAATGGCATACGGTGCCATGCTTGGCCTGAGGACAGCAGGAAAGCGCGTTCCCGAAGATGTCAGCATCATCGGTGTGGACGATTCACTCCGCGGCGTTGTGCCCCGTCTTGAACTGACCACCATACGGCTCAAGCTCAGAACTGTGGGAAAAGAGGCTTTTTCCATGATCGAGCAACAATGCAATGGCAAAAAAGTGCCTTCTGGAATCAAGAAACTTATCACCCCCGAATTCATCGACCGCGGATCCGTGGCGGAACTCGACTAATCGCAATATCTCGCGACTTTAATCAACGCAATCAATCAAATCAGCCAATACGAAAAGCGCCTCTCCAGCGTAGGTGAACCACGTGGGAGAGACGCCTTCTAGATTGAACAAAAAGCTGAAATCGGGTGAAATCAGGCTTCGATGCCGAGCTGCTGACGTTCCTTCTTGGAATACATGAACGCCGGAAGCTGACGGCCCTGCTTGAGCCAAGCATGATATTCGGCGGTTGCCGCAAACTCCACGTCGGAAGCGGAATTCAGACAGGTCTCCACGGAATCCTGGATGACGCCGATGATGAAGCCAACGCCCACCACCTGCATGGCGATGTCATTGCTGATGCCGAACAGCGAGCAGGCCATTGGAATAAGCAGCAGCGAGCCACCGGCCACACCGGAAGCGCCGCATGCGCCGAGCGCCGACACCACAGACAGCAGAATGGCGGCCGGCAACGAAATCTGAATGCCCATCGTATTAGCGGCGGCCATGGCCATGATGGTGATGGTGATGGCGGCACCGTTCATGTTGATGGTTGCGCCCAACGGAATGGACACGGAATACATGTCTTTATCAAGACCAAGCTTCTCGCACAGCTGCATGTTGACCGGAATGTTCGCCGCGGAGGAACGAGTGAAGAATGCGGTCAGGCCGGATTCCTTGAAGCAGCGGTACACCAGCGGATACGGGTTGCGATGCAGGTACAGGAAAATGACCAGCGGACCGAACACGAGCACCATCAGCAGCATGGTGCCGACGAGCAGGAGCAGGAGGCTACCGTACTCGGTGAAGGCCGCCAAGCCGTTTTCGGAAACGCTGGTGAACACCAAGCCCATAATGCCAAACGGGGCGAGATTGATGACCCAACGAATCACCTGAGACACGCCATCGGCCACATTGGCAAGGAACGCCTTGGAGCTTTCATTGGCAATACCCTTCATGGCAAGACCGAACAGGCAAGCCCACATCAGAATGCAGATGTAGTTGCCGTCGATCATGGCCTGAATCGGATTGGCCACGATATTGGTCAACAACGTCTGCACAACCTCGCTCAAGCCCTGCGGCACCACATCAGCGTCAGCGGCATCGCCCAACGATATGGTCTGCGGGAACATGCGAGACGTCAACACCGCCACGACGGCGGACAGGAACGTGGTGAACAGATACAGGAAAAGCACCGTGCCGAAACGGCCGTCAAGCTTGGAATTGCCTTGAGCCAAAGCGCTTGCCACCAGCACAAACACCAGAATCGGAGCGACGGCCTTCAATGCGCTTACGAACAGGGTGCCGAATTCGCTGATCCACGTCATATGCGGAACAACCAATGCCAGTGCGGTACCCGCGATAAGACCGACGATAATGCGGATAATCAGTGATACGCCGTTATATTTGTCGGCAACGCCACGAAGCGCTTTTGAAATATGGTTCATATTCTCTCTCGTTCTTTCCAGCCGGCTTGCCTTTGCCAGCCAGCACAACAAGAGCACATCCTAATCACGCTCGATAACACGAAATGTAAAATGTCCGATTATAGGGACGCGCAACTTCAACACGCCATAGCGATGCGAGCAAATATGAGTACAGCGATGGACAGTTTTTATATATCTTGATTCAGCGAGCAATACCTGCTGATCAGACCGTTAATCAGCCAAGCGGCACTTTCGAAACGAATGTACGAGGCTCTCCCGTCACCGGATCGTCGAAACGTAACTCACGAGCCACCAATTCCAACGGCTGCGAGAAATCATCGTAAGAACGCTGCACAATATTCGGGTAGAAATCATCGCCCAAAATCGGCAATCCCAACGAATTCATATGCACACGCAACTGGTGCGTTTTGCCGGTTTTCGGGTGCAGCACGTAATTCACATATGCTTTGCCGTCGAGGCAACGTACCGTACTTCCCCGCTCAATCAACGTTTGCGCATTGATGGTTTCCGGAATTTCGTACGCCTGAAGTCGCCCGCGATCCTTGCAAATATGCGATGCTCGGATTGCCGGAAAGGGTTGATGCCTGTCGATTCTTACGATTGTTCCGTACTGCGGATGCTGTTCGGGGGCAAGTGGCGCCAAACATTCATAGGTTTTGATGGTTTTGCGATTCTGGAACAGCATTTGGTAAGCGCCGCGCAATTCCGGTTTGCGCACAAATACGATGATGCCTGCGGTAAGTCGGTCCAAACGGTGCGCGGGAACAATATCAGGTTCGCCATACTGTTCCCGAAGTCGAATCAACGCGGTTTCGCGATACCACATGCCACGCGGTGTGGTGGCGAGAAAATGCGGTTTGTCAACCACGATAATCGCATCGTTCTCGTAAAGAACCTCACATTCGAACGGAATATGAGGTTCTTCAAGAACGTAACGATGCCTCTTCTGCTGACGCTGTTGACGCATCGTATGAACGATTACTCCACGGTGACGGACTTGGCGAGATTACGAGGCTTGTCAACGTCGTAATTCTTCAGCTTGGCCATGTCCATGGCGAATAGCTGCAGCGGCACCACGTCCACCAACGGGCTCATCAGCGTCGGGCAGGCCGGACGCCAGAACACCACGTCCGCATAGCGTTCAACATCGGGGTCGTTCTCTTCGGCCACGGCGATAATGTACGCGCCACGGGCCTTGACCTCTTCGATACCGGAAATAACCTTGGCGTGCAGCACATTGCGGCCACGTGCCGGCGGCACGATGAACACTACCGGTTCGCCTTCGTCCACCAATGCGATCGGACCGTGCTTGAGCTCGCCGGCCGCAAAACCTTCGGTGAAGGTGTAGGCGATTTCCTTCAATTTCAACGCGCCTTCCATCGCGACCGGGTAGCCGACATGACGGCCCAGGAACAGGAAGGACTTCGCATCGACCATCTGCGCGGCAGCATCATGCACGGTCTTGGTCTGCGTATCAAGAACCCACTGGATCTTGCGAGGCATGTCTTTGAGGGAATCCAACGCCTGCGCGATCTCGTCGCGGAACATCGCGCCCTTGACCTGCGCCAAATACAAGCCAAGCACGTAGGCGGCAGTAATCTGCGCCACGAACGCCTTGGTGGAGGCGACCGCCACTTCCGGACCAGCGTGCGTGTACAGCACCGCGTCGGATTCACGCGGAATGGACGCGCCCTGCGTGTTGCAGATGGCCAGCACCTTCGAACCCTGCTCACGCGCGTGACGCAATGCCATCAGCGTGTCCATGGTTTCACCGGACTGCGAAATGGCCACCACCAACGTGCGCGGGGTGAGAATCGGATCACGATAACGGAATTCGTGGGCAAGCTCCACTTCCACCGGAATACGCACCCAATGCTCGATGGCGTATTTGGCCACCATGCCCGCGTAGGCGGCGGTACCGCAGGCGATGACGATAATCTTGTCGATCGCCTTGAAATCATGCTCGTCGATGCGAACCTCGTCAAGATTGAGATTGCCGTCCTTGCCAAGACGTCCCAACAGCGTGCGCTGCACCGCCGCCGGCCCTTCGTGGATCTCCTTGTCCATGAAGGAGTCCCAACCGCCCTTTTCGGCCGCGGAAGCATCCCAATCCACGGTATAGGTCTTCGGATCGGCCACGATGTTGCCCATGAAATCAGACACCACAACCTTATCGGCGGACACCATCACGGCCTGATCCTGGTCGATTTCCATGGCACGCTTCGTGTAGGCGACGAACGCGGCCACATCGGAACCGAGAAAATTCTCACCTTCGCCAAGACCAACCACCAGCGGCGAATCATGGCGAGCACCGACCACGATACCCGGCTGACGGCAGTCGGTGGCGAGAATCGTGAACGCGCCTTCCAGCATGCGCGCCAAGCGTCGCACGGCCTTGAACAGATCAGGCTTGCCGGTTTCCTCAACGATTTTCTCGCTGATTTTGCCTAGCAGTTTCGCCGCGACCTCCGTATCGGTTTCCGATGAGAAACGGTAACCTTCCGTCTGCAGATCAAGACGCAGCTGAGAGGCGTTTTCGATGATGCCATTATGAATGATGGCGACCTTGCCGTCACGCGAAGTATGCGGATGCGCGTTGATGTCATTCGGCACGCCGTTGGTGGCCCAACGGGTGTGGCCGATGCCCACGGTGGCCATCGGCATCGGTTTGCGTTCCACGTCTTCGATCAGGTTGGCGAGGCGCCCCGCCTTCTTACGCACTTCCACATGATCCATGCCGGGCGCGGTCAGCGCCACACCGGCCGAATCATATCCGCGGTATTCCAAACGCTGGAGGCCTTGGAGGCACACCTCCAACGGCTTGCCGCACGCGGTTTCCACATTTCCTGCATATCCTACGATTCCACACATAACACCCCAGCTTATCGGGTAATGGTGTCATTTTCGAAACGAAACCGTCCCATCGCACCGAACCTTTGATATATGGACACAAAAATCCCCATGCCGACAGTTTTCAACATGGGGATTTTCTTCAGCTCTTCCCTTAATCGCAATTCTCGCGACGAAGAGATGTCTGATCCTTAACGATTATGCTTACGGCGATTTACAGCACGTGCTGCAGGAAGTCCTTGAATCGTGGTTCCTGCGGATTGTCAATGATTTCAGGACCGCCCTGTTCCACAACAACACCGCCGTCCATGAATACGATCTGATCGGCGACTTCGCGCGCGAAGCCTATTTCGTGGGTGACAACCACCATGGTCATGCCTTCTTTCGCCAAAGACAGCATGACGTTCAGCACTTCGCCCACCAATTCCGGATCGAGTGCGGAAGTCGGCTCGTCGAACAGCATGATTTCCGGCTTCATGGCAAGCGCACGGGCGATAGCCACACGCTGCTGCTGGCCACCGGAAAGCTGTGCCGGATAGTGATCGAGGCGATCGCCCATGCCCACGCGATTCAGCTCTTCGATGGCAAGCTTGCGGGCTTCCTTTTTATCCATGTGCTTGACATGGATCGGCGCTTCCATCACATTTTCGAGCGCCGTCATGTGCGGGAACAGGTTGAACCTCTGGAACACCATGCCCAGTTTGGAACGCTGCTCGGCCACTTCCTTGTCGTTCAGGGTCTGCAGCACCTGCTTGCCGTCCTTGTCGACATACTTGTAGCCGATCATTTCACCGTCGACGTCGATTTCGCCGCCGGTCAGCGTTTCCAACTGGTTAATCAGGCGCAGGAACGTGGATTTTCCGGAACCGGAAGGTCCCAGAATCACCGTCACCGAGCCGGGCATAACCGTCATATCGACGCCCTTGAGCACATGCAGGCTACCGAAAGCCTTATGCACCTGCGTGGCCTTCACTGCGGGAACAACACCGTTGGTGGTTGGTTCAGTCATTGCTCACTCCCCTCACGCGGTCATGCCCGCGAACGTTGCCTCGTTCTGCTTGGCGATATCGTCTTTCGGCTCGCCTTCGGTTTTGCCCGGCAGCGGCTGCTTGCCGCGCGCGCCGGCCGGTCGCGCATCGAAGCCCTTGCCGAAATGCTTCTCCAGGCGAGACTGCAGCACCATCAGAATGGAGGTGATCACCAAATACCAGATGCAGGCCACGATCAGCAGCGGAATCGGCTTGTACAGTCGGGTTGCGATTGCGGTGGTGGCGAACTGCAGTTCCAGCGTGAACGGCACGGCGTTGACCAGCGAAGTGGTCTTCAACATACCGATGAACTCGTTGCCGGTCGGCGGAATGATGATGCGCATGGCCTGAGGAAGCACCACACGACGCATGATCATGGAACGCTTCATACCCAGCGCCTTGGCCGCTTCGGTCTGACCCGGATCGACGGCTTCAAGACCCGCACGCACGATTTCAGCGAGACCCAGCCATGCCGCGTTAAACGCGGTAATGACGGACTGCGAGTCAATGCTCCAGAATTCAATGGAAGTGAACGGAATACCCACGCCGATGCGAGGCACCAACACGGCGAACAGACCCCAGAACACCAGCTGCGTATACACAGGGGTGCCACGGAAGAACCAAATGTAGAACCAGCTCACACCACGTAGCACCGGATTGATGGACTTGCGCATCACGGCCAGAATCACTGCCAGAATAATGGCGATAACCATGGAGATGACCGTCAGCAGCAACGTGTATTTGATGCCTTCGCGCACATTCTTGTCAAACAGGTACTTCCAGACCACATTCCATTCGAAACGCGGATTGGTAATCAGGCCCTGCAGCAGCATGGCGGCGAGCAGAGCGACGATGACCGCCGCCACAATCGGGCCCGTACGCTTAACCGGCAGCGCCTTGATGCGATTCGGAATATCGAGGCCATCGCCATCGATCTGTTTTTTCGCCATGATGCTTCAGTTCCTTCGTTGTTGATGTAAATAGTGGGGATGAGATCAGTCGAGATCGGTCGGGTTGATCTCAGCCTTGTCAAGAGCGCCGGATTCCACGCCCCAATGCTTGAGGATCTTCATATACGTGCCATCGTCCATCAGCTTCTGTACGGCCTTCTGCACGGCTTCAGCAAGCTGGGTGTTGCCCTTCTTAACAGCGATGCCCTGCTTGGCCACGCCTTCAACGTCGCCCAAGGCTTCAAGCTGTCCGTCGGTCTGGGAGATGGCATAGCCGGCGACCGGCGAATCGGCATAGAACGCATCGGCTTTGCCCGTAGCCACTGCGGTGGCCGCTTCGGCCTGACGCTTGTACGACATCACCTCGGCCTTGTTATCGGCCTCGCATCCTTTGGCGATGGTGTTGGCTTCCTCTTCCTGCACGGTGCCGGTCTGCACCGCGATCTTCGCGCCACACATGTCGGAAGTGTCAAGCTTCTTCGGATTGCCCTTCTGCACGGCCCACGTGGAACCTGCACGGTAGTAGCTCACGAAATCCACGGACTGCATACGCTCTTCGGTGATGGTCATGGCGGTAATGCCCAGATCATACTTGGAGCCAATGGAAGGAATGATGGTGTCGAACATGGAAGACACGATGTTCGGCTTCAAACCAAGCGTCTTTGCGATGGCCTTGGTCATGTCGATATCATAGCCGACCGGAGTCTTGCCGTCTTCGGCATAGAATTCAGCCGGAGCGTACGAAAGCTCCATACCGGCGGAAAGCTCGCCGTCCTTCACCAGATCGCCGGACGGAACCAGCTTGGCCAGCTCGTCATCCTTTTCAATGGTGCTGACATCGTAACCGGTGATAGTGTTCGACGAATCCGACGAATCACCGGATTTAGACGCATCGGAGGTGCCGCAAGCGGCAGTGGAAAACAGCATCGCCGCGCTCAGCGCAAGCGCCACAACGGACTTGATCTTCAAAGACATGATACGCATATCCTTCTTCTTATCTCTTCATTGCCATACCGAAAATCTCAACGCCATTCAGTTGCAGAGAACCTCAGTATCTCAAATAGGCACGATAAGAGCGCAATGCTACATGTACGTTACGTTGCGCAAAACTTACGTACCAGCCAAGAATCGCGCAATGTAGCTCCGTCGAATCACGGAAGATCCATATACGAAAAACGGAAGACACGCGGATTTGGTCCGCATGCCTTCCGTCATATCGGCATCACAGTATCGCCGTGTGCGATGTCTGCCTTACGTTTGATCGTTCAGCCGAGGTCGGTCGGATTGATTTCGGCTTTGTCGATCGCTCCGTTCTCCACGCCCCAATGCTTGAGGATCTTCATATACGTGCCGTCATCCATAAGCTTCTGCAGTGCGGCCTGCACCGCCTTCGCGATATCAACATCGAAGCCAACCGGGGTCTTGCCATCCTCCGCAAGGAATTCGGCGGGAGCGTACGACGTGTCCATGCCGACGGTGAGCTTGCCGTCCTTGGTGACTGATTCCGGCAGCATCGCGGCTATATCGTCATCCTTCGTCACGCCGGAAACGTCATAACCGGTGGTGTTCGACGACGACTCAGAATCACTGGAAGCCGCGGAATCGGACTTTTCCGATGTGCCGCACGCACCCAACGAAACGATCATGGCGGCGCTTAGTGCAAAAACAGCGAGTTTCCTCAGATTATTGAAAGCCATCGCGGATCCTCTCTTCATTCCCAACCGTATGAATACGGCCGAACCGAAGTCCTGCAGGCACCATAGAAAACGATTGCTACGGCCACGTTAATAGTACGCAAACTCTATTCGATATGCCGTTTTTCCTTACGAAAAAGCGGGTTTTGCCATATCACAATATGATCAAAACCCGCTTTGTTCCCAGCACGTCGCCAGTCATGCGATCCTTGAACCGTCTGATCCGTGGACGGTTCAATCATGGAATTATTCGGCGCCCGGCGTATTGATTTCCGACGTTTCGATGGCACCGTCCTCGACACCCCAATACTTAAGGATCTTCAGATACGTACCGTCGTCGATGAGCTTCTGCACGGCCTTCTGTACGGCCTCATCCATCTGGCTGTCGCCTTTTTTGATGACGATGCCTTCCGGGGCGACGCCTTCGACCTTGCCCAGCATTTCCAGCTGTCCATCGGTTTGCGCGATGGCATAGCCCGCAACCGGCGAATCGGCATAGAACACGTCAGCCTTGCCGGTGACAACGTTCGTGGTCACATCGGTCTGCAGCTTGCTGGAGATCACTTCAAGCTTATCCTTGCCGTCGGCCTCGCATTGCTTGGCTATCTTGTTCGCTTCGGCCTCCTGCATGGTGGCAGTCTGCACGGCCACCTTCTTGCCACACAGATCGGACACGTCGATCTTGTTCGGATTGCCCTTCTTCACGGCCCATGCCGATCCGGCATCGAAATGGCTTACGAAATCAACCGCTTCCAAACGTTCCTTGGTCACGGTGAACGACGAAATGCCAATATCGTACTTGGATCCGACCGATGGAATGATCGAATCGAAATTCGCGGTTTCCGGATCCGCTTCAAGGCCGAACACCTGCGCCAAAGCCTTGGCGATGTCGACATCAAAGCCGACCGGGGTCTTGCCGTCCTCCGCAAGGAATTCGGCGGGAGCGTATGACGTGTCCATGCCGATGGTGAGCTTGCTATCCTTCGTCACATAGTCGGGCAACAGTTTGGCAATGTCATCGTCTTTCTGCACCGACGAAACGTCATATCCCGTCAGCTCGCTCGATTTCGAACCGCTATCGGACGAAGCCGCATCGTCGCTTCCGTCACTGGTGCCGCATGCCGCTCCAGCAAACAGCATCGCAACGCTCAGCGCACACGCGGCAGCCGTCTTCAGACTTTTCTTCGCTTCCATATCCTTTTCTCCTATGTCTCGCTCGGTCTATTCGACCGAATCCGAACCATACACTAGAGAGGGCAAGCTACAAAAAGATTACGACCATCGCTTTATGTCAGTATGTGAAACCGGAAATTTTCCGATTTCGACTTATCGCACTTGCTTGTTGGCATAGCGCATGGCACGCAACGCCTCACGCTTGTCTTGTTCCTCGCGCAACGCCTGACGCTTGTCGAATTCCTTTTTGCCTCGGGCCAACGCGATTTCCGCCTTGACACGGCCATCCTTGAAATACAGGCTCAGCGGAATGATGGTGAAACCTTTGGCTTGGCTTTGACGTGCCAGCTTGTCGATCTGCGCCGCATGAAGCAGCAGCTTACGCTTGCGCTTAGGGGCATGATTGTTCCACGTGCCATTGAGATATTCAGGAATGTTGGCTCCCTCAAGCCACATTTCACCGCGACGGTCGATGGTGATGAACGATTCGGCCAGCGATGCGCGTCCCTCACGAAGCGACTTCACCTCAGTGCCGGTCAACACCAGACCGGCTTCATACTTGTCTTCGATGGCGTAATCATGGCGTGCCTTCTTGTTCTGCGCAATCAGCTTCATACCTTGTTCCTTGGCCATGTCGGACCTCCTTTCCGGTTCTTCGAAGAAGTGTTCTGCAACGCAACAATCGACAATATCACGGGAG
>OCRP01001571.1_pt1 | contig 11229 bp, 8 predicted proteins | sample 1538871 | NCBI WGS metagenome assembly OCRP01 (sample SAMN04571731, study PRJEB22368) | human gut metagenome | biome: human gut; material: stool | host: Homo sapiens | place: Luxembourg | collected 2012-09-20 | reverse complement strand
CTCCTCCGTGGTGCCGAGCGTCATCGGTAAGCCGGCTGAAGGCCTCAAGCAGATCGTGCTGCATATCGGCAACGGCGCTTCCGCCTCCGCCGAAGTTTCCGGCAAGCCGGTCGAGACCTCCATGGGCCTGACTCCGCTCGAAGGCCTCATGATGGGTGGCCGTACCGGCGATATCGATCCGGCCGTCGTCTTCCACCTGATCCGCAACGCCCACATGAACGTGGACGAGCTCGACGCTCTGTTCAACAAGCGTTCCGGCATGATGGGCATGACCGGCTTCGGCGACCTCCGTGAGGTTCACCGTCTGGTCGCCGAAGGCAACGAGGACGCCAAGCTGGCTCTCGACGTCTACGTACACCGCATCGTCGGCTACATCGGCAACTACACCGCTCAGATGGGCGGCGTAGACGTGATTACCTTCACCGCAGGCGTCGGCGAGAACGATGACGTGGTCCGCAAGATGGTGTGCGACAAGCTCGCCCCGTTCGGCGTCAAGCTGGACGAAGAGAAGAACGCCACCCGTTCCAAGGAACCGCGCATCATCTCCACCCCGGATTCCAAGATCACCATCTGCGTCATTCCGACCAACGAGGAGCTGGCAATCGCCCGCAAGTCCGCGGCCATCGCAGAAGCAGGCGAAGACACTTACGGCAACGTCTTCTCCAAGTGAGCGAGGAGATCCCGCAGTCAAATGATTGAAGGGACCATATAAGAGGACCGTACGTTCCATTGGCATCAAATCCAATGCCAATGGAACGTATGGTCCTTTCTTTTTCGAATAATCCTTATGTTTCACCGCTTTTAAGGTTTCGATCGCCGAACGTTTCCAATCGTCCCAGACAATGACTTTCCATATCCGTTCATGGTCCGCATAATGGGGGAGGGGCTGGTAGTACGATACGAAACGTTGTGCCTAACGCGCATACGTCGCATGTTGAGAGAAGCGGTTGATTGTTGTGGTAAGACGTCGTTTTGTCGGTCTGAATGGCCTCAAGGGCATCGCCTTGATCGCGATAGTGTTGTATCACTGCGACCAGGGCACTCTGCGGGGCGGATTCCTAGGTGTTGACATATTCTTCACCATTTCAGGTTTTCTGATTTTCTCGTCGTTGCTGAATCATATTGATTCCGGCAAGGGAATAGGTTTCAAGGAATACTACCTCAAGCGTCTGCACAGAATATACCCGGCGCTGATTCTGATGATTCCCGTCACCGTATCGTTGGCATGGTTCATCAACCAAGACATGTTGGTGGGCATTAACAACCAGATAGTGACGGCTATGCTGGGTTGTTACAACTGGTATGCCATCGGCAGTGGCGCCAGCTATTTCTCGCAGATGAATCCAGACATGTTCCGTCATCTGTGGTTCATGTCGGTGCTGATGCAGTTCTATCTGTTGGCTCCTTTGCTGATCTACCTGCTTCGAAAAATTCTGGTACGTTGGGTGCCGGTGGCGGTACTTGCCGGACTTGCCGTGTGCAGTGCGCTTTCCATGGGATTGCAGTATCACCCGGGAACCGATCCAACCAGAGTGTATTTCGGTTCGGACACACATGCCATGGGACTTTGGCTAGGTGCCATGCTGGCATGGCTGCTGATGATCATACGGCGTGGCAACGGTCGTCCGGAAGAAACGGCGATCATGGAACGCGCTCGTCTGGTCTGGAGCAAGATCGGCCCTGCGGCGGCTTTTGTGGTATTACTGATTCTGTTATGGATGATGCAGCACGTTGAGCAGGGTCCTGCTGCCTTCTATGGAGGGATTTTCGCGGCTTCGCTACTTTCAGTGGTTCTGGTCGCCGGTTCCATTCCTTTCGGATCTTGGATGCAGGATCTGCTGGTGTTCAAACCATTTGATGTGGCCGGCCGATATTCATACGGCATTTACCTGTGGCATTGGCCTTTATGGTTGTTCACCAAGGCGATGTTCCCCCAGTGGGGTGCTCGGCATCTGGGATGGATGCTGCTAATCACACTCGCTCTTACCGCATGTTGTACCGCCATGTCGTGGAAGTTGGTAGAACAGCCCGTCGCCCGTGGCGGATTTATCGCCATGATTCGCCCGCTGCCAGAAAACGGAATGTGGGATGTAACCAGATGCTGGATTACGATCGCCGTGGTATTGAGTACATGCTTGATGTCCGGATACGCGGTAGCCAACGCACCAAAGCAGACCAGTGTGGAACGCGCGTTGGAAGAGAATGCGAAAATGCTGAAAGAGCAGCAGGGCATGCACCTCGACTTCGATAGGAAGCATCCGCCAGCGCCCAAGAAACCCGCATACACCATGCCTGACGGGCAGCAGATGGTCGCATTCGGTGACTCGGTGATGCTTGCCTCCAGTAAAGGTTTGCAATCCGTTTTTCCCGGAATCACTGTTGATGCGGAAACCTCACGTTCGATGACCAAGGCATTGGGACTTATAGACCAAGCCAAAAGCCAGCCGGAAGGATTGCGCCAATGGGTGCTGGTCGGCTTGGCTACGAATTCAGCGGTGACCGATGGCCAACTCAATGACATACTGAACGACATTGGACCGGATCATGTGCTTGTGCTGATTAATGCGCATGCCCCCGTGTCTTGGGTCCCCGGAACGAACGACGCGTTGAGCAACTTCGCGGCCGCCCATTCCGACAACGTTGTTCTCGTTGACTGGGACGCTACGATTTCGGCGCATCCTGATGAGCTTGCCGGAGATGGTATTCACCCTGGCATGTCCAATACGCTGTACGCCCAGGCTGTCAAGGATGCGATTGCGAACTGGATCAAGCAAGGGCACTGAAACATCCTTCTTGCGAATCGCGGCAAAGCAGTTTTGCGATGAATATGAGGAATCCCCCTGACTCGTTTGAGCAGGGGGATTCCTCATAACCTTTTAGGATCTGAACGGACTCAGTCTTCCTGATGCTGCGGAGCCGACAGAAAATGCTCTTCACTCGGCAGCAGAGCATTCAACAGCACGGCCACAACGAACGCCACGGCGATGCAATTGGATGCGAAGATGGACTGGAACAGCGGCGGGAAGTTGACGAAAATGTCGCCGACCTGCGTGAAACCGATACCGATGGTGAGACTCAACGCCGCAATGGTGATGTTGCGCTGCGTATAGCCGGCCTCGGAAATCATCTGGAAGCCAGACAGGATGATGTTACCGAACATCATGATGGTGCAGCCACCAAGCACGGCCTGCGGCAGGGAATTGAACACTTCCGCCACGGCAGGCACGAAGCTGGCTATCATCAGAATCAGACCACCGGAAAGAATCACCTTACGGTTGACGACCTTGGTCATGGCGACCAAGCCGATATTCTGTGCGAACGACGTCAACGGCAAGCAGCCGAACAGGCCGGAGACGGAGGAGATGAGACCGTCGCCTGCAATGGCGCCCGCAGTCTCCTTATCGGTAGGCTGACGGTCGAGACCAACCTTGGTGAGCGCAGCGGTATCACCCAGCACCTCAACGGAAGACACGACATACAGCAGGGCGAAGGAGATGATCGCGCCCGGATCGAATTCAAGCTGGAACGGCATGAAATGCGGCACGGACACAACCTGCAGATTCGCGAAACCAGAGAAATCGACCTTGCCCATGAAAATCGCGACAACATAGCCGACAACCAAGCCGAACAGCACGGAAAGCTGCTTGGCAGTACCCTTCATCAGCAGCTGGAACGCCAAGCAGGCGACCAACGAAATCAGACCGAGCGTGAGATTCTGCCAGCTTCCGAAATCCTCAGCGCCGGAACCGCCGCCGAAACTGGTGGCACCAACGGAAAGCAGTGAGAAACCAATCGACGTAACCACAATCGCGGATACGATCGGCGGCACGACGCCAATACTTGGCCGTCAAACCAAGCACAACCTCCAACAGGCCACCAAGCACAACCGCGCCGGCGACCGCGCCGTAGCCTTGGTTCTGGGCGATCGACATGGCAGCAGCCACATAGGTGAAGGAAATGCCAGTGACCATCGGCAGGCGGGAGCCGATCAGCCACACGCCATACAGCTGAAGGCAGGTGCCCAGACCTGCCACCAGCAGACCGGCCTGAATAATCGTGGCAGACTGCTCGGCACTCATGTTGGCGGCGGAAGCCACCAAGAAAATCGGAGCCAGATTGGCCACGAACATCGCCATGACATGCTGCAGGCCGAACGGGATGCCCTTCCAGAACGAAACAGGCGCGTCCAAGCTGCTAAGCGCTTCAAAGGAAACGCCCTTCTTCTCGTTCGTGTTGTCTTTCTTCTTCTCTTCTCTCACAATGAATCCTCTCTCATTCATGCTGCGATGAGTAACAGGTTGTAATGGTTTCTGATGCGCGCCCGTGAGATGCGACGATCAGGAGCGGAATTCGATGGTACCGGTTTCCGGATCCATCGACTCCACGATTGCCAGGGAATCAACGTCGTATCCCGCTGCGCGCAGCTCATCGCCGCCGCCCTGGAAACCCTTCTCCACCGCGATGCCGATGCCCTCGACCGTCGCTCCGGCATCATGGCACAGATTGATCAGGCCCTTCAGAGCCTTGCCGTTGGCCAGGAAGTCATCAAGCAACAGCACATGGTCGCCCTCGTTGAGATACCTCTTGGACACGATGACGGGGAATTCCTTCTGCTTGGTGAAGGAGTAGACGGTGGTGGTGTACTGGTCGCCATCGAGATTGATGGACTGCGCCTTCTTGGCGAACACCACAGGCGCATTGCCGAAATGACGCGCGGCAACACAGGCGATACCAATGCCGGAAGCTTCAATGGTCAGGATCTTGTTGATGGTTTTACCGGCAAAATGTTCCGCCCAAGCGGCACCCATGTGGTCGAACAATTCGACATCGCACTGGTGGTTGAGGAAAGCATCCACTTTCAGCACATTACCTGGCTTGACGGTACCCTGCAGGCGAATGCGCTCTTCGAGCTCCTTCATGAATCCCCTTAGATTGTTGGCCGCATAAGGCGGCGTTGATGTTGACATACGGTGAACCGCATATAAACGTTCAGCATACGCGCGTCAATTGACCATGCGAGTGTTGCGCTGACCTGCATGTGTGATAGATATGAATTTCGCAGTAATCGACTTCGAATCTTCATGGAAAGAGGAACCGGTGGAGCAGAATATGGGACCAGTCCTGTGCGATCCGCAAAGTCTGATCAAGGACCTCAATCCGCAGCAAATGGAAGCGGTGAAGTACTACGGACAAGCCCTGCTCATCGGAGCTGGTGCCGGATCCGGTAAGACCCGCGTGCTCACCAGACGCATCGCATGGCTGCTGGCACATGGTTTTTGGGCGAGCAGCATTCTCGCCATCACCTTTACGAACAAGGCCGCGGCCGAAATGCGCGAACGCCTTGCGTCCCTCGTAGGGCCTGAAGCCGAACACATGTGGATCTCCACTTTCCATTCCGCGTGCGTGCGCATCCTCCGACGTGACGGCAAGGAAATCGGTCTTACCTCAGGATTTTCCATTTATGACACGGCTGATTGCGAACGCTTGGTCAAGCTCATCAGCGGCGATTTGAACATCGATACGAAGCGGTATACGCCGCGCATGCTATTGGGCAAGATCTCGGATTGCAAGAATTCGTTGATTTCATGGCAGGACCAGCTGAAAAGCGTGAACTGCGACTACAAGCCAGGCCAGCGCGGATATCAGGTTTCGGCCGGCGACGTCGACGAGCTGGTCGCCGTGATGTATGCGGAGTACCAGTACCGTCTGGCCATGGCGAATGCCGTGGATTTTGACGATCTGATCATGCGCACCGTCGAATTGTTCCAGCGTTGCCCACAGGTGAGCGAATATTACCGGCATAAGTTCCGTTATATTTTCGTGGACGAGTATCAGGACACCAACCATGCGCAATATGTGCTCGTACGTGAGCTTTCCGGCATTGATTCGGGAGAACAGCCCGATCCACATATGCGAGGAGCAGGCCGTGTCGGACCGTCTTGGATTACGGTGGTGGGCGATTCCGACCAGTCGATTTATGCGTTCCGAGGCGCGGATATTCGTAATATTCAGGATTTCGAGCAGGATTTCCCTAACGCGAAAACCATCATGCTCGAACAGAATTATCGTTCGACGCAGACCATTCTCGACGCAGCCAATGCGGTGATCGCAAGAAATGAAAATCGTAAGCCGAAAAAACTGTGGACGGCACTTGGCGAAGGCGACAAAATCGTCGGATACGCGGCCGACAACGCGCAACAGGAAGCCGGATGGATCGCCAACGAAATCGCACGAATCCACAACGAGGAAGGCGTGGCGTATCGCGACATCGCCATCATGTATCGAGCCAACGCGCAATCACGCTCGCTCGAAGAGGCCATGATCAATGCCAACCTGCCGTATCAGCTCGTCGGCGGCACCAAATTCTACGAACGCAGGGAAATCAAGGATGCGCTCGCGTATTTGCAGGCCATCGTGAATCCTGCGGACAATGTGAACGTTCGACGTATCCTCAATGTGCCGAAGCGCGGACTGGGCGTTCGTGCGGAAGGACTCGTTGCCTCGTATGCTGATGCCCATGGCACCACTTTTTTCGAAGCGATTGAACATATGGAACAGATCGAAGGCATGTCCACGCGCACGACGAAACCGTTGAGTGCGTTCCGAGACATGATGCATGAGCTTGCGGCTTTTGCGAAGGACCATGACACGAAGCCATCCGAAGTGGTTGCCGAAGTGCTTGCCAAGAGTGGGATTTTGGAAGAGCTGCAGCGCTCCGAGGATCCGCAGGACGCTTCCCGCGTCGATAATCTTTCCCAGCTGCAATCAGTGGCGGCGGAATTCGAGCAGAACACGCCAGACGCCACATTGGCGGGATTTTTGGAAACCACCGCGTTGGTGGCCGATTCCGACCAATTGCCAGGGGAGAACGAAGATTCCGGCAAGGTGACGATGATGACCCTGCATACCGCAAAGGGTCTGGAATACCCGTATGTGTTCCTGACCGGCATGGAGCAAGGCACATTCCCACACCAGCGTGCCATGGAAGACACCAGCGAACTGGCAGAGGAGCGCCGTCTCGCCTACGTGGGCATCACTCGCGCGAAGCGACGCCTGTATGTGACACGCGCGGCCGTACGCGCGCAATGGGGGCAAGCCAGCGACATGATGCCCAGTCAGTTCCTCGATGAGATTCCAGACGAACTGATTGATTGGAAAAGACGCGAAGCCGGCGTCGAACGCATGCGTGCCAGCTGGCAGGATGACGACGACGAGTTCGGCGGCTGGGACGATGATGACGATTTCGGATCGATGTCATTCGGCGGTTCCTCGTATGGAAAGTCGGATTATGGTTCCTCATACGGTTCCGGCTCGCGGTGGTCTCGTTCCTCATACGGATCGTCTTCATATGGGGCAGGGCGCTCGCAGTACGGCGGCCCGGCTACGCAGGGCTCATCATCCTCGTATGGTTCCACATCTCGGCGCTCGTGCGGAGGATCGGGAACCGGTTCCTCATATGGCTCGTATGGTTCGTATGGCTCCGGCAAGTCAGGAGGGAAATCGGGCAAGGTCACCACGCGACGTGTCAAGCCGAAAAACAAGCCTGTGGATTTAACCAAATCCTCATCCGCAAGCCCGGCCGGTAGCCATAATGATCTGAACATTGCAGACGTGCATGTCGGCGACAAGCTTACGCATGATCATTTCGGGTTGGGTACGGTCATTGAAACGCAGGACAAGGGCATGAATTCGGTCATTACCGTTGATTTTGGCAATGGTGAGGTCAAGCGTCTGCTGTTGCGTATGGCACCCATTGAAATGCTATGACGGAGATGAAGAACGGATGAAATCTCCTCTGTAGCACGAAAAGGAGGAAAAACAAGACTTTCTTTTTCAAAGAGACCCTGCAATAATCGGCGGTGTTTGTCTTTTTTTGAGAGGAAGCTATGAATAAGAAACTGTACGCAGGCATTTCGCAGATCGTGCTCGGCATCTTGATCGCCATCGCGCCGCAGACCTTCGCTCACGTATGCGCGGTCAAAGAAACGCCGATGGCATGTCATTACACGGCTCAGGCCGCGCTCGGCATCGGCATCGTGATCGTGGCGCTTGGCATTGTCGGCCTGTTCGTATCCGATCAGACCCGCGCCGGTCTTGACCTCGCCAATGCGGTGCTCGGCGTGCTGACCATCGCCGTGCCGACCGTGCTCATCGGCGTGTGCAAGGGTGCCATGATGCGCTGCCATATGGTCACCTTGCCGACGCTGATCGTGCTCGGCGTGCTGCTGGCTGTACTTGCGGCAATCGCGGCATATCTCGATCTCAAGCCGGCGAAGCGCGCCTGACCCAATATGACGCAACACATCACCCTTGGCGGGTTGCCCCTGGTCAATCTCAAACGCAAACCGTTTCGTACCGCGGCGCTCACCATCGTTGTCGCCATGCTTACCGTGGCCTTCTATGGTGGTTCACTGCTGTCCATGAACCTTGAAGCCGGCTTGAACAGCATGCAGGAACGTATGGGCGCCGATCTCATGGTCACGCCGCAAAACACCAAAAACGAAGCCGAAGCGTTGCTGACCAACGGATCGGCAAGCACGTTCTACTTCACCAACGAGATCACCGACGAAGTGGCAAAAGCCGACGGCATCGACGAAATCACGGAACAAACATATATCTCATCGTTGGCCGCCGCATGCTGCGACGAGAAAGTCCAGATCATCGGATTCAACCCCGATACCGACTTCGTGATCACCCCTTGGATCGCATCGCAGTTCGACGGCACGCTCCAGCGCGGCCAGATCGTTGCAGGAGCCAGCATCAGCGTGTCGGGCAACAACACGGTCAAACTCTATGGGCACGAATTCCCCGTGGCGGCGCAACTCGCCAATACCGGCACGTCGCTCGACAATTCCGTGTTCGTGAACATGCAGACCGTTCCCGACGTGGTCGGATATTCCGCCAAGGTGGGGCATGCCGCCATTCCGGAAGAATATGCCGACAAAGCCGTTTCCGCCGTGCTCATCAAGGTCAAGGACGGTTACTCCGCCCAGCAGGTCGCTTCGAACATCACCAAAACAACAGGAATCAAAAGCCTCGGATACGTGTATCCGGGGGGCATCACAGCCACAACGAAATCCAATCTGAACGTGATCATTCGCTACGTGACCCTTTTCGTCGCGGTGTTCTGGGTCATGGGGCTGATCGTGCTGCTTGCTGTGTTCTCGTCCGCCATGAACGAACGCAAACGTGAATTCGCCGCGTATCGCATTCTTGGTGCCAATCGTTCCACTTTGGTCGGCATCATCGTGAAGGAATCGGCCATGATCGGAGCTTTGGGCGGTGTGATAGGCATTGCGGTCGCGTCGCTGGCGATTTTCCCGTTCAGCACGCTTATCGGACGGCAGCTGCAGTTGCCGTATCTGCAAACCAACATGTGGAATGTGTTGGCATTGATCGCAGTGAGTTTCGTGTTCGCGGTGCTTACCGGACTGCTCGCCTCCGTGACGACGGCGGTGAAACTTTCCGCTCCCGAAACCTATCTGACTTTGAGAGAAGGTGAATGATGGCGGAAAACACGGTTCTCGAAGTACAAGAGCTCACTCGCGAGTTCACCCGTCGCGGCAAACCGTTCGCAGCCGTGGACCATGTGGATTTCAGGCTGGGCCAAGGCGAGTTCGTGGCGATCGTCGGCCGTTCGGGCAATGGCAAAAGCACATTGTTGAATCTCATCACCGGACTGCTGAAACCCACATCGGGCTCTATCGACTTGGACGGCAATGACGTGACGCGGTTGAACGACAAACAAATGTCAGTCGTACGCAATCGGATCGTCGGATTCGTCACGCAAAGCCAGACATTGCTGCCGAATCTCACGGCACTCGACAATGTGATTCTTCCTTCCGTGCTGTGCAACGGCAAAACGGCGCAGCGCGATGTTGAGATACCTGCGGATTCGTCTGATGCGAAATCAGTGGAAGAAACCGTATCCGACGCATCTTCCGAACAGACGGTTGACGACGGACTTCCGGACGTCATCGCGGCGGCTCCGGTATCGAAAACACACAACGATCCCGTTCAGGACCATGCCATGGAACGTGCGCACGCATTGCTGCGCCGACTGCAGGTCGACGATTTGGCGGAATGCTACCCGAAAGAGCTTTCCGGCGGCGAAATGAGACGCGTCAGCATAGCGCGAGCTCTGATGAATGGTCCGAAACTTCTGATAGCGGACGAACCCACCGGAGATCTGGATGCCGAAAGCACTGCCATCGTCATGCGGCTGCTGCAGGAAGTGGCGCACGACGGCACCGCAGTGTTGATGGTCACCCATGATCCGGATGCCTTGACGTATGTGGATCGAATCTATCGCATGGACAGGGGAGTGCTGGCTGAAGCATAGCGGCGCCATGATGGCATGACATGCCGAAGAGGGCGAAACGACGAGCTCGTCCCGCCCTCATGTGTATTATTAACGATTGGTGTGCGCCCGCAAGGGAGCATACCGTCTGGAGTCTTAGCCCATCAGTGGGTCGGCGACCGATACGAGCTGTTTACGGCACGTGTTCAAGTCGTTCGTGCGCATGCACGAAGAAGCACTGGAGAGGCTGGCTCAGCGCATATCGGAAACCGGTGTGCGCTCCGTTCAGACAACGACAGAACAAACAAAGGATTAAACCAATGACGAACGTTCAGCGTTCTCGCCGTCAGGTGCGCCTTTCCCGCGCCCTCGGCATCGCTCTGACCCCTAAGGCTCAGCGCATCTTCGAAAAGCGTCCGTACGCTCCGGGTGAGCACGGCCGCACCCGCCGTCGCACTGAGTCCGATTACGCAGTGCGTCTGCGCGAAAAGCAGCGTCTTCGCGCTCAGTATGGCATCTCTGAGAAGCAGCTTCGCGCCGCTTACGAGAAGGGCACCCACACCGCCGGCCAGACCGGTAACGCCATGCTGATCGATCTCGAGACCCGTCTCGACGCCCTGGTTCTGCGTGCAGGCTTCGCCCGCACCACCGCTCAGGCACGTCAGTTCGTGGTTCACCGCCACATCCTCGTTGACGGCAACATCGTCGACCGCCCGTCCTACCGCGTCAAGCCTGGCCAGACCATTCAGGTCAAGGCCAAGAGCCAGACCATGGTTCCGTTCCAGATTGCGGCCGAAGGCACTCACCGCGATGTGCTGCCGCCGGTTCCGGGCTATCTGGACGTCAACCTGCCTTCCCTGAAGGCCACCCTGACTCGCAAGCCTGAAGCCGAGGAAATCCCGGTGCAGGTCAACATCCAGTACGTGGTC
>OCRP01001561.1_pt1 | contig 11310 bp, 16 predicted proteins | sample 1538871 | NCBI WGS metagenome assembly OCRP01 (sample SAMN04571731, study PRJEB22368) | human gut metagenome | biome: human gut; material: stool | host: Homo sapiens | place: Luxembourg | collected 2012-09-20 | reverse complement strand
TCATAAAGCATACAGGCGACATAAACCAGTACGGAATAGAGTATTTATCTCTTAACGCGCGAGAACGCAAAGAAGAAAGAAAAAAGTGGAAGCGCTTAAACCTGCCAGCAGATACAACCTTCTCACCTATAGATCCGGATTTAGGAGAATGGATATCCGTTCCCGTATTACAACCGGATATACAAAGTCTTGCCGTAGTTCCGCCGGACAGTATCACAGAAGGTTATGCATTTGTGCGCCTAAAAAACACCAGAGAATACACACAAGCAGGAGAAAAATTGCATAATTGTCTGCGCAGCTATATGCCTCCGTTGGTGTATGTGATAAAAAAAGGCGAGTGCTATATAGGCGCTGTAGAAGTAAGTGGGCGAAAGGTGGTACAGGCAAGCTTAAAGTACAACCAAGAGCTTAGTTGCAACATATCAGCAGAAGGTGCATTTCTAACCTGGGCAAAAAATAACGATTTGCTATATGAATAACCGCCCACACCGGCGTTTTTTATGTAAAAAAATATTTTTTGATTTCATCCAATACTCGCCGCAGCAATCCTTGAACATTTTGAAAAAACGCGGTATAGACATCTTTCGTGATTATCGCTATTATCCCAATCAACTTGTATTCAACAAAATCTATGAAGCACTGCAAAAATAAAATCACCCCTGTATCTGAATTCAACAGATACAGGGGCATTTCTTTTAGAATGAAAAAGCAAACCAACCTCACTTTCCTTTTTTGCTAAACGCATCTTTTGTTAAATTGTAGCACAGTATATTAGGGATATATTTTTTATTATTCAGAATATCGGTTGAATCAAGTTCAAAGTGTTCCGATATTGCGGCGGCAATGCCGGCAGAACGGGATATGCCCATTTCACATTGCACCCAAATTTCATCCACATAATTTTCCCATTTCAAAACAAAATCTCTAATCAAAACAGCATCAATCGGCGACATAGAATCGTAGCCGCCGAAGATGCTTTTTGTTTTTTCGTCAATATCATAAAACGACAAATAAAGCACACTTTTGATAGAAATATTATTCCGATTGAACTTTGCTTTTTTCTCAGACGGGTCGCTTATTGATATGATGATTTTACTGCCGTCAAAATTCGTATAACTTTGCTTAACTGCCTGCTGACGGCTGAATATCTTAATGATCATACGGCACTTCAACGCATTCGAAATTCGCCACAATTTCAACGGCTTGATTATTTCCGCATTGGGTGCAATGATATGAGGTTGACAGATTTCCACGGGCTTGACCGTTACTGTTGCTTACATAGCCGCACGCTTCGCACTTTTTATGAAACTGACAGCTTTCAAGGTAACCGTTTGAATCGTAACTTTGATCATAAATAACGCAACCCTGAACAGCATTGAAAGACACAATTACATTCTTTTTATATGTAGCCTGTGATGTGCTTTGAGTTGTTGACTCTGTTGTGATTATTGTGTTAATTTCGGTACTCGAGTCACTTTGAACAGTTGTTGATTTATCGGTTGTTGCTGTTGCGTCGGTGTTTACTTCTTTTGAGCAAGCTGCAAATACTGTTGCAACTAAAATTATGCCGATAACTATTGATAAAATCTTTTTCATTTTTGATCTCCTTATTATTAAATAAAATTTATTTCTCATATAGCAAAATACTATTGTCAATGTATTTTGAAAATACATCTTCGCTGATCATAAAATCAGATTCGGTAGGAATTCTGCTTTCATCATTGCCTTTTGATAATTGGGCAGAGACAATGATATTTATATTTTTATGATTTGAAATGTTTTTCAGTTGCTTGACTATATAATCAAGACTTTTATCATTTGCATAGCTGATTAAATTTAAGTAATCAATAATAATTAAATCGGAATTGACAACTGTTTCATCATCTGATAAATCATCAATATTAAAGTTAGGCTTATCATAAATTGTCAATTTGCTTAAACTGTCTTGATCATTAAGTCCTGTTGAAAGCAGATAATTTTTTACACTTTCTTCGCCCAATTCTAATGATACGAAAAACACATTTTTATTACGCCTAAGCATTTGAGCTATTACATTCAACAAAAATGTTGTTTTGCCGACACCGGGACGACCGCCGACTAACATTAAACCAACTTCGCTTTCTAAATCATTCGCAAAAAGTTCTATGTTAAAGTTTTCCATTATCCACCTCTGAATTTATAAAACTTCGTATTTCGTCTTCGGTTATTCCTCTTGCAGAAACAAATGAATCTAATTCATAATATTTTTGTTCATCATCGCCGAAAGCCTGTTTTATTTCATGAAAAATATTAAATGTTGACGGTAGCACTCCGTTACATCTCTCTGCATTGTAGAGTGGTGAAACAAACAATTCCTTTCCCCGTAATATATAACCTACGTCTCCGTGCTTAACTGCGCCTGTTTTCCATGTTCTCGGACCTGCCCAATAAAGATTCCAAAGACTGCAACAATCTTGATTATCGCCTGTGCTTAAAATAAGAGAAAATGTTCTTTTCGCAAAAGGATATCCGTTAAACATAACGACATCGCCAACCTTGAAAGGCGTTGGAACATTAAGTTCAAAATTACAAATTTTGGGCTCAAAGTCGTGTAAAAATTCTTTTAAGTAATCACTTAAAGGCGAATACTTAAAATAGCAAATTTCATTTTTAATTACATAATAAGTAATAACATTTTCGAGTATACCGTCGCTGTTTTTTATCCATTTTTCAATAAAATAACCGTAATAATCATAGTCCTTATATTCGCACTCCTTTATGTCGGATGCTATAAACTCTTTCACATCTTTATAGTTCGAAAACAGTCCTTCATCATTTAGTTCTACAACACCGTTAACAAAACTGCTTGTAACTTTGAAAGTTCCGTCTGTATTCAGCAGTTCATAAGCTCTTTCAATATTCTCAATACAATTTGAGCAAAGTGCCTTTAGTTCATTATCATCGGTTTCGTTAAGCAGTGAATAAAGAGCATTTTTCTTTTGGTCAATAGAATACGGAGAATTAAATATCAATGACGCTATTTGATACGGCGTAAGTTCTTGCGTTTTTAGATAGTTTCGCATTTCATCAGACGGCATAAATTCGTCAATATATTTTTTGTATGTATTATTCTTTTTTATTCTTGACTCTTCCGTAAGTTTATCCGTGTATCTTTTCGGCATTGATTTTTCTGCGCAATCTCTTAAAGATAAGCTATGAAAAGCATTGCAACATGAGCCAATATCAATATCACCTTTCAAAAACCGACTGATTAGTAGTAAGGCCTTGTGTTTATCGGTTAATTCATAAGGATAATATTCCAAATCCATATAGTTGTAATCTATATCTCTAAATATTGTGTTACTGTCAATCATACAGTAGGATTCATAAGTCATGTCCGTCTCATCGCCGGTTTTTTTTAAGCATATATAATCTTCAGTGCTTATATTCTCATAGCAAATTGATAAAAAAACAACAGGAGTAAATTTATAATATTTATCCCAAACAATATCGCCTTTTTTAAACGGTATAGGGATATCAAGATAAAGATCTCCGAGTAAATTGTATTTAATATCATTTTGAAAATCAAAGTAAATGGGTTTTAAGTCATCTCCTTTCAAAACCATTTGTTGCGGAATAATACTCCCGCTGCTTTTTTCACTTTCAGGTATATATTTGCTTATTACAAAATTCTTTATATCACCGGAATTTTCGTCGTCCTTTTCAATTTTGCATTGCTTTCTAACAGCATCCAAATTAGTAAACATTGTCTTAACAGTATAATCTGTTTCACGATCAAAATGCTTTACCTCAATAGAATAGACTGAACCTGGTGCTTCAAATTCATAAATGGCATTTTTGTACGCTTTGATATAATTTTTCAGATACTCAAACAGGCTATCAGTGTGTAATCTTTCTTCAACTCTGCAATCCGGATATTCTTTCATAAGTTTTTCGTAGGCATCAAATTTTTCATAAACAGAGTGGTTATATGAATGATAAATGAGCCATGCAGCCTCTAAAGTGTAAAATTGATAATTGATTTTTTTCAAATGATTTCTTATAGCATTTGAATTTATAAATTGTAAAATATCCATATTATCCTCCTAATCTAAAAAGCACTTATAATGCTTGCTGTAATCTAACTTAATAATCGGTTCTTCCTTAATTCCAAACATTTCTTTTATGCTTGAAATAAACTCGTTTCTTATATTTGGATTCATATAAATAATCGCTTTGTTTTTAGTCCCTTTGACAACCCTGCCACGAGGGTAGTAATTATACGGCTTGTGGCAATTTTGGGGCTTAACATATTTCCACAGTTTTTCGTGATTATATGTATCTCCCGATTTCGCAATGCCGTCGGGATATTTACTTTTGTCGAACGGAATTGCAAGCAGATTATTATCAATTATCCAAAACACGCCTTGCTTCATATCATCACCCTTTCTTGATGCGATTATATAAAATGCTATGTGCCGAATTTCGGGCATAATAAAACACCACAATGATTTCTCACCGTGGTGTTAATGTTATATTAGATTTTTCAAATATGGTTTGTAATTTTCAGCATTAAAACCACATCTCGCAGAAGGATGACGAAGCCCATAAATGTGAACATCTTTGTTTAGTTTTATATCTGTATTTTCATGTGGTTCGTCTTTTAGATAGATGCAATAATTAACAAAGTCTCTTCTATTGCCGACAGACAAATCGCCGTTATCTAAATCAGGCTGTTTTTCAGTAGTTGCTTTATTTTTGGAATAACTTGGCAGGTTATTATAAACTGTTCTACCGAAAATAAATACTATATCAATTTTATTTTTATTTATAAATTCAAACAATTCATTATTGTATTCTTTTTTGTTGTTTTCAATCAGACTTTTAGCTTTTGAATCACCTATACCACATAATTCGTCAACATAGTTTGCAAAATATACATTGCTCCAAAAGCACTCAAATTCTTTATCAATATCATTTGTATTTACTGAAAAGCATTGAGCTATCTTATGAAAAAAGTTGTATTTCTTTTCATTTGGATTTAAGTGATAATTTTCAATTACAGATTTAGTAGTAAAATTATCATATCCGTCTTTGTCATAATGTGATTCGCCTAATATAAGTATTCTTTTATTTTGACATTTTGCTTTTTTGCCTTCATATACACCTTTAAACATTTTTATCACCCACCTAATTATAACAAACCAAATAGTTAATTACAACATCGATCAATCCTTACTACTGAGCATATCAGCTAAGGCGTCATCCATTTTCTTTTGTGCCGAAGCAGTTAATTTCTCTGAATGTGCACCACGTTTTGCATTTGGATTTTTGATTCTCATAATAAACTTTCGAAAAATAAATATAGATAAAAAACAGAGTTTCTCCGCTTTCATCTACATAATCGCAAACACCCATAAAACTTGGTCCGCAATTTCATATTTTTTATTTCTGCTTATATGATAACTCAAACGATGTCCGCTTTTTATCTTGCAAAAAGTTTCTACAATTTTTCTAAAAACACATCAAAAAAACCATGGGTGACACACCGGTAGGCAATGTCCGCCGTGTAATCAACGCCTTGAAAGAATTCCAAAAGTTTGCGGATAAGGACAAGGAACACCTGGACAAGGTGGTTTCCAGAAAAGAGGCACTTCAGAACCTTATGCGGTCACCGGATCATTCCTATTCGGATCAATTGGCGGCCTGCGAAAAAGAAGCCAGCCGGCTTCGCGCGCAAATCGCCGTGCGTACGGCGTGCGGAGCCTTCACCGATTAGCGTCAATTGTACCTGCTGTCGGTCCACGCTCTGATGCTTGTGACCCGTTTTTGCCCCATGCTAACTTGTATAATTAGAAACACTGTGATAGAATATGAAAAAAGGAAGGGATCTCATGCCCGTGAAACAGCCGAAAAAGCTGCTGATTATGAATATCTTGGACATCCTGCGGAAGTATTCCGACGAGGAGCACCGTCTAAGTCAGAAGGACATCGCCGAGATTCTGAAAACCAAATACGATATGACCGCTGACCGCAAAGCCATCCGGCGGAACATTCTGAACTTCATGGACTGCGGCTACAACATCGAGTACAGCGAGTCTATCCGCATGGTGCCGAACTCCAAAACCGGCCAGCCGGAGGAGAGCTACCTGTGGTCGGACTTCTATCTGGAGCAGGACTTCACTGATGGCGAGCTGCGGCTGCTCATTGACAGCCTGCTTTTTTCCAAACACATTCCTTACAGCCAGTGCAAGGAGCTGGTGGGCAAGCTGGAGGGTCTGTCCAATGTGTATTTCCGCAGCCGGGTGAAGCACATTGCCCGCCTGCCGGAGGACAAGACCGACAACAAGCAGCTCTTTCTCACCATCGAGCTGCTGGACGAGGCCATCAGCCGGGGGCGGAAGGTCAGCTTCAAGTACCTGGAGTATGGGACGGACAAGCGGCAGCATAGCAAGACCCGCCCAGACGGCACAGAGCGGGTGTACATCATCTCTCCTTACCAAATGGCAGCCAAGGAGGGGAAATATTACCTGATCTGCAACTATGACAAGTATGACGACATTTCCAACTACCGCCTGGACCGAATCACGGAGCTGAAGATCCTGGACGAGCCCGCCAAGCCCTTTGAACATCTGAAGTGGGCCAATGGCCGGACGCTGGATCTGGCCACTTATATGAAGGAGCACCCCTATATGTATGCCAGCGACAATGTCCGGGCGGTGTTCCGGGTGGCCAAGGCCATGGTCAGCGATGTCATCGACCTGTTTGGCACGGAGGTGACCTTCTCCGACGAGGACGGCGCCGGCGTCACCGTGACGGCCTTCACCAACGAGATGGCCATGGAGCAGTTTGCCCTGAATTTCGCCCCGGATGTGACGGTGCTGGAGCCCCAGCGCCTGCGGGAAAAGGTCAAAAGCGCTTTGGAGAAAGCGTTGGAGAAATATAATTGATGGAGGGATTGGTATGACAGAAAAGAAATTTGTGCAGTTTTCTGATGAGCAAAGAAAAGCATTTGCGGGAAGTATCAAAACAGGGAAGAAGAAACGCGAAGCAATTCTTGAAAACGGAATGTCTCTTGAGGAGGCATTTGTGTATGCTTACCTGGACGTTTCACGGGCACCGCTGCGGGGGATTGGGAAGTGTGTTGGTGACCCCATAAAGGTGCGGAATCAGTGTATTTCAGATGAAATTCGCCCATTTTGTGAAAAGGAACTTGCGTCTGTGCAAGACGAGTACGAATTTGATCGTGCACATGAAAAGCTATCTGAAATCATCCGGGAATTCTATCGGCGGCATCATTATGATGGATTTACGGTAGGAAAAACACAAAAATGGATCAACATGGCACTCAAATATGCCTGTATCTACGACAAGAAAGATACAGAAATGCTGGGCCATATTTTCGGCTATTGCCATGTTCCTTGACCGGTATGTTGCCAATCCGATCGTCCTTGAACTTGGCGTGGTATTGCCGCAATACGACGGTTTCAAAATGCCAAAACGCGTTGCTTTTGATGCAGCCAAATGCAACTATTCCTGGAGCAAAATTGACAATTATGACGCTTACTTAACCTGCCAGAAGTCGATTCGGGAAAAATTACATCAGAAGCATCTTGCAAAATGTGCACTTGAATGGGAATTTGCGTGCTGGCTCCGAGAAAAAGAGAAGCACATCTGAGTGGAGGGCACAGGGAATTCATTTCCCTGTGCCCCATTTTTACCCCACTTACCATGCTACACTATCCTCCGAAAGGAGCGGATGTATATGTATAAGACCCCCACCGCTTGGATGCTGCGGCGGGACGGGATTGCATTTCCCTGTCAATGGCACGACTATGGAAACACCGACCCGGCGGAGGTGGAGGAGACCCTCTATGCTGCCGAAACCGACACCGTCACCGTGCTGTGGGATCAGGAGAGCACCGGACACAGCGAATATCTGACAAACGAGACCGGACATACTTTGGATCATGTTCCCCTAAAAGAGGTAGTACAATGACCATTTTTGAAGAAATTCTGAACCTGCTGTCTGGCTCACCGGAGCTGCACGCCTACCTGCTGGCCCGCCCGGAACAGCTCCGAACCACCGACTATGCCGATATCATCGCTGGTGCGCCGGTGGCTCTCATGGAAAAGAAGCGACTTTTAGATCGTCTGTCCGGACATGAGGCACGCAGCGAAGACACTGGTCTGATTCGGGATTACAGCGCCTGTTTGAACACGGCGCTGCAGACACTGGAAAACAAGGAAGCTGTATTTTTGGTGGAGCTTTGGAAGGATGGCGAACAGCTTGACGGCCCCTACATCGCCTTATCTGTAGAGGAAGTTCAGCGTGCCATTCCCAAATACTGGGAGAATGGCGATACGGCCATAGCATACTGGCGTATAGAGCAGTATCGCCAGGGCGGCGCATCGGATCCTGATGGGTTCGCATGCCCCGAATACACCTTTGCCGCCGATCCGAATGGAGAAGTACAGTATTTTATGCACGATCCCCAAAAATGCCGGAGTGTGTGAGCGGAGGGCGCTTTCGGGAGAGATGTGCCCCATTTGAATCTGCCGGTACCGTATCGCCCTGGAGACATTCTGGAAATCGGCTGCGCCCCCTATGTTTCGGAGCCGCATTACTGTATTCTGACCGAGGTGGGCGACGACTGCTGCGGCGTGCAGTGCTTGTATCCCGGCGAAAACGGGCGCATCGAATTCGGGGCGCTGAAGCATGGACACTATTTTTCGGGCTGCTTCAATAGGCGGCAGTATATTTCGCCCCTGTACGGTGCGAAGATTTACACCGGCGAACTGTCCGACGAGTACAAATTTATGAAGTCCCTGTCCGAAAAACTCCATAAGGATCCGGCCTTTGGAAAAGTGCTTTGGAAAATCGGGTACGACTTATGCTTCTACGACTTAGGCTTTTTCCAGCCCCAATAAAACGCATACGGCGGCAGGTGATATACCTGCCGCCGTTGCTTATTTCTCCATCCATTTTTTGATGGTCTTGTTGGTATGGTGCCGCTGCCCCCATGTCCCGATTGGCTGCCCTTGATAAGCACCTTATCCAAGGCATCGATGTATCACCCCTCCGATACAAGCCGATTGCGGAGATTGTTTAGTGGCTCAATCATTAGTCGCCATTCTTCAGTTGTAAGCGCAAGATAATACTTCTGCTTCATCAGCCGCACCTCCTTTGACTTTTCTGTAATCATTATAGCGAGACTGACAGCTAAGTTCTTTTAACTTTTCGTTGTCAACCCGTGGCTTTGCAACTCGGTTATTCGCCCATTGCCGATTCAGCTGCGATGATAATTTGACTTACTGCCTTATCAACGGAAACCGAAGAATGAACAGCATTTCTTGAAGAAACCAAGCGTTCGGGTTGCTATGAATTCTACTATCTTGAACTGACAACGGGTATGAGATTAGGTGAAATCTGTGCTTTGGAATGGATATTAAAACAGTATCGCATATGCTTGGTCATACAGACGCAGGCTTTACAATGAACACCTATATGCATGTGACGGATTCCATGCAAGAAAATGTTGCAAACACAATGGAAAATCTACTCGGCGGAAATGTGGTACATTCATAAATGGTCAATAGATGGTCACAAAATATTTATCACCAAAAATCACAAAATCTCACTCCGTAAAAAAGAGTGAGATTTTTTATTGCGTATTGAATTTTGAAGTTCATTTGAGAAAAAGAAAAAACCTGCGAAAACGCCGTGTTTACGCAGGTTTTGGAGCTGATAGTCGGACTCGAACCGACGACCTGCGCATTACGAATGCGCTGCTCTACCAACTGAGCCATATCAGCATAACGTGCTGCGTTGCAGCACGGCTAAGATTATACTATATTTCGCGGAGAAAATCAAGAGAAAAATCACAACTCCCGCGCAAAAACAAAACCGCACTGCCGGTCTTACAAAATCTCCAGCAATTTGGAAAAAACGAATTTCACAGCAGACTCGCGCACCCGGTTGCGACCCAAATTGCCAAATTGGCAAGTATAGGTCTGCACTTGATCCTGTACGCAAAAGCCAAAACAGACCATGCCCACCGGCTTTTTAGCTGTGCCGCCACCGGGACCGGCAATACCGGTGATGCCGACGCCCACATTGCTCTCCGCCGTCCTGGCCACGCCCCGTGCCATTTGCGCCGCCACCTGCTCGCTGACTACGCCATAATTCAAGATCGTGTCCGCCTCCACGCCCAAAAAACGAATTTTCGCCGCATTGGCATAGGTTACAAAGCTGGCATTCAGCACCTTAGACGCATTGGCTACATTAACCAGCGTGCCGCAGCACAGCCCGCCGGTGCAAGACTCTGCAAATGAAACGGTGTACCCCAAGTGGATCAGCCGATCCACCACCCGTTCTTCCAACGCCATTTCATCACCTCTTGTTCAATCTGTAATTAGTATAGTCCTTTTGCAAAAAAAATGCAACCATTCGCAAAAAAGGCTTGCAATATAGCGCATTTTATGGTATAGTGTTTAAGCAATCGGGGTGTGGCGCAGTTGGTAGCGCACTAGACTGGGGGTCTAGGGGCCGCAAGTTCAAGTCTTGTCACTCCGACCAAAAGGACAGCTTTTCGGCTGTCCTTTTTTGTTTTACTTTTAATTTTCGGCTTAGTTAAGCCAAATTTTCGCTTACACAATAAGCAAGAGAAAACAGAAAACTTTTGGCGTTACAACACTTATTGCAATACTTTTTGATACAAAATACAAAAATAGCAGGTCATTCCCGTACCGATCATGGTGGTAAGCCGTCTCCGCCTTTTGCTCATCGGACAGAGTGATCGCCATACCCCGCAGCGTGTCCAGTACCTCCTGGGCGTACTCGTCACGCACCGTGTGTTCCGGGGTGCTGTCCAACCGCTTTGTAAAGAAGTCCTTGATCTTTTCCGCAACGGACTTCTTTTCTTTTTGGGTCAGGTCCGCATCTTCTGCCAGCCACTTGGCGAACTTCTCGCCGCCCTCCTGCGTACTGGCCTCACCACTGATGAAGTCAAAGATCATCTCGCTGACGGCATCTTCTTTGCCTTAAAACCATTATACAGTCTTGCCGCCGCGACTGTCAACGCTCAGCGCAAGCGGATCCGTCTTGTGTACCAAATAGCGGACAATAAATGATAGTACCAACAAACGCCGCGCAATCGGTTAGCCGTTGACATGGGTTCGAATCCGAGTTTGCTAATAAAAGGACAAATCTGAACCCTACTTTCCTATAGCTATCAATGCAAAAAGAGCAAGTCCGAAGACTTGCTCTTTTATAGATTCTGTAATTCCGGGAATTACTCCTTGATAGCAGTAACAACGCCGGAACCAACG
>OCRP01001558.1_pt1 | contig 11383 bp, 1 predicted proteins | sample 1538871 | NCBI WGS metagenome assembly OCRP01 (sample SAMN04571731, study PRJEB22368) | human gut metagenome | biome: human gut; material: stool | host: Homo sapiens | place: Luxembourg | collected 2012-09-20 | reverse complement strand
ATGCAGACTTTGCTAAGGACTTCGGCGGCGACTTCGAACGCAAGTGGAAGGCAAGTGCCGGCCTGCGCTTCGAGTTCTAATGTCTAAGTAAAGTAAGTTTATCCTTATTCATAACAAGCTGCGGCGCTGCCATGGCAGCGCTGCAGCTGAAGCACAAATCATTAAAAAAGCGAAGCAGTTGTCTGCCGTAAGGCGGATGGCTGCTTTGCTTTTTGATAGTTATCACAAAAATAAATCTGACTATTATTGCTAATCTTTGTTATTTGAATTACATACTTTCAAGAAAAAGGAAAAAGGTTTTCAAAATATCACTTGACTAATATGCGAATAGCTGATAAACTTTGAATAGTAATGATTACTAACAACTAAATAAATGGTTAATTCATATGGATGTTAAATACGATTACTTAGAATAAAGCATGGATATGTTTTTAATCAAATATTATCAGCGATTAGGAGAGGATATCCCGATATCTTCTTTGCAGGGAAGTTCGATGTGATCTCGACGCTGTTCCGCAACTGTGAAAGGGAATTGCTTCATCTATTAAGCCTTGACTTAAACCTCTTACAAAGGGATGAAGCAGTGATGATCTTAAGCCAGGGTACTGACTAATTGTATAGTTTAAGTAATAGGTCTACGAGATTAGGCATGCTTAAGAAATATGGATATTCCTGTATTTTTTGCTGGGAATTTATCCTGTTGCTTTTAGCATTTCCTAATCTCTTTTTTTGTCTGGCGTCAGGAAACTATTAACTTTACAAGCTGGAGCAGCAACTAAAGCTATTAAGTTATATTGTGAAAGCTGATTTGCCAGACAATCTGAACCACTGGATATGGAATCAGCGGTTGTTGTATAAGCAGCAGTTTGATTGATTTTCATATAAAGTATGCGGAGCTAAGCTCTGTGCAGAGGGAAAAGCGGTTGTATGGGTTGCTTTTGCTTTTTCCTGATGTGTTGTAAAGGAGGACTATATGCTGAAGCTAAGTCAAAAAAAGAGAAAAGCCTGCTTAGCACTGGCCGTTGCCGCGGCTGTTTTAGGTGCTAATAATGCTTTCGCAGCAAGTGTGGAGCATGATAAGGCCATCTACGAAAGTAACAATTATGGTAGTTCCATGCGCACGTACTGGCAGGAACAGGGGGTTTATGATGCTGATAAGCATACTTATACCTTTAATGAGGATATAAGCTTGAAGCCTAAGGCGTCAGAACAGGAGCTGAACTACTGGACTCCGATTTTCGGTGGTCTTTATGTTGCAGGCTATAATCCTGTAACTATTGATATGCAGGGACATCGTCTGGATATTGCCCAAAACGTTGACCAGGTTAGGGTTGGCAGTGTTCATAATATCAAGGCTGTCAGTGCCAATGGTATACACGTTACCTCTTCCAGCCTGACTATTAATAACGTTAAGGGAATGAATATTTCTGCCGGCGGTAGCTTTTTGTCTGTTGGCAAGGTGCGCGGTATTTATGTTGCCGGTACCAACCAGGAGGGTGCCTATGGTGATGGCAAAGGTCTTGCCAGCTTAACCATTAATAATGCTGATGGCTGGGAGAATGCAATTACGTTTAAATCCAGTCAGGCGCAGGTAGAAAATGCTATTGAAGTAAAGAAGAATACCGGTACTGCTGATTTGAGTATTTCCGGCATGGTTGACCTGTATTTAGGCAATGACAGCGATGTAATTACTGTCAGCGGTGGCACCTCCTACTATGATATCAATAGTACGCCTACTGCGTATATCGGCGGTGGCGCAATCAAAGCTGCTATGGGGCGTGCTGGTTTGATAAGCGGTGGTGTGCTGTCTATCAATTCCAAACTGCAAAATGGTGAGATGGTAGCAACAGAAGGCAGTCGCGATGTACAGGTTGAGGGCAATTTCCTGGTTAAGGATTTACAGGAAGACCAGGGTGTTTTAACACTGGGCATGAATACCGATAAATCTTATTTCAAGGGTACTATCTTTAATGAAAACGGCAGTGGTGACGCTTATATGCTGCTGCAGAACGGTGCTCAATGGACGAATGCCAGCAAGGGCGGTTATGACTATCATGGCAGCAGCCTGAAGCAATTTGTTGGCGGCAATGGTGCTGCCAACACAGGCTACATTTACCAAAATGACAGTGCAACGCTAAATTTGGGTAACTATAGCGGTTATACAACTATTTTCTATGAGCACGGTAACGCAGGTACAGAAACAGCGGACTATACTGCCGGTAATACAATTGTTGATACTGCTAAGGCAGGCAGCAATATTACTTTGATAACCAATAATGTTGATACCAATAATGATGCTACTGTTAATGCTGCGCTGAATGCGCTTGCAGGCAAGCTGTATTATAACGCCGCCAAAAGAGGCGATAATGCCTTGGAGGGTATGGCTGTGATTGCAGATGGCCTGACTTCTTCCTCCAAGTCTTTAAAAACTGCAGGCATTTATTTTAATGAAGAGACTGGACAAGGAAGCACTACTGCCGTTAGCCCAAATACGAAAAGAGATTTTACTACTACGCTGACTGGTGTTAAAGCAAATGACAACGAATATGCTGATGCCGGCATTATAGCTGAAGATGGTAGTTATACCTTTACAAAGAATTCTACTATTACGACAGAGGGAGAAGCTCTCAATTCCTCACAAACGAATATCGTTATCCTTACCCAAAATGACAGCTCACTTTCGCTGGCAAGCAAGGGCAAGAAATCAGTTCTGGCAAGCACGCTGAATATCCAAAATAAGGGTAATGTTTCTATTACAGCTTCTGAATTAAAAGTTGCGATGGATGGCAGCGAATCAACTGCAGGAATTACCTCCGGTATTCAGATAGGTACTATGGATACGTATCTTTCCAGAGGCAATAATGTACTGTTAGTCAAAGGTGATACAACCATTGATGTAACCGGTAAAAAGGCTGTTATGGGCATTTATTCAATGACTGACAGCGAAACCGTTTTTGATGGAAATCTGAAAATAAATGTCAACAACACTACGGCTGATACAGATGCAACCGGTATCCTGGGACATTATCATACAAATGGTATATATGCTGGCTTTAATGATTCTACTGTAACTGTCAAAGGCGATGTGGATATTACTGTCAACGGCACAGGTATCCAGGCTAATAAAGGCGGTAAGGTCAATGTAATTGGCGGCGGTTCTGTTAAAATTGATAGAACTGATAAGGCCGACCAATATGCTTTAGAGGCTGAGGCTGCCGAAATATCTATGAACGTGGCAACTGATTCAGAAGGCAATGTGACTGGTGCAGGAAGTCGTAAGGTTGTTTTGGAAGGTAACCTGGGCGTTTTGGACAAGTCCTATGGTGCTGCTCCCAATAATGATGGCGTATCTATTATTTCTTTGGGACTTGCTACGGAAGATTCCACCTGGCGTGGTGTGGCTTATAATGAATATAGGGAAAATGAAGCTCGAACAGAGGCTACTCAAGGCACCGATACAAAGGATGGAAAAATTAATCTTTACCTTAAGCAAGGCTCGTGGATAAACGAAGCTTACGGTGCTGTTAAGCAAGGCTTCACTGGCAGCAAGGTAAATGTTCTGGCAGGAGGAAATGATGCAGCTAATGCAGGTAATATCTTCCAAAATGACAGCAACAAGCTGGCCATCGATAACTACAGCGGCAACACCAATATTTACTACGCTCATACCGGCAACGGCGAAGCTGCAGGTGACTACGCAGCAGGCGACACCATTATCAAGAGCGCAGAAAAGAATTCTTCTGTTTCTCTGATTACCGACAATAAAGGAGTTGCCATGGATAATGCTGACAGCGTAGCTAATGTGCTGAACGCATTGGCAGGTAAGCTGACATACAGCAATTTCACTAAGGGTGAAAAGAACCTGGCCGGTTACGTGAAGATTGCTGACGGCTTGACCGCAAGCAGCGCAGCTATGAAAACAGGCGACATCACCTTTAATAAAGAGGATGGCAAGGGCACCTATGTTAAGAAGGAAGTTGTTGAAAAATTTGATTTTACTACTGCTCTGACTGGCAATAAAACTAAAGATGATGAGTACGAAGGTAATATTGACAGCACTGGCAAGTATACCTTTAGCAAGGATTCCACGATTACCCTGGCAAATCCTGAGGACAATGCAGGTGCGATTACTGCAGAGCGTGACTTTACTATTGAAGCTGCCAAAGACCTGAAACTGAAGGTTAATGGCTCAAATCAAAATTCCTATGGCCTTGTACAGGATGCAGGTAAAAATGTTGTTATCAACGCCGAAAACCTGAATGTTGATATTTCCAATAATAAGGGCAGAGCTGACGCTATTCATGTTAACGGCAATTCTAATGGTGAGCGTGGTTCCCTAACTGTTAACGGCAACCTGAACATGAAAGCAACCCATGATACAAGTGCAGATGTTGGCGGTGCATACACCTTGGGTGCTTACACTTACCAGGCAGATATTGTTATTAACGGCAACGTTACTTCTGCAATTGATGCAGGTGCTGGTGTTAATGCCTATTACGGTGCATCGCATCTGTATGCTTCCGGCGCAACCGGCGAGCAGAAAGAAGGACATAAGGCAGGCACGCTTACTGTCAACGGTAATGTTGACCTAAGCGGTACTGCACAAGGCCTGTTTGCAAACATTGGCGGTGCTGTTGTTACAGTGAACGGCGGCGGTAAGATTATTCTTGATGAAAAGGCTGCCAAGAGCAATGGTTATGCAGCTATCCGTGCTGAGGACTCTACTGCTAACATGAACGTTAAGCTGGATGCTGCAGGCAATGCTACTGGCGGCCTGGGTAATGACGTTGTAATCAAAGGCAACGTAGCTGCCAGCGTTGGTGCTGTCAACAGCATTGATAAAAACGGTACGATGACCAGAGTTAATCTGGCGCTTGATACTGATAAATCATCTTTGCAGGGTGCAATAGTTAACGGCTTTGACCGTGAGGATGGCACTACCGGCATTGATACTGAAGCTGACGAGGGCGGAACTGTAAGCAAGCACTTTACCGGTGAAAACAACCTGTGGCTGCAAAACGGTGCAACCTGGACCAATGCGCTTTATGGAAAATTGAAGTTCTTTAAAGATGATAAATACCAGACTCCTTTCATGGGCAGCCATGTAACCAACCTTACCGGCGGCATTGATGCAGCACATTCCGGCTACATTATCCAAAATGATAGAAGAACGCTGACCATTGATAACTACAGCGGCAATACCAATATCTTCTACGCACACAAAGGCAACGGTGAAGCAGCTGATAACTACGCAGCAGGCGACACCATTATCAGGCATGCAGAAAAAGATGCTGCCGTAACATTGATTACCGATAACACTGGTGTCAGCATGGACAGCGAAGACAGCGTAACAAACGTGCTGAATGCTTTGGCAGGCAAGCTGACCTACAGCAACTTCACCACTGATGAAAACAATCTGCATGGTTATGTGAAGATTGCTGACGGCCTGACTGCAAGCAGCGCAGCGCTGAAGACCGGCGATATCACTTTCAATAAGGAAGATGGCAAGGGTACCTATGTTAAGCCTGAAGCACCTGTTGTTCCGTCTAAAACAGAATTCACCACTACTTTGACCGGTGATACTGAAGCAGATACTGAATATGCAGGCAATATTCAGGACGGCAAGTACGTTTTTGCTGCAGATACTACTGTGAAAGCAGACGCTAATTCTGCTGTTGATGTAAAAGCACCGCTTACTATCGAAGCAGGCAGCAACAAGCTTGTCTTGACTGCTAAGAAAGGTAGCTTTAGTGAAGTTGTTGCAGCATTTAATCATAATGTTGCAGGTACAACTAAAATTACTGCCGGTGAGCTTGTAATCGGTGTACCTATGGAAGCATATGACCGTTCCGGTTTTGTTGTGAAGAATGGTAATGTTGACATTACAGCAGCTACTACTACCGTTTATGCTCACGCAGACGGAGCTAATCCTGCTTATGGCATTTTAGCGCAAAATAATGGCAGCCGTGTGGATATTCACGGTAACCTTAAGCTGGCAAATGACAGCTTTGGTCCTACCCATGGTCTTTGGGCCGAGGATGCAAAGGATTGGGGTGGCAAAGCATCTATCATCAACGTAGATGGTAAGGTTGATATCAACCTGAAAAATGGTAATGCACTGACTGCTATCAGAACCGGTTCTACCGTTACTGTCGGTGGCGGTAATATTCAGATTGCTAAGGACGACAGCAAGGAAAACTATGCACTGAAGGCTGATGGCGGTAATGTCAACGTAAATATGAAGTCTAACAAGCTTTCTGCCGGCAAAACTACTACAGTAATCAAAGGCAATGCAATTGCTTATAGCGAAAAGGCTAACTCTAATTATGACGCGCTTGATCGAGACAGTGTTATCAATATAGGCTTGTCTGATAAGGATTCTTCCTGGACCGGTGTTGCGTTTTCTAAAGACCTTGGTACAACTGGTAATCCTTATAAGGGTATCATTAATCTTTATGTTTCCAACGGTGCAACCTGGAACAATGAAGCATGGAGCAAAACCAATACATCCTTTGCTGGCAGCCATGTAGCTAAATTAACTGGCGGTAACAGCGAAGCTGCTGCAGGTAATATCTTCCAAAAGGACAGCAACAACCTGACTATTGATCTTTATCGCGGTAACACCAATATCTTCTATGCACATGAAGGAAATGGTGAAGCTGCTGCTAACTATGCAGCAGGCGACACTATTATTACAGGTGCTGTAGATGGTTCTGTTGTTAACCTGATTACCGATAACACTGGTATTGCTATGGACAACGAGGAAAGTGTTGCTAATGTATTGAATGCTTTGGCAGGCAAGCTTACATATAGCAATTATACTGAAGGCGAAAGAAATCTGACCGGTTATGCAAAAATTGCTGATGGCCTGACTGCAAGCAGCCAAACCTTAAAATCTGATACCATTAAATTTAATAAGGATACCGGTAAGGGTGGAACTAAAGAGGATGGTTCCGGTCCTGACGAGGGTGATACCAAGAACATTTTCACCGATTTTATCAGCGGTGAGAAACAGGGTGCATATAGCAGCGTACAGCAAGACGACCGCTCCTATGTATTTACTGAAGATACAACCATTAAGATTAACCAGATGACCTTTAAGGAAAAGGATCCGAACTGGGATACTGGCTTTATCATCAGCGGTGCTGCTGTACAAAATGGCAAGGACGTTAAGGATCTGGTGATTAAGGCTGAGGATAAGACTCTGAAGCTGAAAGTAGCTCTGGACAGCCAGACTACTCCGCCTGACCCGAATGCAGGTATTCTGAATAACAGAATTCCGCTGCGCGGCATCGATAACAGCATTGCAGGCAGCACAACAACAATTACTGCAGGCACTTTGGATATTGATATTGACAATACCTATTCCCGTGTATTGAGCAATGGTAACCCAATGATCGGCGCAGGCAGCGTAGCAGCTATCTACGTTAACAGCACTGGTGAAAAGGCTGCAGTAACTGTTAACGGCAATACTGTTATCAAAGCTCATGGCTATAATAACGTATATGGCGTTAACGCTAACGGCAATGCCGAAATCAAGCTGCATGGAGACCTGACCATGGCTAAGGACGGCGATAAGTGGGCTGTTGAAAATGTTATCGATGGCAAAAACACTACTACTCTGGGTGAATCCTCCTGGAGAAACATTGCCGGTATCAACGCTCACGGTGCAGGTGCCAGCGTAGTTGTTGATGGCAAGACTACCATTGCAGCTCACGGCTCTGGTGCTGTAGCAGCAGATGGTGCTACTGTAACTCTGGGTGCAGCTGATATCGAAATTATGAATAACAGCGATGAAAAAGGCTATGCTTATCATGCTGTTGGTGCAGCTTTGGGTACCGTTAATGTAGGTGACGAGGGCAAAACTGTTACTCTTAAGGGTAATGCAGGCATCTTCGGCAAGCAGGGACAGGATAAAACTTTTGCCAGCGACAGCAAAGAATCCGTTGTTAACCTCAAGCTGACTACCGAAGATTCTGCTTGGAACGGCGTTGCTTATAAGCACTTTACTGATGAAGAAAAAGCAAATGGCTATGGTGGTTCCATTAATCTGACTCTGTCCAACGGTGCATCCTGGACTAATGAAAAATATGGTCACACCTATGGTAATGAAGAGTGGGAAAAATACAGATTCACTGGCAGTGAAATTGCAAGCTTCGTTGGTGGTGCAAGCGATGCTAAAGCAGGCAATATCTTCCAAAAGGACAGCAACGCGCTGACTATTGATAGCTATAGCGGCAACACCAACATCTACTATGCACACACCGGCAACGGCGAAGCAGCAGAAAACTACGCAGCAGGTGATACCATTATTAAGCATGCAGAGAAGGATTCTGTAGTATCCCTGATTACCGACAACACTGGCATAGCTATGGACAGCGAGGACAGCGTTGCTAACGTACTGAACACCTTGGCAGGCAAGCTGACCTACAGCAACTTCGTAAATGGCGAGAAAAACCTGACCGGTTTAGTGAAGATTGCTGACGGTCTGACTGCTTCTTCCGCAGCGCTGAAGACTGGCAATATCGCCTTCAGCACTGAAGACGGTAAAGGCAGCCTGAAGAAGGAAGATGTTAAACCTGAACCTCCGACACCTCCGACACCGACCTATCCTGAGAATCAAAAGGCTGATAAATTTGACCAAGGTATTTCCGGCAATGACGAGAAATATAAAGAGGAAGGCGTACTGAAGGAAGACGGCTCTTATGTCTTCACCAAGAACCCGACTGTTATCGAAGTTAAAGAGGGCGCAGCAGTTGGTGCAACCGATAAAGATATCGTAATCGACACCACCAAGGCTAAGCTGGTGCTGAAGGGCGAAACCGGCATTAAGGCAGATGGTGCAAATGTTGCTGTTAAGGGCAGCACCGAAATTAGCGGCAACGTTGGTATCGACGCAGTAAACGGCAACGTAACCTTGAATGGCAGCACTGTTATCAACGGTACTGATGCTGCAATCAATGCAGGCGAAGGCGCTAATGTAGATATCAACACCAACAACAGCGCTCTGAACATCAAGGGTGATATCAACGCCAACGGTGGTAACATTACTGTAGACAGTGGCAAAGCAACCGGCATCATCAACGGTAACGTAACTGCAAGCAACGGTGGCAATGTTGAAATCAGCTTGAACGAAAAGAACTCTAAGCTGACAGGCAGCTACAACGTTGATGGCGACAGCAGCATCTTAATGAATATTACTAACGGCGCAACTTGGGAGCTGATTGACGATGAAGATGAAGCTGCTGGTATGTCCCTGATGAGAATGGCTAAGGCTCCGGCAGCTACCGCAAAAGGCCTGACACTCAATGGTGGCAAAACAGAGGCTGAAACCGGTTTCATTAATCTGCAAAAGAGAACTAAGGACGTCAATATTGCTAATTACAGCGGTTGGGAAACCTTCATCTACAGTCATGAGGGTGCAGGCGATAAGGTTAGCGACTACAAGTCCGGCGATACCATTATCGATAAGGCAGAAAAAGGCTCTGGTGTAATCCTGTCTACCGATAACAGTGGCATTAACATGAAGGACAAAAACGCTGTTGAGGCAACTCTGAAGGCTTTGGCACAAAAGGTTACCTATAACGACCACGAAGCAAACGGCGGCAACCTGACTGGTAAGGTACAAATTGCTGATGGCCTGACATCTTCCAGCAAAGCTCAAAACGTCGGTAATCTGCATTGGGATGAAAACGGCAAGGGCCAATATGATCTGGACAGTGTAAACTGGAACAAGATCATCGAAGGCGATTACGAAACCTTTGTTATGAAGGGCGTAAGAAGCGCAGCAACTACCTCTCTGCACACCTGGCGTGACAACATGCAGGACACCTACACCGGTGCAGACTTGGCTGATGAAGACGGTATGTTCGCAAAAGCATTGGGCGGCAAGACCAGCTCCGATGTTAAGGGCCTGAAGGACAGCAATACCTACTATGGCGTACAGGTTGGCTACGACAAGGCAGCAGCAAACGGCTGGCATACTGGCGTAGCGTTTGACTACCGCAACGGCGACTCCAACTACCTGTTGGGCGGCAAGGGCGACAACCAGATGTACAGCCTGGGCGTATACGGCGTGAAGAACTATGAAAACAATGCTTACTTCCGCGTAGCAGCGAAGGTTGGCCGTGTTCAAAACGAATACGACGTATACAATGAAATCCGCAGCCTGAAGCTGAACGGCGATTACAAAGCCAATGCTTACGGCCTGACCATGGAATACGGCAAGACCTTCGGTGATGAAGAAGCATACTTCACTCCGAAAGCACAGCTGACCTGGTCTCAGGTAGGCGCCAAGGATTACACTGCTCATACCGAAAACGCAACCATGCAGGTAGCACAGGACAGCTACAGCAGCTTTGTAGGCAGACTGGGCTTTGAAGCAGGCGTGAAGAGCGAGAAGGGCCGCTTGTATGCAGGTCTGTTCGCAGCACACGAGTTTAACGGCGACATCAGCGCAAGCTACTTTGCAAACGATGGCGACAGAAAACACACCAGCTTCGACGGTGAAGAAACCTGGATGGAAATGAAGCTCGGCGGAACTTATGACTTCAGCAAGACTGCTCATCTGTATGCAGATATTGCTAAGGACTTTGGCGGCAACTTCGAACGCAAGTGGAAGCTGAACGTTGGTCTCCGTTTCGAGTTCTAATCTATTAATTCAGCTCTCTCTTATATTCAGCTGCGGCGCTGTACTTGCAGCGCTGCAGCAAACTCCAAAAACTTATAAAAATTATGCAGTCCCGAGAAATTTGTCTCGGGGCTGTTTTTTGGTTCTTTGTCAAGTTTACTTCATATAATACAAGCAGAATGCTTGTAGATGATAAGCTGTAATACTTCATAAAAAGAGAAGAATTCAAATAAAAAAACATTTGACAAATCAGTAAAATAATGATAGACTGAATTAGAAAAATTGAATACTAATAAGAGATATAATGTAAGTAAAACGCTATTTAAAGACGTAGTAAGGTAAATAAAGAGCGGTCTTAAGTATTACGTTTATCTCAATCGTGATTAATTTTAAAAATCGCTAATCTGGCAGCATCGTCCTTTGCGGGCGTATGCTTTGCAGGGAAGTTTGATGTAATTTCAACGCTGTTCCGCAACTGTGAAAAAGAGTCGATGCATTGCAGGGAAACCTGACCTCTTACCCAGGAATGTAAAGACAATGACTTTAAGCCAGGGTACTGACTGATTGGTGTTTAGTAAAGATCTACGCGAATGGGCTTTATTAATTGATGGTAATGGTATAACTATTATATATTGAGGGTTCATTTTGCTTGATCTTGTGCTGAAAAAATAAATTAGCACAGCTTAAGCCTAAATTAAGGTTCTATAATAAGTGTTGGGGTCTTGGTCTAAAATAAGATTGAGACCACCGGCA